>Ga0163179_10002496_pt1 | contig 12786 bp, 16 predicted proteins | sample AtlANTMetagenome_FD_109643 | JGI IMG/M metagenome (GOLD analysis project Ga0163179, IMG submission 109643) | Marine eukaryotic phytoplankton communities from the Atlantic Ocean - Atlantic ANT 2 Metagenome | ecosystem: Environmental > Aquatic > Marine > Oceanic | place: North Atlantic Ocean...
TGTTTCTGTACTTCCTTTGGTTTATCTGCCGAAGCTTTATCCTTCTCTTCGTCAGGCAAATCATCAGACATACCTCTATAAAGGTCGATACCTAATCCAAACATCGCTATGGCTTTGACAAAACATCTTTGTTTGTTGTCATTGATCTGCCTTGCATCAGGCGAAATGATAGCTTTGTTCTCGTAGTCCATAACTGGCAAGGTAGCCATACGACTGGTCTCGCCTATGGTAATAGTGACAGACACTTCTACTGTGCCATCATCAAATTTTTTACCCTCATGGTATTCATAGGTTGCTTCTGGATAGTGTTCCATAAGTAACCACCATGCCCTACTCCAAGATAAATAACTAAGATTCATCTTCTCTTCAACATACTCAGACACATCTACCTTACTAAGGGTATTCCATATCTCTGCATATGTTGGCTCTTTTTTATTGGTCATTTCCAATCTCCATTTTGTATTGATCACAGAAGTCAGAGACATCACAGTAGTCCTTGCACTTACGACTCTCGCCTTTAGCAAACTCTATGGTCAGTCCTTTTTCTGCACTCTTGTTAATGTAATCCTTTGCTTCCTGATCAGTTGCCAAAACTCGTAAGGCTCGCACCCTTCGTGGTTTGATAACTCGGTAAGCATCGGGTTGTTTCCATCGTTCAACATCCGAACAAGGAGGAAGAGTACCTGAGATCAGATACTCGCCCTCGGCTTCTTGATGGAGGTTAACTCTTTCATAGATGAAATCTTTTTGCTCTTGCTCTGTCCACATCTTGATAGGTATGACAGAGATATTAGAATCAGGATAGTCTGCACCTGAGTTCTGCTTCTGCCTGAGAGACCAATCCCTATTGACTGTAATAATCTCAAGCTTCTCTAATTCTTCGTTGCGGTTCTGTCTGAATAACCATGCATAGATATTCAGTTGTTGTTCCCATTCTATCTTGCCCTCACTCATGGCTCGCATCACAGTCCAAGCGGAGGTTACTTTCAAATCCTTGAGGGTCTTATCCTTTATCGACATCGAATCAAACTGACCGCTTACAGTCCATCCATTTATCTGGGCATACATTCTTTCTTCAGCGATGATGTCCGCCTGACCTTCGTTAGCTTTCTCCATCACATAATGGCAAGCAGTACCTAAGAGTTTCCATATCTGGTCTGAGACATCCAACACAATCTTATCGTCATACTCTTTTGCTAGCACTCTCTGTTGAGGAGACTGAAGCAAACCAGTAGCACTAATCGTAGACTTACCCCTAGTGTAAGAATCTGATTGCACAGATCGAACAATCTCTTGGGGTAAGTTTTTTGTGTTGGTTAGCTTGACCATAAAATATTTAACCAGTTATATTTTCTACTTAGTGTGCTTCATTAATCTTGTGGCAAAGAAAAAAACCTTCTAATCGCTTCCGCCCAATAAGTCCAAGTAGAAGGAGAATACTTTACACCGAACCATCTGAGGTTGAAGTCCGCCCTCAACTCTGCTCGTTTGGTTTCAAGTTTTTCTATCCTTCTTCTTAGCCTATCGGTTTCCCTAACTATCTCCTTGACCTTATCGTCAAGAGTATAGAAGTCTTCAGCAAATAAAGGTCTGTTCTTCTTCCTAATTCTTTGAATGACCTTGATGCAACGAGAGACTTGTCTTTCGCCCAAGTCATCATATCTTTCGCCATATCCCATAATTTCTTACCAGTCGAAGTGTTTTCTATCTGCATCTGTGCCAAAGTGAAAGATAGCTTTCAATAATCTAGCAACACCACCAGAGTAAGTTATTACCTTTGGACTATGTAAAAGATAAGTCTGTTGGCAAAGTTTGTAGATAGATATGTTTCCCTCTTTCCATCTGCATAACATTTGCTTGTGTGCTTCTTTACTTCCTTTCTGGAATCCACCCACAACATTCCTCTCAACAACAGGATTGCCTTTAATGTTATTACCAAGCAAAGCTATTTCATGGTAGGTATAGGTAGAAGCAAATCTATAATCAACCTTTTCAACGACCTCTTCTTTTTCCTTGATCTCTTGAATGTTGTTTACAATCACAGTCTTCTTCTCTACTACTGGAGTTTCTTCTGGATGATCTAAGTCATGCACAAGGTTAGCTTCTGCATCCTTCATCGCTCTAGACAAAGCAGTCTCTCTCTGTGGGTCAGGAGTCCAAGGTACTTCTTTAACTATCTGAGTGCCACCATTAGGTAACTCAAAATAAGAAACCATCTTGTGTTTCAATTTACCCGCCCAAATTTTCCAACCATTCTGTTTGGTTAGTTCTTGACCAGTAAATGTCTTGAGTTCGTTAGTAGCAAGATTGCCTAGAATAACTACCTCGCTTTTTCCAAAGTCTTCAAACTGCTCTTCTTTTACATCAAGCACTTTGTAGACTCCACCTCTCCCTTGGGAGTCTGCTTCTTTTCTTCTCTGGAGAAGCGAACCATTTTTGTATATCTTCATATGTTAAGTGTTAGTTAAAATTTATTACTCAGTTCTCCAAATGCCAACACCATCCTCTAACTTCACAACCTTAAACTGAGTGTCCAATCTCCTAGATTTGAAGCGAGTGATAGCATTCCTTATTATCTTGATCTCTTTGTCTATTTTTTTCTTAGGCAAATCAACCCCGATAAAATCTCCAACATCCATCTCTTCCAAAGGCAAATCATATTTGATAGGCTTACCTCTGACAGGCTTTGGTATTGGAACATCCTTCTGAATTTTGTAATCCATGATGCTATCATAACATAAGAATCTAAAAGTGTGACACTAATATGTAAAAAAAGTGTAAATAAAGTGTGTTGCCTATGTGCAGTCAATCTGATACCATCAATGACCATGGAGATTGATAAGGTAATTTACAAAAGAGTTATTGAACAAGCAGTAAGAGACCTCGCTTCCAAAGACCCCAAGAAACAAGAGCAAGCAAGAGACTATTTTAGATCAGATGATTTTAGAAATCTGTCTGTAGAAGTAGGCTTGGATTTTTATTTGGTCAAAGAAGCAATCGAACTTCTACTAGATTATCCTCTGGTATCTCGTAAAAAGATGGCTAACGAAATGAATAAGGTCATCAAAGAATTCTTACAGTAGGTACTAGATGGTAGTTAGTAAGTATATATTTTAGTAAGTATATACTTAGTAAGTACATAGTAAGTTTAACCACACATGGAGAAAAATGCAAAGTAAAGAAGTAAGACACCACATTGACAACAACCCGAAGACATCTTCGTTGGCACTAGGTCAGTACAAAATCAAGTGTCCAAATTGTTCTGACCAAAGGCGAAAGAATAAAAGCGACACCCCATTAAGCGTAAAGATAGAAGCAGATAAAATCATTTATCATTGTTTCCATTGCGAATTGAAAGGAATAATATCTAGAACCCAAGGAGAGAGACCGATGAAGATAGTACCCACAAAAGAATCAAAACAAAAACCCATAAAACTAGCAGAAGAAAACTCAGACAAAGCTATCGAATGGCTAGCAGACAGAGGTATATCTTGGGAGGTCGCAGAGAGACATGGCGTTGTCGCCAAGGTGAACAAGAAACATTTACCAGTCATAGGTTTTACCTTCGCTTCAGAGAACGGCTCTGATTACGAAGCAGTCAAGTGGCGTAGTGCCAATGGTAAGAAAGATTTCTGGTGGGATAATAATGCTAGCAAACTGTGGGGTAATTATCTTGAAGATGAAAAGAAAGAAACGATTGAGGATACTGTTGTAATAACTGAAGGAGAAATGGATGCTTTAGCTATTGCTGAAGCCTTCAAAGATTTCAACATCAGAGTTTATAGCGTACCGAATGGTAGTCCGAATAAGATTTCAGAAGGAAAGGTAGACCCATCTGAGGATGGCAGATTCAAGTATGTCTGGAATGATAGGGAAAAATTGGATGGCTTCAACAAGATTATACTGGCAAGTGATTGCGATGAAGCGGGGGATTGCTTAGTCCATGAACTAAGTAGAAGACTAGGGAAAGAGAAATGCTATCGGGTAGATTACAAAGGTTACAAAGATGCTAACGAACTCCTACTTAATACTAATGCAGTAGAAGTTAGGAAACAAATACTTAATGCTCAACCAATCCCTTTGCATGGATTGAATAGTATCGATCATTATCAGGAGGAATGGCAAAATCTCTACGATCAAGGAGAGCCTAGCGGAATATCTACTGGCATAAAATCTCTTGATGACATTGTTACTTTGCAGACTGGTCAACTCTATGTGCTGACTGGCTATGCGGGTCATGGTAAGTCTGCATTCTTAGACCAACTGGTAGTCAATGCGGGCAAGATGTATGGATGGAAAACTTGCTTTGCTTCCTTCGAGAAACCGCCAACACTTCACGCAATTCAACTTGCACAAATATTAACTGGTAAGAGTTTCTACAAACCGCAATATGTTGGGTCAGAAAGGATGTCACAACACGAGAAGGATGATGCTCAAGCTTGGATAACTGAACACATTTTATTTCAAGACTACATGGATGGTGGTTTGCCTACGATCTCTGCTGTCTTAGAGAAAGCAAAGCACTCTATCCAGAGGAATGGCACAAGGATTGTTTGTATCGACCCCTTCAACTTTATCCATGCAGAGAAGACATATGCCCTTGAAACCGACATGGTAAGTGAGATGCTGACCAAGGTTCAACTCTTCGCCAAGCAACACGATGTCTTAGTTATCTTTGTAGCACATCCAAGTAAACCTATGGATAAGTCAGGCAAAGTCGTACCGAATCTACTTGATGTTGCCAAGTCTATGGCATGGTCAACCAAACCTGATGTAGGTTTGACTGTCCATCGAGGAGAAGATGGGGTAGAAATTCATTGCACAAAAGCAAGATGGTATTGGAATGCACAACTAGGTCGTGTTATGCTGAACTATAATCCGAGTAATGGTAGGTATGAGGAGTATACGAAAAAAGAAGATGACTTCAATTGGGAGTTTTGATGGTGTCACATTTGTAAATGACATAGGGAATCCCTACCTTCACGAAAGGCAAGATGTACATATAAGAAATGTAGACAACTCTAAGGTTGGCAGAGCAATAGTCTTCGACCAACACATCATTGATAAACTCTATACCAAAGAAAAGCTTGACGAAAAACAACACAATGTTTGTGATAAATACTTATCAGTTATAGCTCGAAGCGGAGCTTTCGCTAAAGCTCCTAGCTCCATGGAGAAAATATTTGACCAGTCACAGGTTTCTGGAGATGGTTCTCGTGCTTGTATTTTGTCGCAAGTTCATCGAATAATTATTAGAGAATGTGGAAGAGATTCAGAGAAGATGTTCTGGAAAGTTATGACTGTCAATCCTAAACAGATTGATCAGCCACAACTTGATTCGGTAGTAGCTTGTGCGAATGCCTTGCTACAGTATTGGTATGTTAATCAGCAGAGTCCGATTTCTTTATTTCAGAAAGCTTTTGTAAACCACTCTCAGTAGACTCATCGTAGTCATGGTTCTCAAATTCTTCTTTGGTCATACCCATTTCTATTGATCTACCCTGATTGCCCGCAAAGTAATCTTCGTTGTCTGATGTTACTGATTGATACTTGTCAGGCTGTTCTGCAATAGGTTCGCTTTTTATTTCGTGAAGGTTTGCATACTGATGTATCATTTGTATTAATTGTTTATTTAAAGAGCGACCTTCTTTCTTAGCTATGGCATGTGCCATTTCATAAGTCTCTTGATCGCATCTTACATAAAGATTTTTCTCTGTCATATATTGTCTCCAATTTAATTTGTTAAGTGAATTTTAGGGATAAGAAAAGCATCATCGTCTTGCAAGTCTAACTTCTCAGCATCGCTTATCTTAGCGATAGCAATAGTTTCTTTGCCAACTGCATAGTAATTGTTCTCTAGTAATGATTGACCCGCTAACTTTAAAAAGTCTTCATTGTTCTGTAACAATGGGTCTTTCCTTACTACATACATAGCCAGAGCAAAGGCACTCTCTTCATCCGCAACTGTCCAAACCTTATGCACCCAACGACCAACACTTTTTTGAGAAGACTTTACCTTCGGTTCGGGTATGTCTAATTCAAAAGTGTGATGGATAACTGCGTACCATTGGTCTTTCATCTAAGTATTATAGCATCTTGAAGGTATTATGAAAGCTTTAGGCGGGCATCAACTTAAACCAATCGAAACATATAGGCACAAGTCAATGCCCTAAAAAAAGAGGAAGGCATGACACCTTCCTCTTAATCTTTTAACTAAAACTCTATGACATGGAGGTCATTAAAGTAATAGAATATTATACTTTATCCACAAGTTATTCACAACTATAAATTTTCTGTCAACAGGTTATCCACAGGCAAACCTGTAACCAGTAAATATTTTTGTAACCTATCACCAACCGATCACCACCCATGTGTAATTGGAATACGCATCAAAAGGAAAAATTCATGGTCTGTGACCCGCATAGAATATATAACCAGTAAATATTTTATTTCACTAGCCACTTTTTTCCAAGCAGGTGTAAAAAATTTAGACCAAAAAAAAAGCGAGAGCCTAACCATTTCTGGATAGACCCTCGCTTTAATTTTATCTATAACAAGATCATATATAAAAGAACCAATATAAATAAAGGAAACTTTGTATATAAGTGATACTTGATAGGATTATTATTAACCCATTGATGTATTTTATTCATGCTTCCTCCTCTGCAATGTAAATGATTTCAGCTTCGTCACGACCACCAAGGTATGCTAGAACATCAAACTTGCTGATTCTCTTTTCAAAGACTTTCATTTCTGGATGTAGAAATTTAAATCTACTTGAAAACCACTCCGCTTTTTCTTTATCAAGAGTCCATGAAAAACCTTTATCATCGTAGCCACCTCGATATATATTTATCCAAGCGGGCAACTCATTAAAGATTTTTTTATCCTCTTCGCTCATCATTAAATGAGGGCAAGCGAATTGCTCAAGTAGAATACTCTTCCAGATAGTTATATTTTGAAAAATATTCTCAGAGTCTATCCAAATATTTGCTACTGTTTTCCACCAGTCTGGCTCTTCTGGATTCCACCAATGAAGATAGGCATCCAGTAGAGCATGAACTCGATAGGGTCTCTCATGCAAAAAGATATACTCTCTTATATCTTTTGTTCTGATAGCTTCCTCCTTCTGAAGTTTCTTGATCTCGTATCTAAGATTGTATTCTTTGATACTAAACCAATGATCGTGAAAAGGAAAAGCTACTAACAAAGGATGATGAATTGACTTGCCCGAAGGCTGATCATCAATATGTGATTGAAGATCATCATGCAACTTAACCCACTCATCATCTTTACCCATATTTGCCCAATGAGAAGACAATTGTTTTCGTAGCACCTTTAGTTTCTTTTGATTACTATTCATTCTTCCTCCTCATCAGGTGTTTCAAATGAATAATGAACAGTCTCACTACCAACTTTGATTCTGTACCAATTTACAGGACACATATCTAGCCACTCATAAAATGAGTCTGGCATTTTTTCATCTGCACTCATGTGACTATCCTCCCTTCGGCTCTTGCCAAGTCTGAGTATTCTTCGATAGACATTTCTGGTTCAAAATGCATATCTCTTTCAATGGATAAACCAGAAGGTAAATCCAAAGACTCCAACTCCCTCAGACTAACATAACCTAACTCAGGGAAACCCATCCCTAAATCACAGAGACCGAACAAAAAATCGCCTTCAATAGAAGTGATCAACCAAGTACCTTTGCCAGTCGGATTGAACAATTTTAAATATGGCTTGTCCGAACCATTGCCTTTGTTTTTGGATAGTTTTTTCTCTATCTCTTTAGTAATTAATTTCATAGTACCTCCCATGAAAATTAAAGTTTTAGTTACCGATTTCGGTTCTTTTGAACCACCCTCCGAGAAGGGTACGATTGCTCGTTCATCAGGCAAAACACACATTTTGCTATCAGTTTACTAAAATTTGACCTCCATACATGGCTTCTAAGGGCAAAACTAAGAGGGGTCGAGGGGTAAGTAACCCCCCAAATTGACCCCTCTCAGAATCGCTTTGGTTATTTATTCATGTAAACAACCTTGCCGAATGGCAAGTCCTCAGAGTATTCAGACTCTTCAGAACATATCCACAAAACTGGAATGTCAGGCTCAACCTCTGGGTCAACAATGCCATAGCCATCAGTAAAGACAATGATTGCATCGTAGTCTTCATTGTCTTCTAGCTTTTGATGGAAGGCATTGAATGGCGGAGTAAACCTCGTGCCACCAGAACCCGCACTAGGAAACTCATCCTTGTCAGGAAGAGAATCTCCTTGAGTAGTATCCCAAGTCTCCCAGTATTCGCCTTTAGCATTTCTTAGAGCCATGCTAGAGAATCGATTTACCGCAAGAACTTCTACTTGGTACTGCTCGAACAAGTCCATTGCATTAGTGACATAGTCATCCCTTTCGTGATCAGTAGAACAAGACACATCAACCATCATTGCTATCTTCTTGATAGTAGGCTCACTCTTCTTAGAAGGAAGATTGATACCTCTGTGTTGATGTCTACGATTGAGTCGAGACCATGAGTTAGAATCTGATTTAGTCGTTGAAAGAAAATCAGCCATTTCATCTTCCCAACTCACAGAGACCTGAGTTATCTCAGCTTCTCTACCACCGAGATAGTCAACACCGCCACCACTACCGATACCTTTTTCAAGCTTCTGAGCAACCATAACTTGAGCATCTAGAACACTCATCTGTTCCTTGATCTCATCGTCACTCAATGCTTGACCATCCTCATCAGTAGCGGGAAGAATCGCACCCGCAAAAGAAGGCAACTCATTCAAGTCAACTTTTCCGCTAGCACTTTTACCACCAGTACCATCTTTTGGATTCTCTCTTTGATCTCCTTCCTCATCGGATTGAGACCCGCCAGAGAACTCCTGACCAGTAATATTTTCTTCTTCGCTTTGGTTCTGATCCTCAGATTGCTGACCGCCACCCTGATTGTCTTGATCTTCTTGCTCCTCTGAATCTTCCGAATCAGAGTCTTCATTGATCAAGTCATTCAAAGCTTCGTCATCATTCATCAAAGTAGAATAGATTTTCTCGGCTGAATCTTTGCCATACTTTTGAACATCAATCAGTCCGCCAGTCGGTAAAGGCTGTCTTAATACATCATGGATATAATTATTGATTGCATAGTCACAAGCAATATTCCACAGATTAGCATTCCGCCTACCCATTCTAAGATGATGACCCCAAACAACATGCAAGGTCTCGTGAATGATAACCGCAGTTATCTCTTCCATAGGTAGAGATAAAACAAAGTTACCATTGAACACGATGACCTTGCCATCGGTAGCCATCGTGTCAAACGAATTGTCCTCGATCAACTCCAACTGCAAGAGCATACCCGCCATCCCAACTGAAGATTCAATCAGTCTGGCTTTTGCTTTTTGCATAATGTCCATCGCTGAGTATTTCGGATTGTGATAAATCTGACCACTTGAAGTATTGTAGCTACTCATCTTTACCACCTCCGAAAACATTTGACATAAGGTTCTGGTTCAACTTGCTCTTAGAATCTTCCGCACTAGCAAGAACTTGCTTACGCTTAGATTCGCCCAACTCAGTCTTGTCTCTAAGAGTATCAACTGAATTAATGCTACCGAGCAATTGGTCAACCGAATCAATAGACTCAGCTAACTCCTCAGATTGAAAGACCTGATCGTTAAGAACTCTCGCTCTGTCATTATCAAGTCGCAACTTGTCGAACATCGCATCTTTGAAAAACGCTCCGCCTTTATCTTTCGGCTTGAAGTTTTTCATCGCATCGATGACTCGGCTCAAAGAAGAATCTAAATTCTCCTTGGCATCATCCAACAAGAGTTTCTCATTTTGACGATAGCTACCCTCAACTTGAGAAGCGATTTGCTTTCGCAACTTTGCCGAAGCATTAGTACGAATATCAGACTCAACCGAAGGAATATTTCTGAAGTTAACATAAAATTTAAACTTCTTTCGTATTACAGAACTATCTTCATAGTCTTCTTCCTTCCAAGCTTTACCGAGTCTTTCCTTGGCATCCTCAACTAGCCTATCGTAGTTATCAATAAACCAGTTTACTTCTTTGTCCCACTCCAATTGAAACTTATTGATAGCTTCTTGGACTGTTTCAAAGTGTGTATTAGGTAACAGATAATAAACAGATTTATTACTGTCTCCTTCTTGCCATGGGTAAACATAAGGCTTGATTTCTTTGTTCATAAATTTATTGAACATCGATCTCATATGCTTGTTTATGTCATAACCATATTTTGGTTTGCTAGCTTTTAGCGTACCACCTTCCGCATCATACCTAGCAGTAATTTCTTCGCTGATCTCACGATCAAGAATAGTATCACTAGCCATAGATTTATAGATGTGAATTAAAGTCGCAATTTCTTGCAACACCGATTTTGATTTATCCATAGTTTTCCTCCCATAGATAATTAGTTAAAAGAACTGATTTCGATTCTTTTGAATCATCATCAGGCAGACCACACAGTCTACGATCAGTTAGAACACAGAGCAGAGAAAATATTACTGGTAACATTTTCTCCACTCCAGTCCTTTGGATTAGATCAACAAGTCTTGATGTCTAACCACGAAGTCAGAATAAACTTTAGTCTCTTTCAACTGAGGTTTCATTCCAACCATAGTACGAACAAAGAAGATAGCAAACTCATCAGTCTGAAACTGCTCTACAAATTTTAGAGCGTTCTCAAAATGAATCGCTAACTCTGAGTCCTTCGATTCCTTAATGGTAGAAGTCAAGGCAACCGCAGTAGCGTATTGCAGACCAACACCTTCGGGAACATCCACCTTTTTACCATCCAACACCTTTTGTAGATTTGGGACATCTTGCATCAAGGTTATGAACGCCATGAACTCCGCAGTAAACTCTCTTCCAACGAAACTATAAATTAGATTCTGTAAGATTTCTTTACTAGGTTTCTTAGCTAGCACCTTAGACAAATTAGTAATTGTTCTAGGTGTTGCACTCGGCTCAACAATTTTGGGGTCAAAATTATTAAGGTACTGTGGCTGATACTGAATGAAAGCAATTAGTCTTTCATCAACACCATTCTCACTTGCCCACTTGAGCCAGTCGTTAGCGTTGCTCTCGAACTCAATTAGACCGACACGACCCAAACCATGAGCCACAATTTTGTTGGCACTTGATCTATCGCTGTGACGATTTCCCGCAAGAACTATTGTCCACCCATCAGGCAAGACATATTCTCCAAGTCTTCGTTCCTTAATCAACTGCGATGCAATTGCTTGAAGGTCTTGACCCGCTTGAGAAAATTCATCTAAGAACAAGAGACCTTTACCTTTAGTCGGTAAATTTCCGAGCATTGCTCTCTTCTGAACTCCATCAAGAATATAAGGAAGTCCGCCAAAGTCTACAGATTCAAAATGACTCAGCCTAAAATCGACCAAACCAAATTGTTTTGCAGTCGGGCTAGCATTATCCCAACTAACTGTAAGACCTTCCTTTTCAGCAAGACTTTCCGCAAATTGATAAATCGTTTCTGATTTACCAACACCCACCGAACCAAGAACTAAAGGAACTGTTCCTGACTCTTTCATTATGTGAAGCATCTCCATAGTTTGACTAGGAGACGAACCATATACATTTTGTTCATCCATAATTTTCTCCATCATAGATTAATAGTTAAAAGAACTGATTTCATACTTTCGTAATCTTCAGACCGAGTACACACTCGATTATCAGTTTTACATTTGAAGGGGATGATTAATAACCATCCCCAACAAATTTGACTTACTTAGAGTCTCTCTCTTTGATAGCAATTTCTTCCATCAAGTTAAGAACTTCTTCATAAGCGTAACCGCTCTCTCCATATACTTGATGGTAGAAGCGAGCATCCAACAATGCCTGCGGATTTAATTCCGCAATCATTTCAAGATTATAGTTATCCGCAGAAGTAACCGCACTTGTAGTTTTTCCGATAGCTTCCGCCAACCTTACTGCTACTGTGTCAGTCATCCCATGATCTATTAAATAGATCGCAACTAAACTCCATGTGTTGTCACTAGGAACAACATAAGAGTCATGGTCATACTTAGGCACATAGTACCTAGGCTTTTGTTTTTTCATATTACTACCCTCCTTGAGTAGTTAGTTAAAAGTTACTGTTTCGATTCTTTAGAATCATCATCAGAGCAAGCACACACTTGCTGACAGTTTTGCATCCCACTATTGTGAGACTGTCCTTCTCTATTCTTTAATATTTGAGAAGAAGACCTACTTATTCTTTCAGTCTCGAACTTGGTGTATCGTTTACCGCCCTCGCATGCTTTCTAACAACTGTCACTTGCTACATGGTCTCTGGGGTACGCCTAGGCTACTGTCACTCACTAGGATTGGTCAGAGTCAAATTAATTCGTTCTATAAAACCTCCACATTAAAATTAGACTGGTCAAAAAGTAACCACACCAAGAAGACCGACACGCTGTCGGGGTTTGTTGATCTGTTGTTTCTGTCCATGAGTTAACTTTACGCTATTGGGAGTAGATTGCAAGCACATTGCAGTCATTACATTGAGAAATAAAGACCAGTAAAATATTCCTTATGACCGACAAGAAAAAACCAAACCTGAAAATAGTTAAAGACCGCCCAGAAATTTTGACCCCGAAACAAAGACATTTTGTAGACCTCATAGTAAAGGGAAAGGTAACTTATAAAGAAGCATATGCGGAAGCTTACGATGTGACCTTAACGAAGTCAGGCAAGATTCCTAAATGGGTAGAAGCGGAGTCATCTAAA
>Ga0163179_10002497_pt1 | contig 12777 bp, 36 predicted proteins | sample AtlANTMetagenome_FD_109643 | JGI IMG/M metagenome (GOLD analysis project Ga0163179, IMG submission 109643) | Marine eukaryotic phytoplankton communities from the Atlantic Ocean - Atlantic ANT 2 Metagenome | ecosystem: Environmental > Aquatic > Marine > Oceanic | place: North Atlantic Ocean...
ACATGATGGGTTGACCATTATAATATGCCATTGCTGCTCGCTTGATAAGATTTTCTAACATTTATATATTATACTAAAAATTTAACCATTTGTCAAGAATTATTTTCCAATATGTTCTACATCATCTCTAGGGATAACTTGATATGCACCTTTATTATATGCTGGTGCAATAGTATACTGTTTACTAATTTCAAGTTTCCATGAGTTGTCTGCTTTTGTTCCTTTACCTGCATTGGTGGAGCTGACAGAAATCGAATCTGCGACCTTCGCAGTGCAAGTGCGACGCTCTCCCTGCTGAGCTACAGCCCCAATACTTTTCCACTTAGACTTGGTGGTCTTGCGTTTTGTTCTAACTGTTTTTCTTCTACGCCCGTGTTGGTCGTAGCTTAATGTTCCTTTTATAATCATAAATATATTATACTAAAATTATAAGGATTTGTCAAGAACTATTTTTAGGTCAGGTATATTTCATCTAGTATTTCTTTGAACTCGGATTCGAGTATTGATTTGCTTTCCGCAAGGGATAAAATTTCTACTAAACCTGTAAAAAGTTCTTGTACATTCTCTAAGTCAACAGGCATTGTAATGCCTTCCTTAGAGGGTAGCCACTCTTCTTCAAAGTCTAAGTAGTATTTTCTTAGTGATAGGTATTCAACTCCACGAAATGTATTTATTACTAATCGTATCTGTTGATTATCCTTTTCGTTGATAACTCTTTCATACATGCTTGGTGCGCTTAAATCAATCATTTTTTATTATCCTATTTAATGGGACTATGCTAGTAACATTCTTAGGCATTAATAAACGATAAGAGTCCGTATCCCAACAAAATAGGAGAACGGAGTCTTCTGATTCTTTAGCTCTATTCTTTTTACCTTTAATATAAGGCGTAGAAAAGTCCATAGTACATATATTATATTTCAGTCTGCGTGAGTTCTTACTTCTGTAAGTGATGACTGCATCGCCTGCGTCATCTAGTTTCTTTTTAAAGTCATCTTTTGTCATGGTTCCTCCAGTAATATCTAACAAATGATATTTTGAATTGTAATACTTTTGGTTACATCTACAAGATGCAAAAAACTAGGGCAGTCTGCACTACCCTAGTGAAATTCTAAACTAAATTAATTGTTTAGGTTATTTACTATTGCTGTAAAGTATACTGCCGCTTTACCAGTTAGTTTTGACACTATGGCAGCGTCAACTTCTTGACCTGCATCTGTCAAAGCACTTGTTAGGTCTGCTTGCGCGCCTGCAACACTTACTCTACCACCGCCACCACTTGAGCCATTAGAACTACTCTTCGCTGGTGTTTTTCTGACATATACACCTGCCTTTGTAAGTATCATTCTAACACCGTTGGGAGATTCCTCTAACTGCTCAGCGATGTCTGCTACTATCTCCATACTATTTTCTGGAGTAGGTTCTTCTGCAGTATACATATCTACTGCTTCTTGTTTTTTCTCGTCTGTCCAAGACATATTTTTTCTCCTTTTATTTTTGTAAGATTCTGGCAAGCCAGGGCACCAACCCGTGGCTTGTTTCATTTGCATGTAAAATCTATCACTCATATATTATATATTATAAACAAATTTTAAAGCGATGTCAAGAACTATATTTCTATCCTCTACCAAAATGGGTATGAATAGCCTCTAATTTGTCCTCTGCTTCTGCTATTTTTGCGATTTGAGTTTCTATGGCTTCTACAATATCGGGGTGTTCCCCAATCCCTACTACATTTCTTTCGTAGGCTTTACAGTTTGCTTTAGCCATTGCTATTTCGCCTTCTAGTTTTTTACATAATGCGTCAAATAAGTAATTCATAGTTTTTTAACTCCTAATACATAATTTTCTGCGGCATCTTCTGCATATGCTTCACTATGCCCCTTATAAAATTCTGTTTTTACTACTTTGTTGTCAATATAAAATCTACAACCCCAATGATTATCTACTTTAATTACATCACTTCTTAATTCGCCATCTACATATGTTGAATAACTATTGTCTTTCATTTTTTGTTGTTGCTCCGTTAATAAATGTTTCTATAAATGCTTTTGTATAATCGTCTTGTAAGGCTATCCACATTACCATGGGCCACGCTACTGCAAACATAAATAATATTGTAATAAACATTGCAAGAGGATATTTCGCAACTAAAGCGTTGGGATATGTTCTCTTAATTTCTGTATGCGCGGGATACCATAGTTTCCACATGGCCATTACAAGCCCTGACAGATACACTGCCAATATAATTTCCAACATTGTTTTTCCTTATAAATATTTCTGTAAATGTTTCAGACTTCCTATTTCATAAGCGAGGGCACTCCCCCAATATCCTGTCTTTTCTCCGTCTAGCCAAGGAAAAAGAGTTTGAGAAGTATCACATGGCTCTAATACAAATACTTTATAGCATTTAGCACCATATTTATCTTCATAGTTTATACACTGTGTTATTTTTCCATAACAAGCATAACCTCTTCTTTCCGACTGATACTTTTGCGATATTTCATCTTTGATTATCGCAAACTTATTATGACGAGGATACCACACCTTTTCATTATACTCAAAGTCTTCTGCCACACATTGTTCTGGTAGCATAGCATTTCTCATTCCTTCATAGTCTGATTCTGCTAACTTTTGAGGTATGCCTACTCTCTCCACTATATTCTTTACAAATGCTGGAGAACGATAGATATTATCTGCAATTCCTGATATATTAAAACCATCTATATACATCTTTACTACTGACTTAATCTCATCTTCTGTAGCCATTTTCCCCTTGTTTTGATTCTTTCGTGTTTCACGAAATGCTTTTGTATCAAGGTGGTCGTCTATGATTTTTTGAAGTCTGGTCGTGTTATACCTAATATTCAAAATTCCACAGGCTTCCTTTTTAGTTATTGGATTATCCTGTTCGAGTTGTTGGATTACTCTTTCTATGTTATCAAAAGATAACTTTTCTCCTGATTTACTTCTTATCATAATGTTCACTTCCTAATAATATAATTGCGTAGTGTATTATTTTTAATAAATCTTTTTCGTTATATCCGTCTTTTTTACCATATCTTTGTGCATATTTAATTATATTTCCAATACAGAAACCTTCTCCGTGTCCTGCATCAAATACAAATTCAGTAGTTTGTATTGAATTCTTACTATAGTGAGAACCATAGGTTGAACGGATATAATTGTCAACCCAATCTAATACTTTATCTTCTTTAAAGTTCATCTGTTAACATCTCTACTAGACTAGTGTATCCACCTATCTTTTGTCCGTTGAATATAATCTGCGGAAATGTTCTTGCGCCAGGAAAGTTTTCAAACATATCTTCTTTTTGAAAATCTTTTCCGAACACTAAATATCTAACAGTGCAACCTCGTTGTTCTGCAAGATTTTTTGCCATTGTGCAATAATGACAGTTTGGTGTGCTATAAATTGTTACTGTATGTTTCATATAATCGTGCCAAAGTCCTTTCACTTTGCTGTTATTCTTTTATCATACCAAGCTAGTCCTTCGTCCCACCAATCTGGTGTGTCTCTGTGTGACCACTTAGCAAATGTTGCTTTATCTGTATGGTAATATAGGCGATATGACCCGATAACATCAGATTCGTCTTTCAGTTCATCGGGCATTGCCATAAGAAATGGAGTGAGTCCTTGTCTAGGCATATTCTTTGGTTCGGGTAGTTTATTGATTACTTCTACTACTGACTTGTGTAATTTGCCATAGCGATAATGGTATTCATCGTTTAGTGCATTTGCATAGCAATGAACCCACTCAAAATTATCTAGCGAAGACCGTGTCCATATCGTGCAAGGGTGATTATACATCATGGGTAGATATGGTGTCAGAGGTCTTTCCTCTAGAGGAAGATGTTTGATTTCTGACTTTCTTGAATTGAGGGCTTCTCTTTCTTCTGCGTTAAGCGCTCTAGGAGTAAATCCTAATACCTCATCAACCCATATGGCTGTGCATAATAGTTGAGCCGCCTCAAGAGGCATCTTTACTATATGCTTGTCCACATGGTATTGTGCACACTTGTCTAAATCTTCGTCTAAATAAAATAAATTCATACTATATATTATATAGAAAATTTAACCAAATGTCAAGTACTATTTTTATTTGCTACCAAAGGCTTTTCCAGCCTCTGAGATTCCAAATGCTCCTAAGGTTACTATCACGAATGAAGTATAAATAGTGTCTGATATTACTAAGTCTTGACCCATAAATGCAGTAACTAAATCACAGATTCCGAATACTGTCATTAAAAAGAAAGAAATAAAACCTATTATGGCTTTTTCGTTTATATCGTTATGGTCTAAAAACAAGTCCATAAACTTACGTTTGCCGGGCTGCATTCGAGCACGGTCTTCTTTCATTTTTGCAATTAAGTCTTCTGCTTCGTCGAGTTTATCGACTAACTTCATATACTTATCTAGGTCAATTTGAACTTCATTTCTGCTGTTATCAGCTTCAATATTTGCCATTATTTATCCTTTGCTTTACCCACATTCAGGGCAACCCAATCTAAGACTTTATAAGCTTTCTTTACCCAGTTATCATCAATGGGTGTTGGTGTTAGTGCAGCTACTAAAGAAGCTACAAACACTAGCCATGGGATTATCTTTACAAAAACTATAATCCATTGTATAAATTCTAACATTTTCCTATCCTATTCTGTCTTACGACAGCCGTTGCAGAGGTACATACTTCTCTATAGTAGATACATCTATGTCCTCCACCTTTTCAAACTCCACATCATAACAAATAATTTTATCAGATGTGTCCGATTGACTTTTTAAACTTGGCATAAAACTATCGTGTGTTGTATATTCACGACTATGAGTTTTATTACTCTTTAAACTTTTAAATTGTATTTCAACTATACCTTTTTCTAAAAGGTCTATTAATTTTTGACTATCTATCATTTTTCTTTAAACTTCCTACTACTATTTCTAACTTTTCTATTCTTTTTATTAAGGGCATATAACCATCGAATCCTTCAATTCCACACTTTGGGTGAGCCATTTCTTCTAACTCTATTACTCTATCTTCTGTTTCCTCACACCAATCCTCTATATCTTCAAACCGTGCTTGTGCAGCAGGGTTCTTTTCAAACCATTGCGAGTCTTTGTGGAATCCCCATAAATTAATTAGGTTCTTTAGATACTGAAACATCTTCTGTGGTTACCTTTCTATAATATACTACTACATCTTTCAGTTCTGTAATATATCTTTTTAGTTCCTGCATATTATATGCCATTGTTTCATAATCAGGAATAGTCATAGCTAAAAATACTAATTCGCCTTCCTGGTCTTGTATAACTTTAAATTGTTCTTCAAAATTTTCAGGTGTAATAGTCAGCCACCTTACTTCTTTTAAATCTATCTCACGAGGCATGATAGGTTGAACTATCGTCCTCTCCATTGGTTTTGCTACTACTTCTATCTGTTTAGTTGGAATTAGGCTGCAGCTGGAGCCCATCATCAAGGTCATCAACAACAATGCTGATTTTCTCGATGTCTTCCATAATATGTTTTGTTCCATTATTTATTTTCCTTTGCATATCAACTGGGTCTCCCAATATTTTGGCACTCAGTTCATAGTTTCTTATAAATTCTGAATATCTATTCAGTTCTCTTTGAGCGTTTTGACTTTTTACTGTCATCTCGTTCAGTTGTGTTGTTTGTAAAGCAAAGTCATTGGTCATTGTATCTAATGCTTCTTGTTGAGTAGCTACTGCTCCCTCCAATGCCATATTATTTGCTTTAAGGGTAACATTTTCTTGGTATAACCAATAGCCACCTAAACTTAATACTATAATAATTCCTATAAAAAATTGATTCATACTTCTTGTATCCTATAATTTAATCCTTCTGCTCCTCTCAATTCTACAATTTCACCATCATGAGTTTTAAACTTTAAATACTTTTCTTGTTTTGCATAGAACTTTGCTACTATAAAACTTTGGTCGTCCGCGTCTCCGTAGGTAGAATTATAACTAACTGTCAGATTGTAACGCGTCTGAAATAGACTTACTATCCAGAGCCATATTGCCTTTAGCTTTTTCTTCATTTAATTTTCCTATAAATTCTTCTATGTATTGCTCGAGAGTTATACCTCTTCTAGCGGCATCTTGTCCTGCTAATATTAATAACTCTTTTGATATTTTAAATTTCAAACCATTCCTTACCTGCAAAAAGATAAGCCTCTGCTTTTCTTCTACGAATAAGTCCGTCTAATACTTTGCCACCTGCTTTGTTCCATCTTTGTAATTGAGCTGGAACATCTTCATAGTCGCCTGCATTTAAAACTTTTAGCATAGTAGATGCTTTTAGGTTTGCGGGACCGAGATTGTATACCCATGATACTAGGGCATCAAACTGGTTTTGAGAAAGAGATGCAGTTACATACTCGTTAATATAACTTTCATACTCATGTAGTTCTTCAACTAGCATATCTTCTGCGTCTTGTTTTGTTATTTGCATGCCTGATTCGACATCTTTTGTGTGTCCATATCCTATTGTCCAAACGCCTGCTGAACATTGATATGCCTCTAATTCACACCCTTCAAATTTTTTAATAAGGGCTAATCCCTCTATACTTATTTTCAATTAACTCTCCTGTGTTTAGTTTCTCTTGCTATTTTCTTTTTCTCTGCGATATCTAAGTTTACATATCCTTCTTCTATTAAAAGAGAAATCATAGCAAGAACATCTCCTATTTCTTCAGATAATAATTTTTTATCCTCTTTTCTATTTCCGTGTCTATATACTTTGGAGCATGCTTGTATTAATTCTCCACATTCTTCCATAGCTACTATGAGAAGATAAGGGTCTATTTTTTCTTTCATTTGTTTCCTAAATAAGAAGTGCCTCTTATTAGGGAGGCACTTACAATTTTTGACAGTTTTACATGAGAGAGCCAATGCATGTGTATAACACACTACTCACAAAGCTTAATAATAACAAAGTCATCATTGCTTCGCAAAGCTCTCCATCGCCACATATTTGCTGTCTAAAATACTCAACATATTTCACTATCAATCTCCAAGATTTTCCTCTTGGAATTTGGAGTTCTAGACAGAGCGATTGTCAATAATCCGTCTTGTAGATTAACTTTATCTACTTGTAAGTCTGGATTGAGAATAAACCTTCTATCAAAAGATTTAAGACTTAACCCTTGATGAACGAATTGTTCGCTCACCTCTAGTTTCTGCTCTTTTTTCCCTGCGATATGGAGTTCTTCGCCATCGGCGACAATCTCCAGTTCTTCTTTCTTCCAACCTGGCACTGCGACTTCAATACGATAGTTGCCTTTACTTTCAATTACATTATACCTTGGATAACCCGTGTCCGTATAAGACGGCATGCTAGGCATATCCAAACCAAGCCAAAATTTACTTAAATCAATACTCATAATTTTTTCTCCTCATTCCTTTCGGTAATAATTGTCTACCCTCTCGGTATAGACGCGTTAAAACATAGGTAGAACTATTCCACCTATTTACTATATTATACTAAATTTTAAGGTAGATGTCAAGAATTATTTTTCTAATCTTCGAAATCTATCTTACCCTGCTCTTTCATATAATCAAGAGTCGCTCCTATGCCTTCTTTCTTACCAATGATGTAAGAGGCATAACTACAGCCCGCCAAGATTATAAAAAAAGCCAAATCAATGTTTTCCATAATTTTCTCCATTTAATATATTATACACTAACCACGACCAAAAGTCAAGAACTTTTTTCAACTAAACTAAAAATAGTTCTTGACATTTGCTTCAAAATTTTGTATAATATATAAATGAGTAAAAGATGGACAGATAAAGAACGGCAGTATTTAAAAACGAATTACAACTTGGTTCCCATGCACATAATCGTTGGACAACTAGGAAGAACAGGAAGTTCTATTCGTTCGCAAATTGACTACCTACGAAAGCGTGGGTGGACATTCAATCGTGTGGGAGACAATAACATTAATGCCTAGTGTAGATACTAAAACAATGTCTTTTGAAAAAGCAATGCGAATTTTTCGTAAAAAAGTAGAGAACGCAGGTATTAAAGATAGAGTTCGAGAACTTGAGTTTTATGAAAAGCCAACTGCCAAACGAAAGCGTAAACTCAAGAGCGCGATAAAAAGACAGCAACGCGAAAGAGCAAAGGAACAGTCCTACTGGAGCGACTATCGGAAACACCTCAAACGCAGAAAATAAAGATTTTTTATTTCTCAATTTACAAACATAAAATATTTTATTATGAGTTCAAGCTACACGAAAACAGCAAATCATACCCCTCCAAAAAATATTTCTTGCATTTTTGATAAAGTCATGGTATAATAATATCATAAAAAATGATAATTAAGAAAATCATAAAACCAATCACTCTTCTCGTGAATCTCGCTTATAATGAAATTTCATTTCAAAAGGAGCTCGTCGCCTAAGCGTAAGAGCTCACCTTGGAATTTATATTATTTAGCGAGAGAGTTACTGATATAATTTTTCTATTATATCTTCACCCAATGAAAAGTAAAGAAAACGAGCTTTACTTCTTCATAATTTCAACTTTAAAAACAAATTTACTACAATTACGTCCAATTCGTTCGTATTTTTTCGACTATTTCACTTTATAACTTACATTAATTAATGCAAATTAATACGCCTATATACAAATTTTCCCCTAGTTATTAATAGATGTAGACTTTGGCGGAGTCTTTGTAACCCCGCTCAGTCCTTAAGTTGTGGAACACGAATGTTCTTCACACTCGTGGTAAACCGATACCCGTCTTCATCAAATAATGTAACTATCATTCCTAGTTCAGGGTGAAGTCTCGGTTCTTTCTCGACATAGAAGTATGCTCCACGCTGGGAGATAACCTCTTTTGTTTTTCTAGTAGTCTCGAGAAGTTCTACTATTCTTTTTGCCCAAGCTGTCATTCCATTAGCCCCATCTGTTTTTGTATAGCACTTCTTAAAATTTTAAGACAAGTCTTGGGAGATTTCTCCAACCCCGCTATAGATTCATAACTAACTTCTAGTATGCTTGATACTACTTCTACTATTTCTTTTTTAGTTTCAGGGTCTTCGCCTGTTTTTGTTTTGTAGACAGTCTTTCTGTAGACGCCCTCTCTACTGAGCTTACCTATTATAGATTTTATACTCTTATCTAAACTTTCTGCTAAGTCTTCTACTGTTTCCCTAGACGGATTAGATTTATAAGCTTCTACCATAAGTTCTACTTGTTCTTCAGTATAATTTATACTCATATTATATCTCCTAAGTCTCCTGTGTGGTCAATATCATTCATTTTAACTAGAAAAGGATTGATTATATTTTGAACTTCTTCTTGGGACATTCCCCATTCTTTTGCTATTTTTCCAACAGCCTGATTGTGTGTTAGCTCATCATTAATATAGTTTTCATAGTCCATTTCTATTAAAGTTGTATTCATTTTCATACTAATATCCGTGTGTTGTGTGAGTATATTCGTCCTCACAATTTTGTGTTCCGCAAACACATTGATTATGAGTAGCTTGTTCCCAAGCATCTATCAATGCATCGCCTTTCAATTGAACTGATACAATCTCTACACCATTCCTAGTAATTTTACCACTATTATAAATTATGTCTAAAACTTTTTTAGTTTTTACTTCATTTGGGTTTGGTTCATACCACATAGAATTTATACTATGTGAGTGTAGGTTCTCAATTCCTTCTGCCCACTCTTCAGCAGCCAGCAATTTTCTTTTTCTTTCAATTAATTTTTTATATTCTGTCATAAGTGTTGTAATCTCCCATCATCAAAGTATTGATATACTACTTCATCAGCATACTGTTGAGGTTCCCAATCTTCTCCTGTGTAATTTCCCTCTATTTTAATAGGGTATACTTCCCACCAGTCAAAGTTTTCACTATCTACCTCTAATCCAAATGCTTCTTCTACTAAATTAACTAAATCTTCTCCATCAAAACTGTCATCATCTACAATTACTTCTCCATTTTCTACATAGTAATTAGTAATTCCTACAAAATTTCTGAATTCATCTTCATATGTCATTTTTGCACTTACATTACCACCAACTTGGTCGTATATATACTGCACTAGATTTTCTACTAAAGGTATAGGCGGACTCCATGCAGAGTATCCACTAAAATAATCCTCGCTTCTATCTTCTATATGACACCACTTGGCACCTATATTATTGCAACCCCACATATACCAATCTTCCTCATTATAAGGAACAGGGTATATAGGTAGTTTTTCTACTTCATATTCTAACCAACCATGCTGAGTTTTACTACTAATGTCTTCCATTAGTTTTTCTACTAATGCCATCTGACCAGCATCTAGGTCAAGATTTACACTATAATGCACATTATTTGCCATTTATATTCTCCTTCATCGGCCTATCTCTTTTACTACATACACCATCACGCCACCGACAATTGCGAGTAGATGCACTACTAACATATATAGAAAATATACTATGTTCCATAGAATTTCCACTATATGTCTCCCTTTTCCCTGTGTTCACTTCGAGCAATGTCAAAGCCATTAGGGTATCTTTTCTCTAATTTATTGATATTTTCCTGAATTACCTCACTTGGAGTGAAGCCAAGACTCAAACAACCCTGAGCCCAATACCATAAAACATCACCTAACTCTCTTTTCATGTGATATATCTCACTTTCTGAGAATTTTGAATCCGCCTGAAACACTTTTTTCTTAACTATCTCAGCAAATTCTCCACTTTCTGCCATCATTCCTACAACAGCAGTAAGCAATCTTGCTACTTGCATTTCTTCTCCATGCTCTTCTCCTTTGTGCCATGTAGTGCCACATAGTCTATCTAGCCTAGTATTTAAAGTGCCAGTGCATTTGCTTGTTTTGCTCGTAGTTGTATCTACGAACTTCGCATAATCATCAATCATCGCTTTCTCCTTCAATCGCTAATAATTTTTCTAACCTGTGCATTAGTTGCTCGTAATCAGCAGTTAAAACTGTAAGTTCTATCTGCAACTGGTCAATTTGTTTAAGTATAGTTTCCATATCTTCATCGCATAAGCGTAGAAGTTCTGTTAAACTTTCAATTTCTTCTTGCCTATACTTTTTCCCAACGCGCTCTCGCACATTAGGAAAAGGTATGACATTTGAGGGTAATTTATCCTTGGACATAATATATGAAGTCCATTATGCCCATACCGAGTATCACTGCTACGCAGAACCAACCGAAGCCTAACAATATCCATTCTGTGCTATCTTCTTTATCAAATGGTTCCCATATAGCGTCTAACAATTTCTTCATTGATACCCACCACTATCGTTATCATTAAAATACATGAATACTAGAAACATGCCTACTAATACTATTATAGTTAGATTATCCACTAGGCACTCCCTCACATATTGCGTCCCATTTTTCTGGCTCTACTTCTGAGTGCATAGTAATTTTTACTTGCCTTTTATTTCTTTGGGCAATCTCATACTGGACATCAATGCCTTTGCTCTTTAGAATTGCTACTTTGGTTTCAAAGGTTTTTAACTCGCTTTGTGGTAGTTTTACTACTAGCATAGCCCACCTCCTTGCTTGATGTATTCTCTAAGAGCTTTGTGCTCTTTAGGCAATACTGTGCCGTCTGGCATTTTCCATACCAGCTTATAACCTCGTTTTACTACTTCGTTTCTGCACTTCTGTTTTAGCTTAGGTGTTTTTCTGTCGCTGTTTATGACTTCCATAAGCTCAGCGAGCGGAACATCTTTGATATAAAAGTGCTTATATTCTTTACACTTTTGGCTATCTGTTGACATGCGTCTACCCCTAGCGTCTTTTCGGTAGACTCTTTCGCTTTCTTTAAATTTGATTGGCATTGTGCCCTCCTGTCTAATTCTTCTACTATTTGTTTTTTATATCTATGATTAGGGAAGTTGCTGAGTAAGAGTTTCAAGTGCCTAGTAGTAGCACCATCACTCTTTACCCATTCCAAAAATCTAGCCCATTTCTTGTTAGGTTTTCTACTGTGCGTCAAGATAATCCGTAATTGTATCTAAGTATGCCTCATATTCCCAATGCGTTTCTACTTTGTTGTAAGCATAATCAATCGCATCTTTTAAATCTTGCTTAGATTTATTACTATACTCTCCATCAAGCATGCCTATATGTTCTTCTACTTCTTGTAGTTCAAGCACGCCATAGATTTTGCACTCGTAAAATTTTTCTAACTTTTGTATTGCCTCCCATACACTGTGCGTATGAAAGAAAAGCAAGCCGTCATCGCTGTCGACTTGCTTGTTGATATTATCTGCCATAAGTTCCTCCACTTACTATTCTAACTGTGCCTACGACACTTGGTGTCTGAACTTCGCCATCAATTCCTCCCCTGTGAGTTCTGAACTCGCCTTTCCAGTAATTACACTTGTTTCTGCGTGTAAGTTCTTTGCGAATTAACTTGCCTTCAGGTGTCTGCTCGTGGCGTCTATCTTCCAACTCAATGCTATCGAGTTGCATAATTGCTAAGTATTGTGTATTAACTTGTGCCATGATATTTCTCCTTGTATTTTATTTTTTAATATGTATATTATAACACGCACTAAGGGTGTTGTCAAGAACTATTTTAAGATTAGCTTCAGAATTTTGATGTCTAACTTGGTTAGGCAAAAAGAAAGGCAGGTATGAAACCTGCCTCACTAAACTGGCGTAGTCGACCTGAGCCAGTGGAACTATGTAGGGTTGCCTTCCTAGAAGCACGCTCTGCTCCATTCATCTACTATGCCTTGCGTAA
>Ga0163179_10002498_pt1 | contig 12776 bp, 9 predicted proteins | sample AtlANTMetagenome_FD_109643 | JGI IMG/M metagenome (GOLD analysis project Ga0163179, IMG submission 109643) | Marine eukaryotic phytoplankton communities from the Atlantic Ocean - Atlantic ANT 2 Metagenome | ecosystem: Environmental > Aquatic > Marine > Oceanic | place: North Atlantic Ocean...
GCGACTGATGAGTTCGGATTCGAAGCGGTTGAAAACGTGGTTGAAGCTCATGACCTGCACGCCACGATCCTGCACCTTCTGGGCTTTGACCATGAGAAGTTCACCTACCGGTATGCCGGGCGGGATTTCCGACTGACGGATGTGGCAGGAGAAGTGATTCACGAGATACTGGCATAGACCGGGGCCCGAAGTGCGCAAGGGAGTTGCCTGCTGCTGGATGTTTACCACGCCAGCTTTCCCGGGAGATACTCCTCAATCAGATCCTCATAGAAGGGTCGCAGGGCGGCGACGTCCACCCGCTCGCTGCTCTTGGTATAGAGGTCGTATGGGTTGAAGGCCCTGACCCAGGAGAACATCTCACGGTCCTGTTCATTCATGAGGTAGCCATACTCTTCCTCCTTATGAATCGGGTAGCAGGAATGATAGCGGATCATGTAGAGGGCGGGTGCGGGCAGGTGGTTCCTGACGACATGGTAGAGATATTCGTCGTGCCCCCACGACATGGTGACCTGATCGAGTCCACACCCCTCTTTGTAGATGCCGAGGGGAGAGGCATAATCCGGTCGGGTTGAGTCGGGGTTGTCAGCAAAGAACCCGGGATAAACAATTTTTTCTGAGAAGCGGCAGCCGAGGGGGTAGGTGTCTCCCACCACGGCCCACTGTGGTTCGCCAAAGAGGCACAGAATCTTTCCAAGGTCGTGAATCAGGCCGATCAGGATGAACCACCGTGGGTGGCCGTCCCTCCGGATAGCCTCGGCAGTCTGCATGAGGTGTTCGATCTGAGGCAGGTCAATGTCCGGGTCGCTGTCGTCCACGAGGGTGTTCAGGTATTCCATCGCCTCCCATACCGTCATTGAACGCTTCTGGAGGGGGAGATACTCGGCGCGTTTCTCCCGGACGAACTCCATGGTCTGGTAACGATGATTGAGCCGATAGAAATCGCGGACGCCCGGTCGAGCCTCTGCCTCATAGTCACGAAATTTGTGTCCGGTTCCGGGTTTCTCGGGATAACGCCTGAGGAGGTCATCCTCCCACTCGTCGAGGTCTCGCAGAGGAGCGATTTGAGGGTTGTCAGGGGTCACCATGGGCCCGGCAGGTCTACCGCATTGTGTTCCGTTTGACGAGAATTCGGTCCTTTAAGGACATTTTTGACGGGAATTGGGGAAAACCTGGAAACAGAGGGACAGGTTTCCCGGTGAGAAGGACAGGGAGCCACGCTCCCTTCCTCTCAACGACCAAGCAAAACCACACCATGAACCGTAATACTCTTATCGCTGCCGCCGCGTTTCTCGCTCTCCTGCCTGCCTGCACCACCTCCACCCACCGGACCTCGTTGGTTCAGGCCAGCACCGCGGGTGTCGAACAACTTCGTGAAGCGGGCGTGAGAACCCAGTATTCCTACTGGTCAGACGAGGGAGCCGGTGCGCCTCTCAGGGTGAGGATCGACCTGAGCGACCAGACAGCCTATTTCTTCCGAGGGGATGTCAAGGTGGGCCAATCCCGTGTTGCAACCGGGAGGGCAGGACATTCGACGCCCACGGGGTCCTTCACCGTCTCGGAGAAAGTGGCGTCCAAGCGGTCGACACTTTATGGGCGGATTTACGATGCGAATGGCAACTTGAAGGTCGCGGATGCGGATACCCGGCTACACTCGGTCCCGAAGGGAGGCAAGTTCATCGGGTGTTCCATGCCTTACTGGATGCGACTTACCGGCTCGGGGATTGGCATGCACGTCGGACCGATTCCAAATCCCGGGTCGCCTGCCTCCCATGGCTGTGTCCGGATGCCGCGTGAAATGGCGAGGACTCTCTTTGCAAAGGCTCCCATCGGGACAAGGGTCACCATCGTTCATTAGAAATCCGGCAGCGCCTTGCAAGGCGCTGCTGTCTTGTCCGATTTCGGAGTCGTGGTCACTTTGTCCGGGGCCAGGCAAGGTGGCCGGGATCCTTGACCGGAAGACTCCAGAGCTTGTGGCCGGCGGTGACAAAGAGAGTCCTGAGTTCCGGTCCCCCGAAGGTGCAGTTGGTGATCATGTCAGCGGGAACCGGAATGGTCTGGAGGAGTTCTCCCGTGGAGGAAAAGACGTAGACGCCGGCCTTGTGTCTGAGGCTGGTTTCCACCGGGGGCTTGGGGAAGTTGAACCCGGCGGTAACGAAGATCCGGCCCTTTGAATCCAAGGCCATGCCGTCAGGGCCACGATCGCTGCCCCAGTCGAAGAGGAGTTTGCGGCTTGCAGCAATGACCGACCCATCATCCTGAAGGTCGAAACGCCAAAGCTTGCGGTTTCCGCCCAGTCCTCCCTTCGGACCATCGTTCACGTTGTCGGCGATAAAGAGAAACCTGTCGTCAGTTGAGACCAGGATTCCATTGGGGCGATGCACTTCGTGAGTGATGATACGGCTGATCCTGCCAGTGGCATCAATCCGGTACACGCCTTCGACTTCCCTGTCTTGTTCGTCGAATTGCTCCAGGTCATCCCGGTTTCCGTAGCGTGGATCACTGAAGTAGATGCGCCCCTTTGAATCGATTGCGAGATCATTCGGGGAGTTCAGCTTCTTTCCCCGGTAGCGGTTGGCAAGAACCGTGATCGTCCCGTCCTTCTCCGTCCGGGTGACCCGTCGGTTGCCACCTTCACCTCCTCCCTCACAGGCCAGCAGGTTCCCCTTGTGGTCGAAGAGCAAACCGTTCGCCCGTCCCGAGGGAGTGCGGAAGACATGTATGGCGCCCTTCGGGTCCCGGCGCATGATCCGGTTGTTGGCAATGTCAGTAAAGTAGACGTTGCCGGAGGGGTGCCAGGCTGGGCCCTCGGTGAAGGCGACCGCGCCCTCGAGTTTCAGCTGGGCGGCATCAGAGACCTGGGCTTTCAGCGAAGGAAGGCAGAGCGACAGGTAGATGAGAGGAAGGGCGAATCGCATCATGAGCGAAAGTTATCGGCCTGTGGCAACGACAGCAAGCAGGAGTAGGGTGTTCCCGGCGATTGCGGCAAGGGTCGGGTGGAACTGGAGAGGTCGCCAGCCTTCAGGCTGTTCTGGCAGCCTAGTTTGACGATGCCGTCTTTCCGTGTTGATAGATGGACTCCACGGCCTCCCCATCCAGAAGGCGATCGTAAATCATGACCTCGTCCAGTGCTCCGGCGAGGTGGTTCCAGGTCTCTCCTGCCTGGAACTCACCGAGAACCAGAGTGCCGTTGTCGAAATCGAGGGGGGAGGGGAAAGTCGTCTTGGCCACGGATCTCCCGTTGAGGTAGAGAGTCGAAAGCCGGTCCTCCGTATCAAAGCTGAAGGCAATATGGACCCACTTGCCAGAAAGCTCCGGGTCCAGAGTGTGAGTCAGGAGTTCTCCTCCCCAGAAGTCCTGCCATAGTTTCTGCTTATTGAGGATAAGGTGAAAGTACTGCCCCTGTTCCTCAAAGCTGCGTTGACCTACTAATCCGTGGACCTTGTCGAACCTCGCCCGCACCCACAGGGCGACAGTAAAGCTGGTTGTTGACAGCCTGAGATCATTTTCTGGGATCTCGATGGTATCCCCCTCGCCATCCAGGATCACGCCCCGGCCCCGGACTCCCCGAGCCGGAACCGCTCCATTGATAGTCCCCGTGAGTCCGTTTCCACTGTCATCGCGCAGGGGCTTTCCTTCTGCAGCCTCCTCGAAGGAATAGTAGAGAGCGGGGCCTGGAGGAAGAGAGGTGCTGGATGCCGGAGGGGCTCTCCGAGGTTTTTTCCCGGTCGTCCTGCCGGAGTTTTTTTCGTCCGCCCGGGTTTCCGTGACCTGGCGTTTCCCGGGAGAGTCTTCTGCAGCTGATTTCAGCAGGCTGACAGCAATCCAGATCACGGTAACAAGCAGCGCTGCCGCTCCGGCTAGTGCGAGTAGCGGCAGAAGACCCTTCGCTTTTCTCCGGACGCTGCGAAACTCAGCTTCACGGGGCAGGGAGGCGGCGGCCTCGAAGTCGCGCTTGAATTCCGCACAATCGTTGTAGCGCTTGTCCCGGTCGTGTTGCATGGCTTTGGCCAATACGAGGTCGAACCGTTCCCCTAAGGATGGCTGAGCCTCACTGGGTGGCCGGTATTCTCCGCTTGGCCGTTTCCCGGTGAGGCCTTCGTAAGCTAGGACACCGACGGCAAAGATGTCGGCCCGATGATCGATTTCTACATTCAGGTCGAACATTTCCGGTGCGGCATACTCCTCTGTCAGAAAGCGGGCCTCCTGCTCGTTGCGAAGATGGCTGGGGCCACTCCGGGTCGCCCGGGCAAGGCCGAAGTCCGTCAGCTTAACCACCCCCTCGCTGTTCCACATGATGTTCTCCGGTTTGACATCGCGATGGACAATGTCGTGGCGGTGAGCGTAGGCAAGCCCGTCGCATACCTGGCACACGAGGGCCACGGCCTCCTCTTCGCTCAGGGGTCCTTGCTGGTATCGCGAGTAGAAAGATGGCCCGTCGATCCATTCCTGCGCCATCCACAGCAATCCTTCGGCTTCCCCGAAATCATAAAGCTGGGCAAGGTTGGGATGGTTCATGCGGGCCATGGCCTTTGCTTCCAGGGAGAACCGGCTGCGAAACCCCGGGTCCCCGATATCCGGGGGCAGGATCTTAAGGGCGACCTCGCGCTCAAGGTGTCTCTGGATAGCGTAGTAGACCGCGCCCATGCCGCCTCGCGCCACGAATCTCTGGACGTCGAGTTGGGGAAGAAGGTTCGATAACTCCCCGGGGGAAGGGGTTTCAAACTCGGGAGCAGGATGAGCGGACATGGAGGTTCCCGGAGATAGTATTACGGGTTCTTTCCACGATTTCAGGACGGCTCCTCCGGTTCTTCAAGTCCAACCTGAAGGGATCGAAGGTAGATAAAGGCGCGAGGATCCCTGGAGCGCGGCGATCCGGTCTCGGGGTGGGGCAATATTTTCACCTGGGGCTGGCATGCGAGTCCCTGCCGGACTGCCGGCCAATCGCCTTCAGGAGCGAGAATTCCTCTCGAGGATCGTCCTGTCCCGTTTCCCAGATCATGATTCCTGCCAGGTTTTTTTGCCGGGCGTGACGTAGCTTCTGGATGATTGTAGAGGCCCCGTTGAAGGCATAGCCGTCGATTTCATCATTGGAGGAAGGGGAGCGGTGACTGGCCACAAGCTGGCGATATGAACGAGCCTCGCGGCCCTTGCTGCGCCCATAGAACGGGACCCCCAGGGTTACTTTGCGGGGGGGACACCCCCAGCGGATCACACGCTCCACGTCCCTCTGTGACTTCTCCAAGGTAGCCTGGGGATAGTCGTGGTCGTAGGACATGAGGTGTATCCGGTCCACTGCGCGGTAAGCCGGGGTTCCGAGGTCCTGCCAGCTTGCCTGAGCAACCGTGACCAGAAGCCCTGCAGGGTTGAAGCTTTTCCGGGCTTCGGTCAGAAGGGCTTGGTAGGAGGCCAGTTCCCCAGGGCCTTGAGGGTGCTCCCAGTCGAAGTCGATGCCGTCAAATTCATTATCCCGGCAGAATTTCAGCAGTTCTCTAACCAGCTGTTTGCGGGGTTCCTCCCGGAGAGTCACCTCGGCGAACCCCTCTGAACGGTTCCACCCGCCCACGCACAGGAGGAGACGGCAACCGTTGATGCGCTTGATCTCCTGTAGCTTCTGCAGGATGGCAGGAGCAATGGGTTCCCCGGCCAAGCTCCCCCCTGCCGGTGGGGTGAGACCAAAATAAATAAGGTCGGTGAGAGGCTTGAGAGATTGCGGAGTGGCTGCAGTCACCCGGTAGTGTGGCAGGTAGCCGGCCACCACGAATTGATCCTGCTCCTTGCCATTGTCAGCATGGACAGGGAAAGGGAATGAGACACCCAGGATCAATGCGAGTAGGTGCCAGCGAAACGGCATTTGCATCGATAACAGGAGGACTGCAGGAAGGGAATACGGATTCCCTTGCAGGAGCATTCCCTGACCGGGCCCGTAGCCTGCTGGAGTCCATGAAATTGAGGGCTTTACGGTAATGCTCTCGGAGGATTTGAAGAGGGACTTGATCTGGACCCCGGGATAGGCGAACTTCCAATGTGATACGAACTATCCTGTTCGTCGTTTTTGTCCTCACCCCGCCGGTCCGGGGTGCGGTGGATTATGAGACGGATATTCGTCCCATCCTTGAGAAACACTGTCTGGACTGTCACGGGCCTGACAAGTCGAAGGCGGAACTCCGGGTGGACCGCAGGGTATCCCTGCTGCGGGGTGGAGATGGTGGTCTCCCGGCAATTGTTCCAGGTAATACGATGAAGAGCCACCTCCTCGAGCGGGTGAGGAGCGCGGATCCTGATGAGCGGATGCCTCCAAAAGGTGATGTGCTCAGTAAAAAAGAGGTCGAGTTGCTTGGGAACTGGATCGAGGAAGGAGCCGATTGGCCTGGTCAGATGGAAGAGCTGGGTAAAGAAGTGACGGATCACTGGTCCTTTCAGCCGGTTCGGCGTCCGGTAGTGCCGAAGGAAGGGGGCAATCCGGTGGATGCTTTTCTCAATGCAGCGCTTGCCGAGAAGGGTCTGAAGCCGAACGAAGCCGCAGATGCCCGTTCGCTTATTCGGCGAGTGGCGGTGATTCTTACTGGATTGCCACCAAAGGTGGAGCAGGTGGCGAAGTTTGAAGCGGATTTCAGAAAGAATCCCGACGAAGCTTATGCGCTCCTCGTGGAGGAATTGCTGGATTCCACGCATTTTGGGGAACGCTGGGCGCAACACTGGCTCGATGTCATCCGCTGGGCGGAGTCCAATGGCTCTGAGGCGAATCTCTACCGGAAGAACGCGTGGCTTTACCGGGATTATGTAATCCGGGCCTTCAATGATGATCTGCCCTACGACCAGTTCGTGCGTGAGCAGATCGCAGGGGATTCGCTGGGTTCGGGCGATGCGACGGGATTCCTGGTAGCTGGGCCACATGTGCCCGCGGCGACGGTGGGCCGGGAACCAGCCGCTATCCGGCAGGCGCGCGCTGATCGGATGGATGAAATCATGCAGACGGTGGGGGCTTCCATCATGGGTGTAACGATGAGTTGTGCGCGATGTCACAACCACAAGTTTGATCCGATTTCGATTACCGACTATTACGCGATGACGGCGGTTTTTCAGGATGTTGAATTTGGCAGCCGGCTTCCTGAGTTTGCGCGGGATCATCCGAGGCGCAGGCAGGGGGAAGCGATCTCGGCAAAGATTGCTGCACAGCGACGTGAACTTCGCAAGACGGGACCGTGGGAAGAGAACTGGGGCGCTTTCCGGGAGCTTCACTTTAACAATTACAGGACCAGGGCGGTCCGGTTTCGCTTCAAGGCGAACAATGTAAACCTCGACGAACTGGAGGTTTTCGGTCCGGATGAACCAGGGGTGAGTCTTGCCCGGCGTGATCGCGGAACAAAGCTGAGTGGTTTTCCGGCAAAAGGAAGCGAAGGTCGTAATCCGGTGGAACGGGTTAATGACGGGGAGTATGGGACGATGGCGTGGAGGGGGCGGGTGGATAAGAATGCCAAGGAGAAGCCCTGGGTGCGTTACGATTTTCCCGAGGCGGTTACCATCAACCGGCTGCGCCTCAGTGCGAACCGTGAGTATTTCTATGACACCGATTATTTGACGCAGAAGCCCTATCTGCCGCGCTATGAGTTCGACCTTGATGTCATGAAGGAAGACGGGACCTGGCATCCACTGGTGGGGACCTGGTGGGCGAACAAGAAACTCAACCAGGATCACCCGGAGCGTCTGGCAGTGCTGAAGCGCATTCAGGAGTTGATCAGGCAGCTCGGCGAGGAGGGCCCGCGGCCGAGTTTTGTGGGTCGGTTTGTGGACCCGGTCGTGACGCGGGTGCTGCACCGTGGAAGCCCGGAGAGCCCTCGGGATGAAGTGATGCCGGCCGGACCACTCATCCTTGATGGGGATCTCAAACTGACGTCCCGCGCGAGTGGGGCGAGGCGCCGGGCGGAGTTTGCGAATTGGATCAGTGGGCCCCGGAATCCGCTCACCGCCCGGGTGATGGTAAACCGCCTCTGGCATCATGTTTTCGGTCAGGGGATCGTGGCCACGACCAGCGATTTCGGAACCGCGGGGGCTCCGCCGACTCATCCTGTATTGCTTGAGTGGTTGGCAGCCGAATTTGTTAATCCTTCGCAGGCGGGAGCAAAGGCCTGGTCGATGAAATCGATGATTCGCCTCCTGGTGCACTCGGATGCGTTTCGCCGTTCAAGTCGACCCAGCCCGGAGGGGGTGAAGGGCGATGCAGGGTCGAGGCTCCTCTGGCGCTACCGGCCGCAGCGTGTCTCGGCGGAGGTGCTTCGCGATGGGATTCTACAGGCCTCGGGTAAGCTTGGCACCAGTCTCGGCGGTCGTAGCTATCGTATTCACAACGTGAAGAAGACTTATGCGCAGTGGGAGGTAGTCAATAACCACGGGTCCCACACCTGGCGCAGGATGCTTTACCAGGAACGGATGCGTCGGGTAGACGACCAGATTTTCACGGCTTTCGATTTTCCCGATTGCGGGCAGGTGCGCGCGAGGCGTCCGGTGTCTACTACCCCGTTGCAGGCCCTGAACCTGATGAACAGTCCCTTTGTGACCGAGCAGTCTAGGTTCATCGCCGAACGAGCGTCAAGAGAGTCCGGGGGGGATGCCGAGTCCAAGGCCCGGCGAGTCTTTGAGCTTCTCCTGGCGCGTGCTCCGGAAGTAGAGGAACTGGAGGCCTGTCGCGGCGTGAGCCTTCAACTGGTTTGCCGGAGCCTGATTAACTCCAACGAATTCGCTTTTCTGCCATGAGAGCCCGGGTGGACCTGAACAGGGCCCTGAAGCATTGAGATGAACGAATCCGAATACCTTTCCCTTCATGGTCGCCGATTGCTGGACCGGCGGAATTTTATGCGCCATTCCGGCTTTTCGCTGGGCGCGCTGGGGCTGGCGAGCCTGCTCAGGGGTGAGGAGTCCGACAGTCGGGCGGCATCGAGCGAAAAACCGCCGATCCGGCCCAAGATTGATCCTGACCAGCCTTATGCGCCGCGGGGAGCACATTTTCCGGCTGCCGCGAAACAGGTTCTCGTCGTTTATTGTCCAGGGGCGGTGAGCCACGTGGATACCTTTGATTACAAGCCAGCCCTCACCAAGCTCCACGGGAAGAAGCCTCCCGGTCTCCCGGCGGTGACCTTTGAGGGTCCTTCCGGCAATATCGCAAAGCCTTTCTGGGAATTCAAACCACGCGGGGAGAGTGGGAAGATGACCTCCGAGCTGCTTCCTCGCCTCGGTGCCATGGCAGATGACTTCTGCTTTGTGCATTCGCTGCATACGCAGACGAGTGCCCATCCACAGGGAGAGAACTTCTTCAACACCGGGTTCACGATGGAGGGGTTTCCATCCTTTGGGGCCTGGGTGACATACGCTCTCGGTTCGGCCTGCAGCGATCTTCCGGCCTTCGTGGCGATTAATGATCCCCGGGGCCTTGCCCGTTCCGGAAAGAACAATTTCGGGAACGGCTTTCTGCCAGCGGCCTTTCAAGGCACCGATTTCAATGCGAAAAATCCTCCCGCTAACCTGCAGCGACCTGCATCACTCAGTGCAGAGGATGACAGGGTTACGGCCGACTTGCTGCAGAGGCTTAACGGGAAGCACCTGGAAAAATTTCCGGGGGATGCCGATCTTGCGGCCCGTATTGCAAGTTACGAACTGGCGGGAAAAATGCAGACCTCCGTTCCAGAGATGATGGAGCTCAGTGGAGAGCCGGAATCGATTCACAGGGAATACGGCACGGAGAGCGGAACAGAGCTCAAGAGGGAGTATGCCAAGAACTGTATTCTCGCACGGCGGCTTCTTGAGAAGGGTGTGCGGGTGGTTCAGCTCTTCAACGGTAGTGATCCCTCTGGGGGAAATGGGATCACGAACTGGGATTCCCACTCCGATATTCTCAAGACGCATGCCATGCAGGCGGAGATCATGGACCAACCCACCGCCGCCCTTTTGCGGGACCTAAAGCGTCGGGGGCTGCTGGATCATACTCTCGTGGTCTGGTGTACCGAGTTTGGGCGGATGCCTTTTCTCCAGAGTAATGGCACGGGACGGGACCATAACCCGGGGACCTTCACCTGCATCCTGGCCGGGGCAGGGGTTAAGAAGGGTTTCAGTCATGGGGAGAGCGACGAGTTTGGATTCAAGGCTGCGGTGGATCCGGTGGAGATCTATGATTTTAACGCCACCATCCTGCACCTGCTAGGTCTCGATCACGAGCAACTGAGCTATTATCATAACGGCTTGGAGCGTCGCCTGACCAACGTGCATGGGCACGTTATCAAGGAAGTGCTGGCATGAGCCAAAGCAACGGGCCTCCCTGTCCCGTCTGGAGACCGTCCGGACTTGATGTCTGCCCCTGCCTTGTCGAGGATGGGGAACCGGAGAGCCGGTAGATTCTGATGACAGCTTACGTTTATCTCGGGGTAGCAATTGTTGCGGAGGTGATTGCTACCTCCGCCTTGAAGGGGACGGACGGTTTTTCGAAGCTCGGCCCCTCTATCGTAGTAGTGGGTGGCTATGCGCTGGCCTTTTATATGCTGTCCCTGACCTTGAGGACAATCCCTGTTGGTGTGGCCTATGCCGTCTGGTGTGGAGTCGGGATGGCTCTCATCAGCCTGATCGGCTGGGTTGCCCTGAAGCAGAAGCTGGATGCCGGCGCGATGATTGGCATCGCCCTGATCGTAGCCGGGGTAGTTGTCCTCAGTATGTTCTCCAAGGCAGGGGTGCACTAGGAGAGGCAAGAATCTCCCTGACCCATCTCGTGCAATTGCCCCGGAGTTTCCTCTAACCGATCAGTTCCCGGATTGGCTTCACTCCGGGGTCGACGAGGAAGTGAGGTCTGCCGCTCGAGTCCTCCACGGTGGCGCTTGAGAGGTCGATGCCGAGATTGTGATAGAGGGTGGCGAAAACCTCCTGAAACTTGACGGGACGTTCAACCGGTTCGTTGCCATGCTTGTCCGTAGCGCCAATAACCTGACCGAGATTCATTCCCCCACCAGCGAGGAAGGCAAAGTTGGCCTTGGGCCAATGGTCCCGGCTGTTCATCTTGTTGATTTTAGGCGTCCGCCCGAATTCCCCCCACATCACGATGGAGACATCATCCTGCATGCCTCGTTCGTGGAGGTCGGTAATGAGGGCGCTCAGCCCCTGGTCGAGGAGCGGGAATTCCTCGCGCGAGCGAGGAAAGTTCAGTCCATCTCCACCATGCCAGTCCCAGCGGCTGTAGTTGAGTGAGACCACGCGGGCCCCGGCCTCCACAAGCCGGCGGGCCACGAGGAAGTTACGGATCATCTTGGGTGCCCCATCGCGTTGGTACTTCGGATCGTTGATCCCGTAACGGTCGGTCACGCTGGGGTGTTCATTGGAGAGATCAAGGGCCGCAGCGAGATTGCCGTCGGCAAGGATTTCAAGGGCCTGCCGGTTGTAGGTATCGAGGCCTTCCATCTGCCCGGTGGTGTCGATCTCGCTCTTGAGGGCGTCTATGGACGAGCGGAGGGCTTCACGATCCATGAGGCGATCGAGGGACATCCCCTGCAGGGTCATGCTCTTGGCGCGGGCATTTGGCTCCTTGTCCACCAGCCCCATCGGAGCATGCGAGTTACCGATGAAGCCTCCGGTGCCGGCCTCACCCCATGTCCGGTTTCCGGTGGGGTACATGAGAGATACGTTGGCAGGAATCCCGGGCTTGGAACCCTGCAGCTTGGAAACCCACGAGCCCCATGCGGGCCAGCCCCCGGGGGGAGCATTGTCGCGCTTCTTGTGACCGGTCATGCACTGGTAGCAATCATGGGCCCCGTCAGAATCTGCCAGCGAGCGAATGATAGCGAACTTGTCGGCCATCTTGGCGAGCCGCGGAAAGAGTTCACAGATCTCAATACCGGGAACATTTGTGCCGATTGGGGCGAACTCACCCCGGAACTCGGAGGGGGCGTCCGGCTTGAGGTCGAACATGTCGATGTGGGACGGACCTCCGGGCAGGTAAATGTTGATGACCGCCTTGTGAGAGGAGCCGGTCTGGGCCTTCGCCTCCATGCCGAGGAGTTGGCCGAGGGAGAGACCGCCGGCAGCCATTCCCCCGACCTTGAGGAAGTCACGGCGGGAGTAGCCGTCACAGTGTGTTTTATTCCGGTCTTGGGTTCCAAAGAGATTTAGCATGGACAGTCAGATCAGGGTTGGGGTGATCGGCGAGCGGGCAATGAGGATTCTTTCGAGCATACTCACTATAGTGCTTTTGCGAGGGTGGGCCAAGGGCGATTCCGGCATTGTGAGGCCTCAGGCCTCACCTCATCGCACGATATCAGCAAGCGGGGAGCTGGAAATTGGCATGTATGGAAGTGGAAGAGGCAGGAGGGGAGCAGTAGTCTCTTCCCCAGTGAAGATCATTCCGGGGGCGTAATGGTCACAATGACCCGACGGTAGGCAGTGAGCGCTGGGTCTCCGTTGTCCCTCGCCTCGAGGATGAAGTGAATAGTCCTGGGGCCGGTTACCTCTGGGGCGACGAAGCTGGCAACCGGGGTGCCGCCGTTCTCGAGCTTGAAGTTGCGGTAGTAGATGGTGAGCGGAAAGGTGCCCGCCTCCCGGTAGGGATACCAATGGAAGCTGACCTCGTCTTCATCGGGATCAGTGGTAGGAGAAGCGTCAAGACGGACCTGACCTCCGGAGGTTGCGGTTAAGTGGACTGTCTGGCGGGAGCGGTCGTTGTTGACGATGGCATGAGGCGGGTGGTTGGCGTCTGCAAACTTACTGACATTGCTCCAGTCCATACGCGCAGCAAAGTCGTGCTGGTA
>Ga0163179_10002501_pt1 | contig 12754 bp, 7 predicted proteins | sample AtlANTMetagenome_FD_109643 | JGI IMG/M metagenome (GOLD analysis project Ga0163179, IMG submission 109643) | Marine eukaryotic phytoplankton communities from the Atlantic Ocean - Atlantic ANT 2 Metagenome | ecosystem: Environmental > Aquatic > Marine > Oceanic | place: North Atlantic Ocean...
GTATCGGGCGATATCTTCTGTCCCGTTTGTTGGAACATGCCTCGCAAGAAAATATTGGATTCCCTTGCTTCCTTCATTTCGACCATCACCAGCGTGGTGTCCGGCTTGAGTTGTTCGAGCCGTTGATTGATCGACTTGATCCGTTCCTGCATCTCCTTGATTTGCGGTTGGATCGTCCAGTAGTGGTTTTCGATCCTTGTCGATTCCTCGTTCGATCGTTCCGCTGTCGGACGATTCAAGGCATCGCGGAGTGCTTTCGGTTGTTTTTTACGCTCATCGTTCGATAGGCTCGATTCCCACTCCGCGATTTCACCGAAACGCACTGCTTTTTCAACCTTGATCGCCTGTTGGATCTGTTGCAATTCGTCCCGCAGTTCGCGCCTTTCAGAAACCACGGTAGCCGATTGAGGGAGATCGATGGTGGGTCCCCAAAAATCAAATTGCACGCCGTTCGAATTGTTGGATTTCTGAACTTCCATCGGTGTGTTGTTGAAGAAAGCGAAGAGCTGATAGTAATCTTGTTGGCTGAAAGGATCGTATTTGTGGTTGTGGCATTGAGCACATTCAAGCGTGGTTCCCAGCCAGACGGTAGCCGTCGTATTCACGCGGTCGATAATCTGGTCAGTGCGATTGCCCTCCGGATCGACTCCAGCCTCCACGTTGCAGGTCGTGGCTCGATGGAATCCGGTCGCGATCTGTTGGGAGATGCTGGCATCCGGTAACAGGTCTCCAGCAAGCTGCTCGATGGTGAACTGATCGAACGGCATGTCGTGATTGATGGCCGTGATGACCCAGTCGCGATAGGCCCACATGTCGCGCAGTTGATCGGCCTGGTAACCGTTGGAGTCAGAGTAGCGAGCAAGGTCGAGCCAGGGAGAAGCCCATTTCTCGCCGTAACCTGTCGAAGCCAGCAACTGATCAACGATACGCTGGTACTCGGCATCTGTTGGGTTGGCGACGAATCGATCGACCAACTGGATTGGCGGAGGTATCCCGACGAGATCCAAGTGGACTCGGCGAATCAATCGCGCCGGTTCAGCCTCTGGACTCGGCTTCAGCGATTCACCTTCGAGTTTCCAAAGCACAAACAAATCAATGGGATTTCTTGACCAGGAAAGGTCTTGGACGCGAGGCAGTTGAGGGGGTTGCGGAACACGGTAGGACCAGTGCTGTTCGGTTTCGCCCGTCGGCCATTCGGCTCCTGCGTCGATCCAACGGCGCATGAGATCGATATGCTCTGCCGACAATCGGTGGTCTGGAGGCATCTGTGTGTCCGGGTCGTCGGCGTTGATCCGGTGCCATATCTCACTTTCCTCAGTGCTTCCGGGAACGATTCCTGGCGTGCCCGAGTCGTTTGAGAGCAGCGCCGTGCGCCGTGATGTGAGCAGCAGTCCGCCTTCACGGTTTTCCGGTCCGTGACACTTCAGGCAATGTTGTTGCAAAATCGGCTGAATCTGGGTTGCGAAATCGATGGAGGATTCCGCGGCTGACGCAAACGGCGTCGCGCAGAACAGCCAGACGGCTGCAAGGCGTGCGAAGATAGACCGGTAAGTCAACATAGTGATTTATGGTATCCGCAGTTCTCCTGCAACGCAAAGCGAGAACCGCTCTCAGAGCCGGGTTTGAGTCAGGGGAAAAATGTCCATGTCGGTCTCTGACGCGACGCATCGACTCGAGTTTGCGTGGTATGATCTGTACCTCGTAAAGATTCGGTGACGGGAGCAAGACCATGCATTGGCTCGATTATTTAGTATTGCTGGGATACTTTTTGGTGATGGCCGCGATCGGCGTCTGGGCGATGCGGCGCGTGAAAGTCCAGGAAGATTACTTCATGGGCGGTCGTTCCTTCGGCAAGCTGCTGCAGACCTTTGCGGCGTTCGGTGCCGGGACTGGATCGAGCGATCCCGTCAATACTGGACGGACGACGTTTACCAGCGGCATGAGTGGTATGTGGAGTGTGATGTACTGGTTGTTCGTCACGCCCTTTTATTGGATTGCCGGTGTCTGGTATCGACGCATGCGACACCTGACCTTGGGTGACTGGTATGTGGAACGTTATGAATCGAAGCGTCTTGGAGCTGCCTACGCTGTCTTCGGTTTGATCTTTTATGTCGTTTATGGATCGATGTTGTTTTCTGCAATCGGTAAGGTCGCTGCTCCCCTCGTCGGAACGGGCACAATTTCGATTGGGGAGCGAACATTCGGAATCGAATATGTCTTGGTTCCAGTGATTGGAGTTGTCGTTTTGCTGTACGGCATGTTGGGGGGGCTACGGGCTGCCTACATCACGGACTTGATCCAAGGGATTTGCATCATCGTGTTGTCGGTCTTGCTGGTGCCCTTTGGTTTGCGAGCTCTGGTCGACAAATTCGGTACGAATCCCGAGACACAGAGTATGTTGGAAGGGTTTCGGATCTTGCACGAACAACTTCCACCAGAACATTTTCATGTCTTTGGTTCGACCAACACGAGCGAGTTTCCGCTCTATCGGATTATCGCCGTCGTCATCATCAATCTTGTTGGCATCGTGGTACAGCCACACTTTATCGCCACGGGTGGCGGCTCTGCAAAAACCGAAATGAATGCCCGCGTGGGCCTCGTTCTGGGGAACTTTCTCAAACGATTTTGCACGGTCGGTTGGGTGCTCACTGCCCTCATCGCTCTGGCGCTCTTTGCGAATAATCCGGAATTAATCACCGATCCAGACAAGACCTGGGGCGTGGCTTCCCGGGAACTGCTAGGGCCGGGGCTGACGGGGCTGATGTTGGCCTGTTTATTGGCGGCTTTGATGAGTTCGGTGGATGCCTACATGATCGTGGGATCCGCTTTGGTGGTGCGAAATATCTACGCACCGTTCATTGACGCGAATGCATCGGAACGGCAGTATGTCATGTTGGCTCGACTGACTGGAATCATTGTCGTCGGGGGTGCCGTCCTTGTTTCGTTGTTTTCGATGGATGTGTTTGCACAGCTGCAATGGACCTGGGTGATTCCTGTCTTGTTTGCCGCTCCATTTTGGGTTGGCATGTATTGGCGACGGGCAACAACATCGGCGGCATGGTGTACCGTGGCTTTCAGTGCCTTGGTCTTCTTCTTGTTGCCGGCGATCCTTCCCATGATGTTCAGTGGTCTGAGGTCGCAATACCTTGATTCAAATCAAATTGTCGTGACGACAACGGTTCGTCAGGCGGCACCGTCGGACGTTGCCAAGCGAGATGCTGCCATTCTGATCGCCCAGCAAAGCCAGGACAGTCTCGAGTCAGAAATTGCATCGCTGCAGCAACAGTTGGGTGCGGCGACTGCAGACGAGGCCGCGGAATTGAATGACAGTCTGAAGCAAAAGCAAGGTGAGCTTGAGCAGTTAACGATTCCCACTGCCTTGAAGATCGGATATGAGGTTCGTGAAACACAACGCACCGGTGGACAAAGTGTTTTTTGGACACGACTTCAGCCGGTCGATGAAGCCGGCAACTCCATCGACATTCAACCTCAACCCGTCGGTGACCCCATGTCAATATCGGCCAAAGTCGAGCAAGTCACTCTGGCCTATCCCGCAGACGTTCGTCTCAGGGGAGAGGGGAATTTTCGACTCGATTTCTTGCTCTACAAAATCGGTGGAATGGACTTCAAGACCAAGAGCAATGCGATTCTGAGTACGCTTGAGTTGCCACCCAAGATCATCTCACCTTTCCTTGTGATGATCATTTTCAGTTGGCTGACCCGCCCGAATAGTCGTACAGCCCTGGATCGCTACTACACCAAAATGAAGACACCGGTCGATCCCGATCCGGCCGCCGATCGGCAGCAGCTCGAGGACGCCTTCAAGGTTCCAGAAGCCTCGGAGTCCAAAAAGTTGTTCCCGGGGACGAATCTCGAGTTTCAGAGGCCGAGTTGGATTGATGTGGTGGGCTTCGTCGTGAGCTTTGCCGTCTGCTTCTTGGTGATCGGTTTGGCCATGGCGTTAGCAGGTATCGGCAGTTAAGGGTGGGAACCGCGGCGATTTGTCGGTGGATCCCTAATTGCTGCTTGCCAGCTTGCTGTTTCCCGTAAGGTTTCCCTGGTTTCTCTGGTCTTCCGTTCGCGATTCGCGGCAGTCGCTTGCAGAACGGCAGTTTGATCGGCAGAATAAGGCGTTCATCCGTACGAGGTTTTGACAATCTGAGGAGTTGCATATGAGTCGTCTTGTTACTTTGTTCACGGGACAATGGGCCGATCTGCCAATCGAGGACATGTGCCGCAAGACACGTGACTTTGGTTACAACGGCATCGAGTTAGCGTGTTGGGGTGATCACTTTGAAGTCGATAAGGCTCTAGCTGACGACAATTACTGCAACCAGAAGCGCGAACTGCTCGCTAAATATGACCTGCAGTGCGAAGCCATCAGTGCTCACCTGGTCGGACAGGCCATTTGTGATCCGATCGATGAACGCCATAAGTCGATCTTGCCGGAATACGTCTGGGGCGATGGCGATCCCGATGGCGTGACTCAACGTGCCATCGAAGAACTCAAGAACTCCGCTCGAGCTGCTCAAAAGTTCGGTGTGGGTGTTGTGAATGGTTTTACCGGGTCGTCCATCTGGCACCTTAACTACTCATTCCCACCCGTTCCGCAGTCGATGATTGACGATGGTTTCAAGCTGTTCGCCGATCGCTTCAACCCGATCCTTGATGTGTTCGCCGAGTGTGGCGTCAAGTTCGCTCTGGAAGTTCATCCGACGGAAATCGCATTCGATTTGCATACCGCTCAGATGGCACTCGATGCGCTCGACAATCGCGAAGAATTTGGTTTTAACTTTGACCCCAGCCATCTTCACTGGCAGGGTGTCGATCCGGTTGAATTCATTCGCGCATTTCCTGATCGCATCTACCATGTGCACGTGAAGGATGCCATCACAACTCTTGATGGTCGCAGCGGCATCATTGCGAGCCATTTGAACTTTGGTGATCCTCGTCGCGGTTGGGATTTCCGTTCGCCAGGTCGCGGTGGTGTTAACTTTGAGGAAATCGCCCGTGCTTTGAATCAGATCGGCTACCAAGGGCCGCTGTCTGTCGAATGGGAAGATTGCGGCATGGACCGTGAATTTGGTGCGGCTGAGGCATCCGAATTTGTCAAACGCACAATGTGTTTCACGCCGAGTAATGTGCAATTTGACGCAGCCTTTGGCGACGAGTAGGCTGCAGCATCGCTCGAACCACTTAAGTCGTGGCGAATTCGACGATTCGCCACGACTTTTTTTGTGTTTTACGAGCAGCGCAGGCAATGCATGTCTGCGATCCTTATCGAAACTCAAGGTAAAAGCCGAGGCGATGCCATGACTCATTCTCGAAAAAGCAATTCCACCCGTCGTGAGTTTCTTGCGGCCGCGAGTGCCGGCGCTGTCCTGGGCTTGGCTGCTCCTGCCATCGTGACGGCTAAAAAAACCGAGCGTCAAAAGACGATCGTTGGTCAGGGTGAACACCAATTCGAAATCCATCACGATTGGGCCAAGCTGCCTGAAAAATATCATTGGCAGACGACACACAATGTCGCACTCGATCGAGACGGATTCCTCTACGTCATGCACGAGGGACGCGTGCAAGAGTCTGACCATCCATCGATCTTCGTGTTCGATCCGAATGGGGATTTTGTGCGTGCTTTCGGTAATCAATTCCAAGGGGGAGGCCATGGGATTGAGGTTCGGGAAGAAGATGGAGATCAATATCTGTACGTTTGCGGTTATCAACAGGTGAAATCCTTTTCCAAAATGGATCTCAAGGGCAATGTTGTCTGGCAGCGAAACGCTCCCATGCAATCGGAGCTTTATGCCAAAGGTGAAGATGCGAAACCCGAAAAGATCTGGGGACGTGATCGCTTCATGCCCACCAACTTTGCTTTCCTGCCCGACGGCGATTTTTTCCTCGCTGATGGCTATGGCTCATTCCATATCCATCGCTATAACAAGGACGGTGAGTGGCTGTCTTGTTTTGGTGGTCCCGGAGACGGCAAAGGTAAATTCAACACGCCACATGGTATCTGGGTTGATGCACGCGATGCCGACGATCCGAAACTGGTTGTGACCGACCGTGCGCACCATACCGTGCAAATCCTTTCCTTGGATGGAGAGCATCTGCAAACATTGGAAGGTTTTGGATTGCCCGCGAACATCGATACGCTCGGCGACCTGATGTTGGTGCCCGAGTTGATTGCTCGAGTTTCCATTCTCGGACCCGATAACCAAGTCGTTGCTCATCTGGGTGATGACGGCCAACGCATTCGAAATGACGAGGGATTTAAGATTCGCGGCGATGAAGAACGTTGGAATGCTGGGAAATTTGTCCATCCGCACGATGCTTGCTTTGACCCACAGGGCAATATTTTCGTGGCAGAATGGGTGTCCTCCGGACGAATTTCGAAGCTCAGTCGTCTCGCCTAAACGGTTGCCAGCTTTGGAGAAAGGGATTTCCCTGCTCGCCGTTGCCAAGCCCTGCATAAATCGACATCTGCTCGATTGTCGTGTCGGCCTATAATGAACACTGATGAAATGAAAATGGTTCTATTCCCGAACGAAGGAATCAATATGTTGATGCGACGACGAACGTGCTTTCTGATTCTTGGTATCAGTGTGCTTGCGGGATGTCAGCAAGCAACGGAGCAAAACGCATCCAATTCGGAGGATGCTGAGCCGGTGACAGTCGCGACTTCCCAAGGGAACGACACTCAACAAGTTGGTGATGCTACGGATCTTGCCAGCGAGGACGCGAATGCGTTCCCCACGATCAATGGCGAGTTGTCAGAGGTCGAATATGATTTGACAAAGATTAAACGGACCGACGCGGAGTGGAAGGAAATGCTCACCGAAGACCAGTACTATGTTGCCCGCGACCATGGTACGGAGCGAGCCTTCACTGGCGAATTATGGGACAACAAAAAAGACGGTGTTTATTTTTGCGTCGGTTGCGACCTGCCATTGTTTGATTCGACGACCAAGTACCGGTCTGGAACTGGATGGCCCAGCTTTTATCAGCCCTTTAAGAAAGAACACGTCGGCGAAACGCAAGATAACACCTTTTTCATGCGTCGAACCGAAGTCCACTGCAAACGCTGCGACACCCATCTCGGCCACGTCTTCGATGATGGACCTCAGCCCACGGGGCTACGCTACTGTATCAATTCGGCCGCATTGACCTTCAAGGAGCGTGTGCAGGATTCAGAATCGGAAGCAAGTAATCCGGTGGAAGCGATTCCCTAGGCGGCACCTGCCTCCAGTCCCACTCAGATTCAGGGCCCGTCCGACCCCTGGGATTAGCCTTGCAATAACCGAGCCGAAGACAAGGTCTTCGAGGGCTTTCTCTGTCCGGCTTTGCGACGCGACAAGGATCGAGGTCTCCTGCCTTTTTAAATTGTCTGGAGCCGTCTCGGCCTTTTCTGCTGCTTGCTCTAAAATGCCCCAATGTTCAACAGGGAACAAGGGAAGAGTAGGTAGGATGTGCGAGCATCGATCGTGCTGGATTCCACCGAAGAGAATTCGAGCTCACGTCGCCGCATCCTGCGGCAGCGGGCGCGTTTCATTCGAGTTGTTTTGGAGCCAAGGGCGTTGCAATGCTAAATTCCCAATCCCGTGCTTTCGTGATTTTGTTGGCCTAAGAGTTTGAGGAGTGTGAGTTGAGCGAACCGCTGGTGTTTTTCGCAGCTGTCTTGGCGTTGGGCATTGCTGCTCAATGGCTGGCGTGGCGATTACGTCTACCGTCCATTCTGTTACTTCTGGCGTTCGGCTTTCTTGTGGGGTGGCTTTGCGGTGACGATCCGCAGGTTCTTGGTGATTCGATCACCGATGAGATTGTCACGACAAAGCTGCTCTTTCCTATTGTTTCGTTGGCGGTTGCGGTGATCATGTTCGAAGGTGGGTTGACGCTCCGCTTTCGAGACCTTGACGATTCTGGTAACGCTGTGTGGAGGCTGGTGACGGTCGGTGCGCTGATCAGCTGGGGCTTAGCCGCACTGGCTGCCTACTGGTGTGTGGGCATGGATGTGCGCGCTGCCACATTAATCGGAGCCGTCCTGATTGTTACGGGTCCTACGGTCATTGCACCCTTATTGCGACATGTGCGTCCCAGCCGTCGGATTGGGTCGGTGATCAAGTGGGAAGGCATTGTGATTGATCCAATCGGTGCCGTCTTAGCCGTCTTGGTTTTCGATGCGATGATCATCGGCAAGTCGGGTGAAGTGGTGTGGGTGCTGGCCAAGATATTGCTTGTGGGCATTGGACTGGGCTGGGGGACCGCACTTGCGCTAGCGCAAGTGATGCGACGTTATTGGATTCCCGACTTTCTGCACAATCCGGTGTTTCTGGCTGCTGCGGTAGGCACCTTTGCTTTGAGTAACCAGATTGCACCCGAAGCAGGACTGGTCACCGTGACGATCATGGGGATCGCCTTAGCCAATCAGAAGTTGTTTCCGGTCAACCATGTCTTGGAATTTAAGGAGAATCTACGCGTCCTGCTGATCTCCTGTTTGTTTATTGTGTTGGCAGCTCGAATCAGCGTTGAGGAAATTCTTGATCTGGGATGGGGAGGTTTCGCCTTCGTGGCCATCTTGATTTTTCTGATTCGACCCATCGCGACAATCGTCTCAACGTTTCGGAGTGAATTAAGCTGGAACGAACGCCTGTTTCTGTCATTTTTGGCGCCGCGTGGGATCGTGGCCGCCGCGGTATCGTCGATATTTGCGTTGGAACTGGCCGCACATTATGCCCACGAGAAAGGTCTCGAGGGCAGCGAATTGATTCTGGCGGATGCCGAGCGAATTGTGTCGCTGACTTTTCTAGTGATTGTTGGGACTGTCACCTTCTACGGTCTTTCCGCAGCACCGCTAGCGAGGTTTTTAGGACTGGCTGTCAAAAAACATCAGGGAGTTTTGTTCGCTGGGGGATCCAATTGGGTTTTGCCTTTTGCGAAGGCCATTCATGAAGAAGGAATTCAGGTCCTGATGGTCGATACCAATTATCGACACATCTCCGAAGCCAGGATGATCGGTTTGCCTGTTTCTTGTGCAAGCGTCGTTTCAGACTATATGGAAGAGATCGACCTGAGCGGTATTGGTCGCTTGCTGGCGGTTACGCCTAATGATGATTTGAATACGCTCGCCGTCATGGAATATGCTCCTCTGTTCGGTCGTGGCGAAGTTTACCAGTTGCCGTTCCGTGAGATTGTTGCGGGGCGTCGAGAAACTGCCACGCACAATCGCGGCCGTTATCTCTTCGGGCAGGAGGCAACGCATTCCAAACTGGCGTTCCGCATTGCCACCGGCTCACAGATCAAGAAGACAAAGATCACCGACGAGTTTTCGTATGAAGACTTTGTCGATCTCTATGGTGAAGATGCCGTATTGATGGGCGTCTTGACCGAGACCAAACAGTTGATGTTTGCGACTGCCGGCGCGACGTTAACTCCGAAATCGGGTCAGACTGTGATCGCCTTGGTCAGCCCGTCATCCGAAAAACCAGAGGCTTAGCACCGCGGTCAAATCTTAGCCCCCGCCCACCGGTGGGAAAATGGCCAACTCATCACCCTCGGCAAGCACATGTTTCTTGTCCCGTTGTAGTGTGCCGTTCACGGTGAACACATGAACGCTGTCGACGTCGATTTCCAACGCCACCAACGCGTCTTGAATGGTGGAATTGTCCGAGATCGTCAGCGAGCCATCGGCGGGTGTGCGGTCCTTGAGCACACCCATCAGCTTCAGTTGTATCCGCATCACAATCCTTCTTGCTCTGACTTGTCTGTCGCAGCCCTGTTGATCGACCCCAGCGATTACGATTTTGTGTTGACGTAAGTGCTATGCGCTTTGCCCGGTTCGTGAGTTGCCTTGGTTTGCTGGAAGCGAAAATGTCGATTCTGAGTCGGACGCCCGAGTAAACTGATCGCCGCGAGCTTTTCAGGAACTCGCGTGGCGATGAACGCTCGTCGGATATCAAACGGGTTCTCTTGCAAGAACTCTTTCCATTCTCCCAGATTCGTTTGAGTCTGGATCATGCCCTTGACCATGCCGACATCCGTCAACATGCCGAGGTCGTTAGCTTGGCCGACAAAGATCGCTCCAGTGATCCGGTCATCGGTCAACAAGAGTCGACGATAGATCGATCCGTCTGGATTATGAATGGTGATCGGGTCGGCTGCGAGATCGTCCCAGTGTCCGTAACTGGCACACTGGAGTCCGCAGACGTCAAGCACGTTCAGCGATAGACTTCCCGGATAAGCGACATCTTGCCCGGCCATGTTGGCACCGGCTACACGACCATGGTCGACAGCGGTGGGTTGAATTGCATGGATTTCGGGTTTGCCACCCATCAGGTTCGGGCCCTGAGCACAGTCGCCCGCTGCATAGATGCCGGGTACGTTTGTGCGAAGATGATCGTCGACCAGGATGCCATGATCGGTTTTGATCGAGCTACCCTGCACCAGGTCCAGGTTAGGACGGACACCGGTTCCGATCACCACGATGTCAGTTTCCAATTCGCTCCCGTCACTCAAGATGATCCGCTTGCCGCCTGAGTCGGTGGCTTCAATCGCCTTGACGCTGACTCCAGTATGGACGTCGACGCCTCGTCCCTGCAGCCAATTCTTGGCGATTTTGGCCGCATCGGAATTGAGCATCCTGGGAAGCACCTGCGACTGCTGTTCAACCACGGACAATTTCCAACGGCGTTTGTACATGGCATTGAGTACAATCAGGCCGATGAACCCAGCACCGATCATGACCACGCGCGGTTGTGTCAATTGATTTGTGTCCTCTAGAACTGCCTCGGTTTGAGCGAGTGTCCAGAGATGGTGAACGCCTGGTCCATCGGCGCCTGGGATCGGCAGATCCAACGGTCGTGAACCGGTTGCGATTAACAGTTCATCAAAGTTGACCTGGCTACCGTCCGCTAGCGTCAGCGATTTATTGTCTGCATCCAGCTGACTGACCGTGCTGCCGATTTTGGCGTCAACTTGCAATTGCGAAAAACTGTCTGCGTCACCCGTGTACGACTGTTCGCGAGGAATCTGTCCGGCCACCCAGTAGGGCAGGGCCATTCGCGAATGCGCCGGTTCGCTGCTGATCAGCGTGATCTTATCTTCGCTGCTGTATTGTCGAATCGTTTCGACTGCATTTGTCGCCGCAGGGCCGCCGCCGATGATGACGAGTTCTTTTGCCATGATCTTTATGCTTCTGATTGATGGGGACGCCGATGTGAAATTGTAAACGTCTTACAGGGAGCTCAAGCCCAGCTCTGCCAGTTTGTCGACAGACGGAGTTCCTTCGGTATCCCATCCTCGTTCTTGGTAGTAGGCCTGCAGCATCGGTTCGAGGTCGACGGTGACGCCTGCGGAAGGACCACTTTTGTGAGCTTCTTTGGCTAGCCGTTTGGGAATGGAGTCGTCGGCCTTTGTCAGGCCAGCTTTCAGATTCCAGATCCGTTCAAGGTTCCAGGTGCGTTCGCCAATCTTGATGAAATCGTCGACCGTAAATGGACGGCCAGTGGCAGCGGCGACGCTGGGTACGAATGTTTCCAGGGGACCGCCAGCTCCGCCGACAAACATGCAGACCCCCGTGTTGTCGTGCGCCGTGGTCCGATTCTGCTCGTTGGCCACCCACTCGCCCTTGCCGTCGGTCGTGTGAGGATCCATCTGTCCGCTGGTCTCCGGGCCAGGGGTCCAGGCACGCAAGTGGCATCCGCCGCGGTTGCAGGTTGCATAGGCAACGCCCATGCCTTGGAAGCCACGCGGGTCGTAGGCCGGGTACTCCTGGCCTTTACTGCCCATGAAGACCTCCGGATGCTTCAGTGTTTCGCCCATCCGTTTCGAACCTTCGGCAAGGTAATGGCCAAACCCTTCACGATACGCGGTGGCCTCGGTCATGCGAATCAAAGCCTCGCTGGAGCCGAATTTCAGCGGAAGCTCGACCATTTTGTCGGTGATCACACCGTTTTCGTACAGCTCCATGGCAGCCGCTAAAGTTGCACCCATTGAAATCGGATCCATGCCCAGGTCGTTGCAAAGCCAATTGGCCTTAATAACGGCATCGAGATCCCCGACGCCCGTGTCGGCTCCGAGTTCCCAGGCGTTTTCATATTCCGGACCCTCGCCCGCCATTTTCCAATTGCGAGGATGCATGTTGACCAGATACTTGTTCGAGTTGTCGCCGAGATGCGTGACTCGTCCGCAGGCGATCGTGCAAGCGAAACAGGCCTTGTTGTTGACCAGCCGCGTATCTTTGATCGTGTTGCCGTTGAGATTCTCGTATTCCTCGAATTGACCCTGCAGGAAATTGCGAGTTGGCAAGCCTCCGAAGGCTTGTGTCATGTCGATGGTCGCGGCGGTTCCCAATTCCGTAAACGATTGACGGCCCGGGTTGTCCTTCATCGAATCTCGCATTTCCCAAACGCTCTTCATGAAGGCTGCGGGATCCGAAATCTCCACTTGCCCCGTGCCGCGGACGGCAATCGCCTTGAGATTCTTGGAGCCCATTACGGCGCCCACGCCGCTGCGACCTGCGGCTCGATGTTTGTCATTCATGATGCAGGCGAACCGTACCTTTTGCTCACCCGCCGGACCAATGCAGGCAACACGCAGCTGGGGGACGCCCAGTTCACGACGCAGGCCGTCTTCGGTGAACCAGACTCCCTTGCCCCAATAGGCGCTCGCATCTCGGATTTCAACGTGGTCGTCGTAAATGTAGAGGTAGCTTGGTCGCGGAGCCGCGCCTTCCAGAATCAGCAAGTCGTAGCCGGCAAAC
>Ga0163179_10002503_pt1 | contig 12750 bp, 5 predicted proteins | sample AtlANTMetagenome_FD_109643 | JGI IMG/M metagenome (GOLD analysis project Ga0163179, IMG submission 109643) | Marine eukaryotic phytoplankton communities from the Atlantic Ocean - Atlantic ANT 2 Metagenome | ecosystem: Environmental > Aquatic > Marine > Oceanic | place: North Atlantic Ocean...
CCCAAAGGCAAAGGCTCATCAGACTCACCGAGAGCGCAGGCCACAAAGAGAAGACTGACCACGGCCAGCAAGACCCCGGCCGTGCGCACGGTCAGATGAGAGAGCTTAGCCACCGGCATGAAGCCCCGACTCTCCAGCGCCATCGATGCCGCCACCGTGCTCATAGTCACTGCCATGCTGACGGTGCCCCCACAAGCTGTCGTTCGCCGGCTGCACAAAGCCACCCTCTACCGACTCTGGCGCGTCGTACACATCGGCACCGCCGGCATCAATCATCAGCCCCATAGAGCGGCTCTCGGGACGCGTATCAATACACTCCCCAGAGAGGTTGCCGAGGCCCCAACCGCTGGTGCTGGTGCTCGAGTAGTGGTCATCACCGCCGTTGTCGATAGCCAACCCAATTCCGTTGCAGTTGCTCGCGCCCATGCCGAGGCTGCCAAAGGAATACATGTCGTTACCGGCCTCGTTGATGAGAACTCCTGTGCTGAAGTCATGGCCTGAGCCCTGCATCACGCCCACTGGCGGGCGCTGTTGATTCAGGCGATCGTCCCCCTCACCATCGTCAAGAAAGATGCCCAGAGCGTAGTGGGCGGCACCGCCCTGCACGTACCAAAAAGCGTCATAGACGTCGCTCCCGCCACCGTCAGAGAGCACACCGGTGCCCTGCCAGTAGCCGGTGCCCTGGGCAAAGACTCCAGCGCTATAGGTGTCGTCACCCGAGCTGTCGCGCAGCACACCAATGCCACCACTGAGCGAGTCATTGCGGGAACCAAAGCCAGCCCCCTGACAAAAGGATGAGTTAGCGGTGGTCGGCATCTGCGCCGAGACATAGATACCTGGAGTACCGCCATAGTCGGGGTGACCATGCGCACAGTCGTAGCTGTCGTTGCCAGCGGCATCGTGAAGCATGCCTGCGCCGCCTACCCAGGCGAAGCCCTGCGAGTAGCCAATCGAGCTGTAGCTATCGGCACCCGAGCTGTCGGAGAGGATGCCGATGCCCCACTGTCCTGCTCCCTGGCAGCCGGCCTCACAAAAGTAGCTGTCGTCACCGCCGTCATCATGAAGCACACCCACGCCCACATGCGCATAGCCCTGTGACATGCGCAACGAACGATAGGTGTCGCTGCCTGCCCCCAGATCAAAGAGCACGCCATAGCCGTACAGACCTGCGCCTTGGCGACCACGGCGACTCAGGCTCTGGCGCGCATTGGGATATTCCAAGCTCGGCCCATAGCGACCTTCCTCGTCGGCGGGCAGCAGAAAGTCGAAGAAGTCGCTGACCTCGTCGTAGCCATAGTAGTCATCTCCACCGAGATCAATGAGCACGGACACTGCGTTGGCGGCCGAGGTGTTTGAGCCCGCCGGGATGCGGTATTCATCGTCACCGCCGAGCTCGAGCATGAACAGGACATCCTCAACATCGTCACCGGCATCGAGCTCATAGACGTCGTCACCAGCGCCACCAATGCGAACAACGCCAGCAGCCGTTTCGAGCTCCCACGAGAGGGTCTCATCGGCCGCAAATGCGCTCCAGTCAGCGTGCTCCAGAGCAAAGAGAAGCCGCGCTGCTGCACGATAGGAGCGCTCGTTGCGGCTGCGAGAACGTAGGAAGTCCTGGACCTCGTCGCTGGCGACCTCAAGGCCGCCCTCGGGGTGTGAGAGGATGTGAGTGCCGCCACGCTGAACCACATCTTCAGGCGTGCCATCGCTCCACTCGATGCGCTCATCGCGCTTAAAGCGAGTCTCGAGGGCGTGGCCAATGGCATCAAAGACGGGCACAAGATGCCAGCCCAGAGCCTCGGGCATCGAGCCATCGTCCTCGCACGATCCACCTGCACTGGCGCAGAGCGCAGCAACGGCCGCAGCAAAGTCTTCGGAGCCCTCGGTGGCAGGATCTAAGGGCGCATCGTCTGAGGCACGATCCAGCAGACCGCTGGCCTCACGGACCATGCCTGAGAGCCCGTGCGGAGAAGAACTGTAACCATCGAGCCGAGCACTCACCTCACCGACATTACAGCCAGCGTACAGCGGCGCATCACGCCACAGCGGGTGCACAGGAAGCAGAAAGTGGTCATCGAGCTTGGGTCGGCCGACGATGGGCCGGTTGTCCCAATCCTCGGCGAGAAATTCAAAGGTGTCCCGGGCAAGGCCGGCATGGGCAAGCACTTCGTCGAGGAGCGGCGCATCTGCATCGAGACGGCAGTCGGGAGACTCAGCAGGTAGATCCCAGGCGCGGGTTTCCCCCCAGTCATGCCCCTCAGGCTCTGTATCGCCAGTGCAGGCCACCAAAGAGCAGCAGACAAGAAGAGGAAAAACGCTCAATCGCATGTCATTCATCCAGATGGGCGGTGCGACGAAGTTCGAAGCCCACGAGCGCTTCATCAGGCTCAGCCCATCGCACAGAAACATGATCTACACGCGCAGTAGGCGGCCCATCATGAGCCCAAGTGACCAGGGCGTCCAGGGCTTCTCTGGCCCCCTGTGCGACAGCCTCAACCCGGCCATCGTGCAGGTTGCGCACCCAGCCAGTGAGGCCAAGCTTCTCAGCCTTTTGCTGCGTACTTGCGCGATACCAGACCCCTTGCACTCGACCCTGGATCAAAAGGTGTACTCGATCGACATCTCGGCACATAGACGACAAATTCACCTCGCCTTCGCATGGGTGCAAGGACAGGAATCGTCTCGCAATAAAGGCCCTAGGCAACAATACTATCGACACGTATCCATCGCACCGACATATCAGACACTGCTACGGTTTCTTCTTAGCAAGCATCCTAGGAGCAAAGCACGATGACTCGTCTGACCAACTACCCCCTACTGTGTCTGTTATTCATCCCCTTGCTCAGCTGCGTGACCGCCATCGACAGCGTGCTCGACTTTGATCTGGACGGAGTAGCGGACGAGGACGATTGCGCGCCAGCAGATCCCAGCATCTACCCTGGTGCGGGCGATGAATACGGCGACGACATCGACAGCAACTGTGATGGGGTCGATGGGAACTCTGTCGATCAAGACGACGATGGCTATAGCAACGCCATTGACTGCGATGACCGCAATGAGCACGTCTATCCCGGCGCCGAGGACCTCCCGGGGGATGAACTGGACAGCAATTGCGACGGCATCGATGGCGTAGCGGTAGACCTCGATGGCGATCGATACAGCAGCGCTGTTGATTGTGACGATGAAGACCCCAGCGTCTATCCCGGTGCTGATGAGATCGCGGACAACGGCATCGACGATGACTGCGACAACGAAATCGACGAGGGTTCAAGCGGCGGAGATGACGATGATGCGGCCTCTTGCGGTGACGGGATCGTGCAGGGTGACGAAGAGTGTGACGACGGCAATCTGCAGCCCTTTGATGGTTGCCTGTCCTGCCTGGCAGAGATCGACGCGGACGGCGACGGCTGGTACGAAGGTCAAGACTGCGACGACAGCAATAGCAGCGTCTCGCCGGGGGCCCCTGAGCTCTGTGATCCCGAAGACCGCGATTGTGACGGAGACCCGTTTCAAGGTGCCACGGACACCAGCAACTGGTACCTCGATCTGGATGGAGACAGCTACGGTGACCCCGGCGCATCGCTGCAGGCGTGTGCTGGTGCCGGCTTCGTTCAGGACAACACCGACTGCGACGACGGCAACTCTACGGTCTACCCGGATGCTGCCGAGGTCTGCGACCAGCTCGACAATGACTGTGACGGCCTGGTCGACGACGACGATGCCAATCTGGACTCATCAACAGCGCTTCGTTGGTATCTGGATGCTGATCAGGATGGCGTTGGCAGCACCGACGTGTCGATAGATGCCTGCCTGCCGCCTTCTGGCTACCAGTTGGATGACCTCGACTGTGATGACGGCAATGCAGCGATCAATCCCTCGCAGCACGAGATCTGCGACGGCATAGACAACAACTGCGACACCCTCATCGACGATGCTGATCCCGCCTTGCTCACAAGCACGACATCGGTTTGGTATCAAGACCAGGATGGGGACGGTTTTGGTACTCCCTTAGGCGCAGCGTTTGCCTGCTCACAGCCATCGGGCTACATCGGTAACAGCGAAGACTGCGATGACGCTGCCCCCAACACAAACCCGACAGCGACTGAGCTCTGCAACGGCCTGGACGATGACTGTGATGGCTTGACTGATCCTGAGGGAACTGCGGGCGGAATCACCTACTACCTCGATGCTGACGAGGATGGCTTCGGAAGACCCAGCATGTCGCTCTCGTCCTGCTCACAACCCACAAGCTACGTCACCAACAATCAGGACTGTGACGACCTCGACTCAAACATCTTTCCCCAGACCCAAGACAACGTCTGTGACGGACTCGACAGTGACTGCAGTGGTGGCAGAGCCCCACAGGAGCTCGATGACGACGGAGACGGCTTCATTGGCTGTAGCCCCTTAACCGGTAGACCCAGCGCTAGCGTTCAGGGCGGGGGAGACTGCGACGACGGACCACTAGCTAACTGGCACAACGGCACCACAGACGGCCCGGACATCCACCCTGGTGCTACAGAAGTCTGCGACGGAGTTGATAACGACTGCGATGAAGTCGTCGACGAAGGCTGCTACGGAGATTAAGTCGCAAGCGACCACTGCGAGCCTACATTCTCTGCACACCGAGGGTCTCGAGTAGCGAGCCGCGCAAGAGTTCAAGATCCACTCGCGCCCCAAGCTGGTCCACCTCAGCCTGCACCAGAGCGACTCGAGCTTCCCTAAGAGCTGCTTGAGCTTCCAGCACCTCGCGCAAGGTGTTGCGACCGGCTCGAAAGGTCGCCTCGGCTGCATCGGCGGTCTGAGCGGCCAGATCGACCCGCACCCTGGCGACCTCTACCTGAGCGGCAAAGGACTCAATGGAGCGGAGTGATGTCTCCATGCCAGAGAGGACCTCCATCTCAAGGATCTGTAGCGACAGAAGAGATGCCTTGACCTCGTTGTCCGAAGCGCGCACCGACTCAATGGCGCCAAGATCGGGCAGAGGTACCCGCAGATTCATGCCCACCTCAAAGTCTGGAAACTGCCGTGAGAACACATCTTCTACGGATTCCGTGTGATCAAATCCGCTGCCGTTCAGGCTCAAGCTGGCGGCAAGGCCGAGATCGGGTAGCAGCTCATGGCGAGCGCTCTTCCAGTCGAGCTTCCTGCTGTCGAGGTCGCGGCGCGCCAGCTCGAGATCGGGATTGTCACGCAAGGCCACCTCGATGCTGACCTCATGATCACGGGCCGGAAGGTTGCCGACGATGCCATCCACGGGGCGCAGGGCCTGTCTATACAGTGGGTCATCCCTCTTCACTCCCATCAAGAGCTTCATGCGCTGCTCTGACTCAGCAGCCCCTCGTTCGGCTTCAAGTAGCTCGACCTGGCGGGTCGCTACGGTCTCGTCGATACGAAGTAGCTCCACCGGCGCCAGCTCGCCCGCACGGATCCGTGCCTCGGTGACGGTTCGCTGTTCTTCAGCCAGGCGCCGGTCAATACGCTGGATCTCTACCAGACGACGAGCCGCCACCAGATTCCAATAGGCCTTGAGTACATCCGCAGCCACCGTGGCAACCTGCTTATCCTCCTCTATCTCGATTCGTCCCACCGCGATCCTGGCCTGGGCGATAGCGCGCATCTGGTAGTTGGGCGAGATCCCCTGCAAGAGGCTCTGGTTCAACGTAAAGCTCAGAGCAGACCACTTGGTCTGAAACTCATTGTTCTCAAGCAGCGCGATGGGCTCATCAGGAGACAGAGGGTTCGTTACGAAGATCTCGGGGTCAAAGACGGTGTCCTGGCGGAACTCACCCTGCGACCAGCTGGCGCTCAGGCTGGTGCCGGTGGGCAGCACTGCGCCGAGACCAAAGCTGTAATTCCCGTTGTGACCATTGGTGCGTTCCCAGGTCTTGTACTGATCAAACCAGCGCTCTCGCTTAAAGGGCTGAAAGCCCCAGCCACCGGTCGCATACGGCATGAAAGGCGCCCAGCTTGCCTTGAGCCGTGAGCGCGCAGCTTTCAGGTTGTGCACGGCCACAGCGAGTCCCAGATTCTCGCCAAGAGCTTGCTTCAACGCATCTTCGAGGTTGAGGCTGTGGGCGTCTTGTCCCAGGGCCGAGAGTCCCTCTATGTCCTCAATGTCCTGCTCAAGCTGGCTGCTCGTTTCGGCCTGCACAGCCGATGAGAGCAACAAGACAAACACAGAGAAGAGCGCGGGCAGATACAAGGTGCTGGTCGTACGCAGGCTCATACTTCCTCCGGTCGAGTTGTCTCAAAGGACTTCTTCGCTGAGGGACGAACAGCAGCACCGATCGCCTGCCGCAGGTCGTCCAGATAGGTGTAGAAAAGAGGCACGAGCAAGAGGCTGAGTACGGTCGAGGCAAGCAGCCCGCCGATCACCGCACGACCTAAGGGGTAGTAGGGTGTACCGACAATGCCCGAGCTACCCAGCGCCATGGGCAAGAGGCCAACAATGGTAGTAGCAGCGGTCATCAAGATGGGCCGCAACCTGTCGCGACCTGCAAGAAGCAGAGCCTGCTCGCGCTCCATTCCGTCAAATCGATACTGCTGCACTCGATCGAGCAGAACAATGGCGTTATTGACGACGATCCCCACCAGCACCACCAGACCAATGCCAGCCATCATCTCGAAGGTTGTGCCCGTCAGATACAGCATCCAATAGACACCGACAAAGGCAAAAGGCACGGTGAACAGCACCGCCAGTGGAGTCCAGAAGGACTCAAAGAGAATCCCCATAAGCAAGAACACAAAGGCAACGCTCATCATGAGCGCGAACTTACGGGCTCGATCCTGTTCTTGAAGCTCGTCCCAGCGTCGACCAGGAGTCCAGGAATAGCCCCGCGGTAGCTGCATACCCGAGAGCCCCTGACGTATCAGCTCATAGCCGTTGCTCATGTCCTCGCCTTCAAGGGTCACCTTGATGCCGAGCGAGGTCTTTCGGTCTTCTCTACGAATCGTGTCGTGTCCCTTGGCAAAGCGCAGCGACGCGACGGTTCCCAGAGCCACCTCACCTCCTACCGGGGACCAGATCCCGAAATCCTGAAGGGAGCGAACATCAGCGCGGTCTTCGAGTCGAAAGCCCGCCTGCACAGGTACCTCTCGCCCATCTATCTGGGCTGGCTGAAGTTGACTGCCACGAAAGGCGAACGAGACCGTGCGCGCCAGCACATCGGGTGACACTCCGTAGCGTGCCGCCCTGTCTCGATCTACCTCGACGCGGAGTTCTTCCATGCCACGCTCTTCAAGATCGGCCTCGACACCAAGAATCCCCGGGACCTCGCTCAGGCGACGCACGATCTCGTCCCCGAGTTCAACGAGCCGATCGGAGTCGTCACCGCGCAAGGTCAGCGGTAGCGACTTGTCAGAACGGCCTGATGATCGCCAACCGAGCCCCGCAGTGACCCCCGGTTCTTCGATGGTGGCGAGGATGTCTGGAACGGACTTCTCGATGTCTTCCTTGCTGATATCACCGCGCTCACGAGGCTCCATAAACGCCATCAGATAGGCTCGTCGAGAGGTCCCCCAGCGCCTCACACGAAGCGCTCTGATCCGCCAGCTCTTGCGTTTCTTCTCAAAGCGCTTCTCGTAGCGCTTGAGGACCTCATCTATCTGCCTTGTCGAGAACGAAGAGGGGAACTCGATGTTGACGACAAAATCCATCAGCCCATCACTGGAACCATCTGACTTATCGAGGTTCTGCATGGGCCAGAACATCGATGCCACGAGCAGGGCAGCCACGGCGAACGAGGTGGAGCGCTGAGTAAGCACCAATCGAAGTAGAGCCGCATAGCGATCGGTGAGCCACATGATGAAACGTGAGGGCCGGGCCGGCTCGTTGGTCAGCAAGGTAGACAGCGGCACAAAGACCAGCGCCACCAACAAAGAAGAGCCCAGGGCATAACAAACAGGTAAGCCCAAACGACCCATGAAGAAGCTGAAGCCCGCGTCATCGGACATGAGGATGATCGGCAAGAAGACCACAACGGTTGTCAGCGTCGCCGCGAGAATCGCCAGAGCAACCTCCGACGTACCTTTGATAGCCGCTTCTCGAGGCGCCAGCCCGAGCTCACGGTGTCGATAGATCGACTCCACCACTACGACCGAGTTATCCACGGTCATGCCGACGCTGAGCATCATGCCCATCATGGCGATGAGATTGATGGACTCGCCGACCCCATACTGGATCACCACGGTCATAAGCAGCGACAGAGGGATCGACGCGGCAATGAGCATCGTCACCCGAAGCCTGCGCAAAAAGAAGAGCAACACAAGCACCGCCAGCACTCCCCCCTGAAGTGCTGTGTCTCTCAGGTTGTCGACGCTCTCCTGGATGATCTTTCCCTGATCAAAGAACGGCAGCACCTCGTATCCATCCAGATCAGGATCAGCGTGCAGCAGAGCGAGCTCCTCGTGGATGCGCTCGCACACGACCAGCGTGTTGGCGCCGCTCGCTTTATAGATGTCAATGGAGCCCGCAGGACTGCCGTTGACGCGATGAATTGTGGAGCTCGCCGGCCGCGCGTGGATCACCTCTGCTACGTCCGAGAGGACCAGACCAGGGCCAATGGGCAGCTCGGCGATCTGCACATCGCTCTCAAAGGTTGCGATGGTTCGCAACAATACAACTCGGCCGTCTTCGTCGACCTTGCCCGAGGGCATGGTGAAGTTATCGCTGCCGAGCTTTTGCATCACCTGATAGAGCGAGACACCGTGCCGCTCGATGGCTTCCCGATTGAAGTCGATATAAACCCTGGCACGGTGGGCGCCGTTAAATTCAGCTCGGGCTACACCAGGTAACCGTTCGAGGGCACGCAACAGGCGCGTCTCGACGACAAAAGCCGGATCGTCTGCTTCAGAGGGATACGTTACAGCCGCCCAGACGATGGGCTGGTCCGACGGGTTGTACTTGTAGATGTAGTACTGGTCGAAGTCGTCGGGGAGCTCCATGCGCGCTCGCTCGAGGCGCTCGGTCAAGCCGCTCCAGGCTTCGTCCATATCGACATCCTGGTCCAGCTCAATCTCAAAGCGCGCGAAGTTTCGACCGGCTCGGGCCTCAAGGCGGCGGACTCCCGGCAGCGTCTCAATGGCGTCCTCAACGGGCTGAACAATCTGTCGCTCGGTCTCACGAGGAGTCGAGTCGCTGTAGGGCATCCAGACCCAGAGGTAAGGGAAGTCATATCCGCCGGGCATCAACTGCACTGGGATCCGCTGCCACGACAAGAGCCCCATCACCAATACAGCAAGGAGCATCATCGACACCGTCACCGGGCGAGAGAGAGCGAAACGAGGAAAGACGCTAGCCAGGCCCTTCACTGAGAGCTCCGAGTTCCCACCAACCCGCGATACAGCACCGGTATCACTACCAGGGTGAGCACCGTTGCCGAGAGCAGCCCAGCGATAATGGTCAGAGCAAGAGGCTGACGGATCTCACTGCCTTCTCCACCACTGAATGCCATGGGCAAGAGCCCCAGCACAGTCGTCAGCGTGCTGATGAGAATAGGGCGTAGGCGCACCACACCAGCTTCAAGAAGCGCCTCTGTGATCGAGAGGCCCCGCTGCCGCAGCTGGTTCGCGTAGTCCACGAGCACAATCGCGTTGTTGACCACCACGCCGGCCAGCACAATGCCACCAATCAAGACCACTACAGACACCGCTGTGCCTGTAGCCCAGAGCCCAGCCACCACACCAACCAGCGCCAGCGGCACAGCGATGAGAATGACCAGGGGTTGCCGCACCGACTCAAAGAGGCTCGCCATGATGATGTAGACCAGAAACACCGCAAGCAGCAGAGCAAAACGAAGCGAGGACAGGCTCGCCTGCATTTCCTGACTCTGGCCTGCAACCTCCATACGGACATCGCCAGAAACATCCAGACCATCCAGCACGGTCTGAACTTCTTCTGCAGCACCGCCGAGATCGACTCCCTGCAAACCCGCAGTGATCAAGGCCGAGCGCTCACCGTCGCTGCGACGGATCTCCGAAGGCCCCTCGGCAGACCGCAGCTCGGCCACGGCCTCGAGTGGGATGGCTGGTAGGCCCCGCGGGTTGATGTCGAGACGAGCCAGATCCTGAAGGCTGTCTCGATCTTGTTCCCGCAGCACTACCCGCACCTCGGTACGCCGACCACGCCCGCGAAGATCCGTAGCGACCCGGCCCTGCACCTTGTCCCGCACCGCCTGCGCCGCGGTACCGACATCTAAATTGTAGAGCTGCAGCTTGTCTCGATCGTAGCGAAGCTGCACTTCTGGATAGCCCTCACTCAGGTTAGAGCGCAGATCGCGTAATCCCTGCACCTCGGCAATAGCGACCACTGCCTTGTCAGCCGCAAGGCGCAGCTCATCAAGCTCAGCTCCGCGCACCTCGACTTCAAGGGGAGTTCGGAACGAGAAAAGACTCGGCGTCGAGAAGCTCGCTTCAAAAGCGGGCAGAGCTGTAGCCAACTGGCGCATCTGCTCACGTACCCGTCGTTCCGATGCGCCTGGGTCCGAGGCAGAGTGCAGGCGCACGGTCAGGTGCGCGGTATTCTCGCCGGCATCCGAGCTGGCACCTACCTCCTGCTCAACCCCAGCCGAAACAAAGACCGAGTCCACTTCATCGATCTTTGTGGTGCGCTCAGCTAGAGCATCCGCGATCTCGAGAGTTCGAGCCAATGGGGTTCCCACCGGCATGCGAACCTCGGCAAGTACCACGCCCTGGTGAACCTCTGGCAGCAACTCCTGGCCCAGGTCACGCATGGCAAATACAGCCACCAGAAAGAGCAAGAGGGCTGGCATGAGCACCAAGGAAGGCCGCTCAAGGCCACTTCGAAGGCTGCGTCGGTAGCCGTCTTTGAGCGACTCAAGCCCCCGCTCGATGCGATCGCCGAGCCGTGAGAACATCGGGCTCACCGCGCCGCCCAGGAGACGCCGCACGCCGTGAAAAGCCCGCATCAGCAACCAGAGGCAGCGAACAAACAGCCACAGAGGCCAGAGCGCTACCACCACCAGCACGAAGCGAATCAGGATGAGCGGTAACAGCAGAAAGCGGAACAACCTCCAGCGCAGACTGCCCCCGATCAACCAGCGAGAAGCCTCCCGTAGATCTCGAAGTGGCTGCAGGAAGGAGATACGCCCCAGGCCTCCTTTATCCTGGACTCCACCACCATCAGAGCGAAGGCGCAGGGCTGCCAGCACCGGAATGAGGAACAGAGCCACGGCCAGACTCGCCAACAAGCCAAAGACAACCGTCAGAGCCAGATGACCAAAGAGCTGCCCTGCCACTCCGGTAACAAAGACAATGGGCAGAAAGACCGCGACCGTAGTCAAGGTAGAGGCCATAACAGCCGCGCTCACTTCGCGAGCGCCCCGCACCGCAGCAGCAACCGCATCATCGCCTTCCTCGCGGCAGCGGTGCACCGACTCCAGCACGACAATTGAGTTGTCTACCAACATCCCAATACAGAGCGCGAGACCACCCAGGGACATCAGATTCAAGCTGACGCCAAAGAGGTACATCGGAGCAAAGGTAACCACTACAGAGACGGGAATCGCGGTAGCGATGATCGCCGTTGAGGCGCCGTGGCGCAGAAACACAAAAAGCACAAGCACGGCCAACAGAGCGCCCCACCAGGCAGTGCCAATCACATCAGAGATAGAGCCCTCAATGAAGCGGCTCTGATCCGAGATCAACAAGAACTCGGTGTCCGGTGGCATCGCAAAGCTCAGATACGACGTCATCAGGCGATGCGCGCGACGTATGTCTCCTTGCTTACCACCTGGTCTCTGGTCCCAGTCGCGACCCGCCTTGGCCTTTTTGGCCTTCTTGTCCTTAGCCTTCTTGGCCTTGCCCTGCTGCTTGACTGCGGCCGTGGGCAGGCCATCATCATCCACCTCGCCCTTGTCCTTCTTGACCTGCCAGTCCTTCACATAGGACTGCTGCTGCACCGTTCCAAACACCTGATCACGCACCAGCCGACTGACAGCGACGATGTTGGCATCGGCTTCGCGGTAGACAGCAATCTCTACTGCCTCGCCAGAAGCGACACGACCAACCACCTCACGTTCTCTGGGCTGCACCGAGATCTCGGCAAAGTCCTGCAATTGGGCACGGTTTCCGTCAGCGTTCACCAGAAACAGATCGGCGATCTGCTCTGGGCCACTAAACTCGTTGAGGGTGCGGATCAGATACTCAGTCTGCCCTTCGAGCAGGGATCCCCCTGCGATATTGACGTTCTCTGACTGCAGCCGGTCGATGACGTTAGCCAGGGTGAAGCCACGCGCGTGCAGCAAGCCCTCATTGACCTCGACCCGAACCTCTTGCTCAAGTCCACCGTGGATCTTGACCGCCGCTACCCCAGGGATGCGCTCGAGGGTGGGCCGGATCTCATCTTCCGCCATCTGGCGTAGGGCGATGAGCCGGTATTCGCTCTCACCATCCTCGCTGGAATCATAGAGAGCTAAACGCAAGATGGGCTCGAGGTTCGGATCAAAGCGAAGGACTAGTGGCCTGCGCACCTCATCCTGTAAGCCCACCAAGCCCAACCGCTCTCGGACCACCTGAGCGGACTCATCCATGGGAGTGTTCCACTCGAACTCAAGAATGACGTCAGAGAGCCCAGCCCGGGAGATGCTCTCAATGCGCGACAACCCCGGCACCGTCGACAGAGACTCTTCGAGGACCCTGGACACGTAGGTCTCAACTTCGCCCGGCGCAGCACCAGGAAATTCGGTGCGCACGGTCAGGGTCGGATAGTCGAGATCCGGCATCAGATTC
>Ga0163179_10002504_pt1 | contig 12749 bp, 16 predicted proteins | sample AtlANTMetagenome_FD_109643 | JGI IMG/M metagenome (GOLD analysis project Ga0163179, IMG submission 109643) | Marine eukaryotic phytoplankton communities from the Atlantic Ocean - Atlantic ANT 2 Metagenome | ecosystem: Environmental > Aquatic > Marine > Oceanic | place: North Atlantic Ocean...
ATTAATCCAGTATCGCTGTCTAAGCCCATCACGTTTGGCATACAGCTACTTTCAGCGCTGATTACTGATAGTATCATCACTTTATCAACATTAAACTCTGTAGATACTTTTTGAATATTTTTTGCTAGCTCTGGAGTACCAAAACCTGTTGCGCAAACAAAATAAACTAAATCTATCCAACTCATATAAACTCCTCAGTCTAGTTAAATATTATGTAGGATCGATATACTCAATTGGACAATCTTGAGCTGTTAATTTTTTTCCTTCATAATAACTTTCTTTTTTATTGACAACCACAAACCCTTCTGGCGTTTCAATTGTACAGGTATTTTCTTCACATTGATCTACAACGCATGCATAGACTTCTCTTTCTAGTTCGTAAGCATCTGCTTCGGTATATGTTAAAAAAATAGCTGCTACGAAAAGTAGACAAACTCTAGTCATTTCTTGCTCCATCTTTATTGTGGTAGACAAATATATATGCTAAAAGCAAAATGTTCAATCAATTTTATTGATTTTTATTATAAATAGCTTGAATGCTGCTAAGCTTTGTTAAATTTGATTTTGTTGGGTTTAATATTTTAGAATAGAAAAGCATCGCAAAAAGCAAACCTACTATAAAAAATACCCAAGTTTCTGAAATTACTTGTTTAAGCCCCATATTTTTAAATATAGGATTTTCTAATCTATGCCCCAATCACAATCACACGGGGTACAACAACAGCCGCTACATGGTTCATCATTCTGAGAAACCACTTTGCAGAACTGCTTAATCCATAGTTTAAATTCTCCGCCTGATAAAACTTTAACTTTTTGAAATTCTTTAGCATGTTTTGCAGGCGGAAAATCTATAACTGTTCCAATATCTGCAGAGTTTAATTTTTCAGATTTTCTTGTAAATTTTGGATCATACTCAATTAAATCTCCTACTTTCATTTTTCCTTACCAATCATCAGTTTGTCCGACCCAGTCTTTAAAAGCGTCTTTGCCACCCCGAACGCCCCAATCAGAGTCAACAGTTAGTTTAGATGATATTCCTCCCCTTGGATTACATATCATAACTAGTCGTAGGCGAGTGGGCTCATATGCAGCCATCATATCATCATAAATTACGTTAATAATTCTTTCATAAGAATATATCTGGCTACGAAAAGCAAAGAAATATTCCTTAAGAGACTTTAACTCAATTACTTTATCGCCTGGATAAAACGTAATGTAAAGCTTTGCAAAATCTGGCTGTCCCCTAACACCTTCAAACGTAAGTTCAGGTATTTTCATCTTTATTTCGTAAGCATCTTTACTTGGGTTTGAAATTGACTTGAGAATCTCTCTATTTTTTGCCCAATTTCTTTTTTTCTTAATTGTCATTACAGTACCTGACCTTCCCTAACATATGTTGGTGGAAAATCATGATGAATCCTACAGAGCTTCTTTGTCTTAAATCGTTTAATCACAACATAGCTGTCGTTATCAGAGGAGCCAACACCCTTCTCTGATATTGTTGTTGCATATTGCATGGTTGGATATTTTTCTTTTTCCTTGTGAAATGCCGGCATACAATCGTCCATGCTTCCAGTAACCCTTTGAACCTCGAAATGCTCTGGTGCCCAATAGTTAAATGTCATCCAGTCAACATCACTCATTAATTACTCTCCTTAATCTTGCGATAAGCGCCTACAGTTTCTGGAAAAAGATCTGTAGCAATCTCCAAACAAGCCTCAGCAACCTTTTGAATCTCCCATTGTGCCCCACTATGTGTGCGAAGGTCAATGAACTTCAAGAGATTAGACAAATTGACTGTACCGTAGTATTCAGTATATAGATTCTGCGGCAGTACTCCGCGGGCTTGCTCTCTGCAAACACCTGCTTCTATCAGGCTGTTAAACATTGCAAGCGAATGCTCATGGTGTCTTTTAATCAGAGATGCAGCATGTAATTTTCCACCATCTTCATAAGAATAAACGACTGGGTTGATTAAGTCTTCAGCGTTTGATGCTTGGCGATTAGACTTGTGCTGAGTTCTAAACTCTTGCGGCTCATAAAATTGGATATTTACATCTGTGTATCTTCGAGAAATTTCATTATAACTCCAAGTTCTGTGGCGGTGATGCTGACTGCGCACAAAAAGAGGTACACAAAAACGAAAAGTAATAAGGTTGTGCTCAAGAGTTGACGTGTGCTTATGCTTGATAAGATAATTGATAAGCCTTTTATCTTTTTCGTCAAGTTCATTTTTCTCTACTCCAAAAGAAACACGGGCGGAATTGACGACTGTTAAGTCTTCTCCCATGTGATCTACATAGTCAACTTGCCCAATACTATCTTGGTAAATTTTAATGATTTTTTCGTATTTTTTCATTTTATCCACCAGTAACATATGAATAGCTTGGAGCTCGAAGAATATAGTCAACAGCGCTGTTTATAGAAGTAAATTTAGTAGACACTAATTGCCCACAAGACATTCTAACTTTTACTAAGCCAACATCTTCAAAAACGCTAGAAATTTGATCAGCGTTTATAATAACTTTGTTCGTCCCAGTTTTTTCTTCAACACTTATAAGTCTCATTCAATCTCCTAAATCTAGACAATAGTATTTTATCCCTATTTAGGAGCTTGTATTAAGAGATATCTTTTAATATTTTTACTATATCTAAACCAGCACAATCAATTTTATTTTTAGTTTGATGATAGTGACTTACAAAACCTTTAAATTTAGATTTTGCAACTCTAGAGTCATATTTGGTGCTAGTCAAAAAATCTGAATCTCCAGATTCTGGCGCTTTATAAGGTATGCTATAAGCTTCGCTGCATGCTTTCCATAGAGACTTAAGTGCTTCAACCTGAACTGGATAGAAGCCTAAATGTGGATCTAGTTTATTTCCTTGTACCCATGCGTCTTCTACAACTGGACGCGGACCGAAGCCATTTTTTTCATACCACCCTTGATATTTTGTGTAATAAGCATTAGATATTTCTACCCCGATAGAGCACCCGTTAATATTTCCTGCATGCCATGCAGCGTGTTGAGTGTCTAACATTTGATAGATTGTTCCATCATTGTCAATCAAAAAATGAACACTAATACCACGATTATTTAAAACTTTCGCACAAGATTCAGAAGATAAGCAAACGTCCCAGTGGTTTACAAACATTTTTATTTCTCTAGGTTCTTTTCCAGAGTAATCATAATAATTTCCAGGCTTTGATTTAAAACCACCATCTTCATCCCAAAGAACTACTTTCGGCCAATCAATAACTACTGGTTTAGAATTGCAGATGATAAAACTATCGTCTTTTTCTGGTGGGCAAAAATTTATATAACCACTAATCTCTGACTCTCTTTGTGTCCAAATCCTTCTATAAGTCCCAGGACCACATAGACCATCTGCTTTTAAGTTATTAGCTTTTTGCCAAGATTTAACTGCTTTTACTAGATCTTCATCGTGATGAGAAACTCCAAACCATGAAGGTTCCCAACCTAAAGAATCAGCTGAGCTCTTATTATAGAAAACTTTGTCTATTGCCATATTTACTCCATCTCAATTTCTACATCTACCTTAATATTAAGCTTTGGTATCCTAAGTTGATTTGCTAAGCCATGCTTTTTTGCTTCATCAGCATCTAAAAACCAGTCTGCATGTTTTTTCTTATCAACAATCTTCATAAAATAATCATCTTTCTTGCCACAGTTTCGAGCCATCATCGTATATATTTTTTCATTGAGGCGGTCTGCTTCAGCTGCTCCGGCTTTTAATTCTTCGACTTTTCCAAAGTCCATTGAAGATACGTCATGGATCATAACAGTTGCGTCTGGATCCATAAACCTTAAACCTTCTTCACCAAAAGAAAATAGAACAGCCCCACAAGACATTGCTTTTCCTTCAACAATTGTAGCTATTGGCTTTTCGGAAGCTCTAATAGCTGCTATCATAGACATTAATGAATAAACTTGGCCACCATAAGAATCAATAACGACTGGAATAACTTTTTGCCCAGAGTTATGAGCTGCAGCAATGTCTTGAGAAAATTTCTTTGCAGAATCTTCATCAAACTTATTAACTCTAATTATAATTGGTGGTTTTCTTAACTCGACTTCTTTTAAAAGAGGCGAAATACTACTAGTCCAATGCATTTTTTTCTCCTACGAAATACGGATTATCCGTTTGCACGTTTATCTCTATAATTCTTAATAGCTGATTTGATAGCATCTTCAGCCAGAACAGAGCAATGAATGTTAACTGGGGGGAGCGAAAGCTCTTTTGCTATTTCATAATTTTTTATATCTTCAACTTCTTTAATTGATTTACCCATAACCATGGTTGTCACTAGAGAGCTTGAGGCAATAGCAGATCCACAACCGAAAGTCTTAAACTTTGCATCTTCGATGATACCGTCATCGTTAATTTTAAGCTGAAGCTTCATTACATCTCCGCAAGCAGGAGATCCAACAAGGCCTGTTCCCACGTTTATATCGTTTTTATCTAATGAACCCAGATTTTGAGGGTTTTCAAAATGGTCTAAAACTTTTTTACCATAAGCCATTTTTAATTATCCACATTTGGCGTAACCGCAAGTTAAACAAGTTGCACAGCCTTCTTGATAAACCACATTTGGGCTATCACAACAGTCTATTTCAAAAACTCCGCTACTTGCTTTTGTACCATCTTTAATGTATTTTTTCAAGCAACGAGCAACAACTCTAGAAAAAGAAAACATATCAGCTTCTTTGTCTTTTTGAAGTTGCTCTACTAAAAACTGGGGTGGAACTCCATGGCGAAGAGCTAATGAAATAGTTCTTGTGAAAGAAGTATGATTAGGGTTATCAAAAACTTTTACCATGTCTTTAATTATGAAGTTCTCTCCATCTTCACCAATTAAAAGATCGTATTTACTATTGACTGTTTTTCTAACTCTCTTTCTAATTACTCCGGCAGCATATTTTTTAGGTATTTCTACATATTCTGATAGACCGCCAAATATTTCGTAAGGCTGACCGTCAACTACACCAACTAATATAGTCCAATCTTCTCCTTTGATTTTTGCTCTGTGAATTTCGCATTCTACCATTTCAGGCCGCTTTTTAGCTGATCTACCAGGGGTGTCTTCAGTTTTAGTTACTAAAACTCCAGTTCTAGACCCATCTACGTATATTGTAACTCCTTTTAAACCGAGCTCCCAAGCTTTTCTGTATAGGGTATCTACGACACTAGTGGAAGTACCTTTAGGTAAATTAATTGTAGAACTAATAGAGTGATCTACGTGCTTCTGAATAGAAGACTGCACTTTTATCCTACCAAGCCAATCGATTTGATCAGAAGAAACAAAATAACTCGGCAAATCTTCTATTTCACAATCTCCAGATATACTCCAAAAGTTTTTCAGCTCATGATGGTATACATCAAACTCTTGCCAGGAATCGCCAAGATCGTCAACAAAATCAACCTTAGTTTCTTTATCACTATGGTTTATTTTTTTTCTTCTCATATAAGAAAGCCTAAAAATAGGCTCAATCCCACTTGAAGTTTGAGCTGCTATAGAACATGTTCCAGTTGGGGCATTTGTTAAAATAGATATATTTCTTCTTCCAGACTTTGACATTTCATTTTTAAGGTTTTCTGGAAGTCTAGAAATAAATGCATTGTCTTTTTCAACATTATGATCAAAAACTGGAAATGCGCCTCTTTCTTTTGCAAGATTTACGCTTTCAGAATAAGCAGAAACTTTAAAAACTTCATATATTTTATCAATTACTTCTACTGACTCTTCTGAGCCATATGTGACACCTAATCTAAGTAAAGTATCAGCTAGCCCTAAAGTTCCTAAGCCTGTTCTTCTTCCATTTTTACAAGCAGAATATAAATTTTCCCACAAAACTTTTTCATCTGGTGTGTCGACTTTTTCTAAAATTTGATATAATTTTTCAAGTTCTAACTCTACTAGATCGTCACTTAGCCTCATTGCGGATGCGGTTACTTCTCGAAATTTGTCATAATTAAATCTAGATTTAGCAGTGTATGGATTATCAACAAAATTAACTAAATTAACTGCAATTAGACGACAAGAGTCATAAGCACTTAATGGAATTTCTCCACATGGATTAGTTGTTATAGTTTTAAAGCCTTGCTCTGAATAGCAGTGTGCAGGAAGCTCTTTAGTTATATTATCCCACATCATCAAACCAGGCTCAGCGTTATTAGTTGCGCTTGATACTATGATATTCCATAAACTAGTCGCATCAACCTCTTTAGTGAATCTAGGGTTTTTAGAACCTATTGGAAACTGCAAAGTAAATGACTGCTTGTTTTTGACAGCATTCATAAAATCATCGCTTATTTTAACTGATACATTTGCTCCTGTAACTTTAGTAAGATCGTGTTTCATCGTTACAAATTTTTCAATGTCAGGATGGCGAACGTCCATAGTAATCATAAGTGCGCCACGACGGCCGTTTTGGCCAATCATTCTACAAACATAAGAATAAAAATCAGCAAAGCTCCAAGCACCTGTTGTTGTACCTGCACTATTTGAAACATTAGAGCCCTCAGGGCGTAAAGAAGATATATCTAACCCAACTCCGCATCTTCTTTTAAATAAATTTGCTAAGTCTTTTCCTCGATTAACAATAGAGCTAACATCATCTTCTGGACTAGCTACGACGACACAATTAGAAAGACTAGCTACCGAATATGGATTTCCAATACCATACATTGGTGAACCTTGAGGGATAATGTAATCGAAATCTTTAAGAAGAGAATATATTTTTTCTTTAGAAAGCTTATTTCCTTCAAATTTATCTTCTATTCTAAAAAACTCTTCTGCAAGCCTTAAATGCATATCGTCTGGAGTTCTTTCAACATAATTGTTATCGTTATCTCTTAAGAGATATTTTCCAACAACTGCAGATGCTGCTAATTCATCACCACCAAAATATTCTTTAGTAGACTCAATTGTTTCTTCATGCGACCATTTCATCATATTACATTCCTCTTACGTCTTTCCATTTTTCCTTTAGCCGACTCTTCATATCACTATCATCTTGTTTAAGTGCTTCATTTAAAGTAATATGATTTTCATCTAAAACTTTAAATTGAGATTTTGCTGTATCTATTGTTATTGGAAAAAGCAAACCATCTCGACCAGCTCGGTTTTTGGCGATATATAATCTACCAATCCCAGTAGATTTTTCTGCAGCTTTTCTAGAAATTGAAACTACAACATCAGCAACCATAGCTTTTCCATAAGCCTCTGACATATTTTCAAGACCAACGATATCTGAATTTGCAGAATCTCTATTAGCTTGAGAAGCTGTCCAAACTGGAATATTTAATTCCATAGCTAGATTTCTTAATTCTTCATACACTAATTTCAATTCGTGCCTCAAAGAGTCAAATGACCTTGTTGATCTCATAATATCAGCATAATCTACAATGATTAGGTTTGGTTTAAAATTCTTTAAAAGTAATTTGTCTAAGTGGTTTTTAATAGTAACAATACTGGCTGTCCCTGTTGGGTATTCTTTAATAAAAAGTTTCCCTAAATCGGCATCTTTATATTGCTCTAAAACTTTTTCTTTATTTTCTATTACTTCGTTACTAGGAATGCTTGTCAAGCATGAATCATATCTAATACCAACTGCTTCTTCAGATAGCTCAAAAGTGTAGTGAACAACATTTTTTCCAGCTTTCATTGCATTTGCTCCCATTTGAACAAGCCAATGAGATTTACCGACACCAGTGTTTGCTGTAACTACTCCTATTTCGCCTCTTCCAAGTCCTCCACGAAAAATATCGTGAGCATCTAGTCTAGCGATTCCAGTTGGAACAACGCGGCGGTCAGATTTTTTAAATCTAGCTTCAGAATCTTTAAAAAATTCATGGCCAGTAGAAGGACTCATTCCGACAGACACTGCGCTTTTCATTAAACCTAAAACAGACTCAAATTTTTCTGTTGCAATTAAGTCTACTGATTTTTCTAAAGCTTCTTTAAAAGCTTGCGTTCTACAGAAATCTAAAGACTTATCTTTAACATATTGCTGATCTCCTAAATCTGGATTAGATTTAAGTCTATGAAGATACTCTACAACTTGATCTCTTAAAATAGAACTAGAGTCGTCGCAAAGATCATCCCTCACAATTGAAACTAAAAGTTTCATAGTTGGAAAGCTTCTATACTTTGTTCTGTAAGAAAAATATTTTTCTGATAAATACTGAAGATATTTTAAGTCAAAAAACTCTGGATGCATCACTTCAATCATTTGAGATGCGTATCTAGTATCGCTAATTAAAGCTTGAAAAATCTTTTCTTGAAAGTGCTTTCCGTATTGTCCGAACCAAGCATTTCCGGACTGAGGTGTAGAATCGTATGTGGTTTCTTGCATTAAAAATTTCCTATTTTAAGATATTGATCGGGTTGTCATGAAGAACTTGTTAGCATCGAAAGTTTTTATTCCGTTTTTTATCATAGTTCTCATAAATTCTATTTTATTTAAAGAGCGCTCATTAGTATTAATTCTATATTCTATTTTTTTAATTTGTTCTGCTGAAAGATTAGAAATATCGAGATACATGAGCTTCCAGTTCATAATCGGTATTTCTTTATCAGCCAATATTTCATGGAACAATTTTATCTTTGAGTTTTCTGCTCTAGTTTCACTAATTCTAATTATTTCCTCTACACTAACAAATTCATCTTCTGTTAGCTCCGGAAAACGTTTGGTCATAGTGCGAAAACCAGCACCTTTTACTCCTCTCAGCCCATCAGAGCCGTCTCCACAAAAACACCTTATTACACAAAAATTTTCAGAAGGTATCCCAAACCTATCCTTTATAGATGTATTTGTAATTAATTTTTTTTGTCCAGGAGACCAAACTTCTACTCTATCTTCTTCAATTAGTTGGTAATAATCTTTGTCAGAAGAGACAATCGTAATCTTATCTTCTTTAAATTTATATTTTGATAAATATCCGATAATATCATCCGCTTCGCAGTCTGAGACATATATTTGCCTAATTCCAGACAAAGACAAAAATTTTGTAATTAAATTAATTTGATAGTTTCTATTCTCTACTGTGTCTGGAATGTCACCTTCATAATACCTGTTTAGTTTTACTGGGCGCTTTCCTTTTTTGTAGTCTTTATAAATTGATCTTCTTCTAAGAGAACCCCCACCTTCCCAAGCAACATATATTTCTTCTGGTTTTAAATTATCTATTAAAAGTTGAATTCCTTTAAGGAAACCAAGAGTTCCACCAACATGGTCTCCATTTTCATTTACTGAAGGATTTACGGTAAAATGCCTCATAAATAAATTTAAAGCGTCAATTAAAAGGATGTTTTTCACTTATCACTCAGGGCTTATATCGTCTTCAAGATCCATTGCGATTGCTCTTACTTCTTCGTAAGATTCTAAATCTATGTCAACTTCTTCTGTACTTATGGTTCTAATCATAGCTTTTTCTAGAAGGTCATCAATATAACCAGAATAATCGCTATCTGACCAAACTTCTCCAAAATCTGCTTTATAAAATTTCTTTTCTATTAAAAGCTCACCAGTTGCAATATCTACAACAATTAACTTTTTCCAAGCTCCAGTTCCTGATATTTCAATTTGTTTACCTTCTATAGTTTCAGGACCATTTTTTCTTAATAAGTCAAAAACTTGTTCATGCTCATAAACTCCTTTTCCAAAATGAATTTCAAAATTTGCAGTCCTAAATGGGGCTGAAACTTTATTTTTTATTGTCTTAGCAGAAACATTAATCCCTATAACTTCTTTTGCTTTGTTTTCTATTTTTTGACCAGCGCCTAGCTTAATTCTTACAGAAGAATGAAACGGGATAGCTTTTCCACCAGGTGTTGTTGTTGGGTCTCCGTACATGACGCCGATTTTAGTTCTAATCTGATTAAGAATTACAAATAAAGTGTTAGTTTGTCCAATAACTCCTGTGATTTTTCTCATACCTTTTGAAATAGCTCTTGCCTGAAGACCTATGGAGTTTTGTTCATATGTACCATCTAGCTCAGCTTTTGGAGAGGAAGCAGCAACTGAATCCCAGATAATTGTAATAGGAACATCTTTTTCCATTGCACGAGCTTTCATAATTGTTGACTCTGCAATCGATAATACTTCCTCTGTACAGTGTGTATCTACATAGACGAATCTTTTACTAATATCTACTCCAAGCAATTTTAAGTTTTCTACGCTTGTTGCATTTTCTGTGTCGATATAGACTACAATTCCACCCATTCGCTGAGTTGTTCTTGCTATTTGAATTGCAATATGAGATTTACCAATAGAAGGTGGCCCAAAGATTTCCACTATTCTACCTTCGGGTAAACCACCGTCCCTACGATTAGAAACTATGTAATCTAATTGTTTTGAACCTGTACTGATCCAACGCTTTACGTGCGTTGGAGATTCATCAGTTTGTAAATTATATGCGACCCGTGACCCATGTTCTTTATTTAAAGATTTAATAAGATCAGAAGTGAAGTCGTCATTATGTTTTGCTTTTGCCATCTTTTTCTCCGTTAGAAAAAATATAAAAAACTAATCTCAAATGTTCATGAAAATGATAATAAAATAAAAAAAAGAGAGAGCAAAAATATTGCTCTCCCTAAATTTAAAAAATACTAAGTATTTTATTCTAGATCTTCAAGGTCTGCAAAAGCATCATCCAAACTTTGGAATTTTGAGGTTGTAGTCTCTTCTGAAGTTTTTGTTTTAGTTGTTGCGTTATTTCCACGATAAGTGCCTTCGCTACTATCTTCTTCAGAGTCATCACCGTTAATCCAAGCGTTAACAATATTTTCTAGCTCTTCATAAGATTTGCAAGAATACATATCGTCTAGAGATGGAATTGAGTTCATTAAGTTAGAAGCTTGTTTTTGGTCTTCTAACAGAGAACTAGTTTTTCCTCTAGGGCGGACTTCTGTAGTTGCCCACTGTCTACCTGGAGCTTTTGTGCAGATAACTTTAATATCTCTTCCAGTTTCTGGATCTGTGATATCACCATAATCTTCATCAAGCATAATGTTAAGAAGAGACTGATATACCGTCTTACCAAAAGACCAAAGCCTTACACCTTTATCTTCTTCGCCTCGAACTACAACAGCTGCATAAGCTCTCATTTTTGGATAAAGCTTTTTAGCTAGCTCATATGATTCTTTAGAAGAATCAGAGCGCAACTCATTAATTAGCTCCTGAATAGGGTCTGGGCTGCCAAACTGGTGAGGCGCTAAAAGACCCGGGTTGTTTCCAATATTGTAATAAAACCAAAGCTCTTTAAAAGGTTGTCCGTCATTATCGGGAAAAGAAATAATACGAACAGTATGCTCTTCTCCTTCTTGCGGTCGCCACATTACGTTGCGGCGAGAATTATTTCCTGAAATTTTGTTAAGCTTTTCTCTAATAGCTTTCAAGTCAAGTGCCATTTTTTCTCCTTAATTATTTAAATGTGCAAATTTTTAGTTTATCAATTTTTCAATTGAATGGCTACTGTAGCCATGAAAAAAATATAAAATTTTAGTGTTAAATGTTCAAATTATTTTTTTGTATGTAGTACCATTAAGTCTTTATATCTAACTTTTATCATTTCTTCTCCAGATAAAACTGCGCAGTCTGTAGGTATTCCATTTCTGAATGATATCTCATAAACTATTCCTGTTTTTTTCTGTAGTTTTTGTTTCGAAGCTGGTTTTTCTTGATAGCAAAGCACAAGATCTCCAACTTCTGGCTTTAGAATAGAGCACTCATTTATTGATTTAGATATTTTTATTGGTATGCAAGCGCTTTTAGGGACTATGGTTGTAGTAGAAAATTTAAATCTAGTTAAACTATGCTCTTTTACAATTAAATCTAGTAGCCCAACTTCTAAAACTTCACATAAGTTTAAGTGATCAAGTTTTTCTCCATCTTTTCCATGAGACCCTCCAACTACCGCTATTAAATCTCCAGGTGAATAAACTTCTGTCACTTAATTACTCAGCTCCCCCAAAATTTCTCTTAGCAATATCAATAACTTTCTTTTTTGCTTTTCTATTTTTTGAAGCTTGCGATTTTTTTCCAGACGGTCCTGTCCCAAGAGGGGTAACTGGACCGCCGCCAAGATTAGCAACTACGTTTTGCTCGTCGTAAGAATCTTCTTCTTCGTCATCGTATCTTTCTTCTTCAGCGCTTTGATCTGGTTCACCAAGCACTTCTTTTGCTTTCTTTTTTTCAAGCAAAAATTCTAAAATAAATTTTCTTAAAAGTTGTTCATTCATTTACATACACCACTAATTTGTTTCCCAGCCTATTAACCATAATTTCGCCATCAAACTTAAGATTAAAAGCTTTCTCAGCGCCGAGAAGAGTATGAAGCACATAATTAAGAGCATCTCTTGGTTTTATAATAGAAATATCTACTTCATATCCAGTAGTTTGTTGATCTTTAACATTGATAGTTCTTTTTTGGGATATATTATATACACTTTTCATAGTTTCATCATTAGAAAAAGCGGATGTAAGTATATTTTCTACTTTTTGTAAATCATCTCCTGACGGCTCTTTAACACCTAAGTTTTTCATTAGCTGTCTTGGATTAGAAAGAGCCAAAGCTTTCATTGATTTAATTTGGTCAGAAACTCTTCCTCTTCCGATAGCTCCAGAAACATAAAAAACCTTACTTCCAGCAGACGAAGACTTTTTTTTGCTATTTTTCTGTTCTTGTTCTTGAATTATCTTTTTTATGGCTTTTCTAAGCCATTG
>Ga0163179_10002506_pt1 | contig 12745 bp, 22 predicted proteins | sample AtlANTMetagenome_FD_109643 | JGI IMG/M metagenome (GOLD analysis project Ga0163179, IMG submission 109643) | Marine eukaryotic phytoplankton communities from the Atlantic Ocean - Atlantic ANT 2 Metagenome | ecosystem: Environmental > Aquatic > Marine > Oceanic | place: North Atlantic Ocean...
AGAACCAGCTACGGTTTTTTTACTTAAATTTGGATCAGATGCTATAATTTCATTCGCTAAAGTTGTATATTTTATTCTTTCATTAGCACCTAATACTATTTGCATCCCTTGTTTACTACCATTAGTTTTTGCAGCTCTTGGATCTACCATTACTTCTCCACTCATTCCTACTATTTGATCATCAATAAATCCTACTAATTGTAAAGCTTGTTTTTCTATGTCATCTTTACTTTCTAATTCGGGAGCTTCATAAAGTAGATTAGTTTCTAATTCTTCTAATGTTAAATCAGGTTCTATTGTACTATATGTTTTTGACAATCGATATAGTTCATCGGCTATTCTTTTTCCGAAAGCTGTATCTGATGGATAATGAGCACCTGCCACCATTCTACTGTCAGCTATTCTTTGACCGATATCTAATATGTTTTTTCTATGTTCTAATGGTGCTTCATCAGCTACTAATAAAGATATTAAACGACCAGATGAAGCGTGTCCAGATGGATATGCTGGTGTGTCAGCTGTCTCTAATGGAAATGCGTCTAGAGGTAGAGTTAATTGTTTAGCTAATTGAGCGGGTCTTATTCTATTGTAATGTCTTTTAAGAGATAATATAATACTACCTCTTTGATAATCTAACTCTTTGATTCTATCCCATTCAACTTCTATGCCGTAATCTTCTAAGTAATCTTTGAAAGGTTTAATGACTTTTTTATCATACATAGTCATTTCAGCTTTCCATACTTTTCTCTTACTGCCCAAAGACATAAGATATCGTAATTCGTTATGCGTTTCAGTTGAACTGTTTTTAGGTGGTGGGTAACCTTGCCATTCTTCAAGATCAAAATCCTCGAACGCCGGATAGGGTCGAGCTAATTTTTTTAATCTTTTGTTGTTGTATTTACCTTTGTGTCCTAATTTATCTAAACTATCTACTGATTCTTCATTTAATTGAGAGAATGTTTTCATAAGTAGTATTTATGTTAATACTATTTTTGAATTCTGTGTTTAGATAAGAACATTTCTATCTTTGCGATAGATTCAGACAATTCTTCTTGTCTTTCGGTATTTTCGTGTGATTTTTTGAGAATGATAAGTTCTTTTTTCATCTCAACTTTATGGCTGAGTAAATCCATAAGAGATTTACTCTTTATAGTGCCTCTATCTTCACTTGTTGATGATTTCATTTAACTGTTTAATTGTTTCGTCTGCAGTAGTATGTAGTATTCCTATACCACCTGCATTTACCCAACATTCAATGTTTTTAGGTCTATCGTCAATCAATACAGCTTTACTATGAGCAAAAGCCGCTTTTTGACTACCTTTAAATGTAGGGATTATAATCCAATGATCAGTACAGTATTCTTTAATCCAATCAATTTTGTCTTTAATGACAATAGTTCTATTAATAGTACCAGCGGCTGTTAATATCTCTGTATGTATACCTGAATTTAGAGCATAATCTACTAATTTCCAAGCATCTGGTAGAGGTTTCAACCTTCTGAATAGATGTTTAGAAGTAACTTCTCTTTTTCTATCGTTATATACATCAGCGACATCTGATAACCTGACTTTATGACCTAAAACTTCTGAAAGTCCAGACTCAAAATCGGCTAAAACACCGTCCATGTCAATAAATAACTGTTTTACATTTTTTTCTTTATTTTTCATACTACTATTATACTAAAAATGTACCTGCGGTATCAACTATTTTTCTTTAAATAAGTATCTATTTTTTCAGCTACTATATCAGCTGATGAACCTTGAACTAAAGTTTCCCATTCTTCACTTTCCATTATGTGTTCAAGTGTTTCTTTAGCTTCTACTAATAATACTTTCATTTCATTACTCATACTTTCTCCTTATGTTAATATATGTAAATCTTCACCACTTTGAGTTTTTTTATGTCCTACTGACTTAAATGTATTCCAAATTATTTTTTCAGTTTTTTCATGTTTCAAATATCTTTTAGCAACTTCTAACATATCTTCTGATATTTTCATTTCACTCCATTTACCATAATTTTCTGATTTTTGACCGAATACATTTTTATAATTTGATATTACAAATGTAAACGGTGAACCTTTTTTGAGACTTGGTATCATGTTTCTTACTGTTGCATCCCAATATCCCTCTAACCAATCTTTATAATCTGGATATTTTTGTATTGATTGATTTGGATTATCTTCATAAATTTCTAAATTGTAATAAGGTGGACTAAACATAATCAAATCATAATAGTTTTTTTCTTCTAAATCTATTTCTTCTGAAGGACAACAATGAGCGTTTACAACTTTGTCTTCTACTACTCCTAGTATATTTTGTGATTTATAATAATCTGAAATCTTATGAGCATTTTCAATTACACTTTCTATCACATCTATACAAGTAAACTCTGACCAATTACTTTGATGAAATCCTATCTGATAAGAATTCCAACCAGCAACAGGCGCTAAAACTTTTGACCCTTCAAAATAATTATCTAATAACCACCCATAAGTATACGGATTAAAGATACTAGCTCTATGTCTTGTGCCTCTCATAATTGCAAAGAAAGTATTAAGATCATCTCTAAGTATAACATTAAATCCATTTGGAATAGATGCTACATGAGTTATTATATTTTCTTGAACTAATTCTCTCAATGATTTAATCATAGACATTGGATCATCATCATAATATTTTTTTGTTCCAAATATTTTGTCAAAATTAATATTCTTAATTATTCTTCCTTTATTTTTAAGACTACCATTTATATAACCATCTTGATCACGAATATCTCTATCTAAAAGAAAATACATATGCTTTTCTACACTATCTATTTTGATATGTGCGTTAAACCATGCTTCTAAAGTATTTTCTCTATCTTCTACCATCCATTTGTATAAGACTTGAAAAAATTCATCTCGTTTTTCACCTCTCCAATCATCACGCTTATCAATAAATTCATCAAGAGTATAATCCATTACTTTCTGATTTCTTTTTACCCTTAGTTCTTTTCTAAAAGTATCATAATCTACTTTATCTGGTAAATCAAATAATTCTCTAAATTTTGAATATTCTACAATCATACTAATATTTTAAAGTGTCGGCCTTCTCACCACTAATTCTTTTTCCTGTTTCTGTCTGATCCATTACAGGTCCAATGTCTACTAATTCATCTTGTGCAGATTGTTCACAATCATATAGTCTCATTTTCGCTCTATCTACACCCAAAACAAATCTCTTATGATAACCAGGATCATTGTATCGATTCTTTAACTGTTTCACCATGACTTGATCTAATTCATCCATATCTTCTGTAGTTATCAACGCGAACATAAAGTCTGCTGTTGCAGGTAATCCGAATGATTCAGAAGTATCTTCAAGTCCAACATCTGTAGAAACAAAACCTGTTCTATTAGTTTGTGTTGCAGACATAATCGGAACATCAAACTCAACTGCTAATCCTCTGAGTTCTTCTGCTATACTCTTAACATAAGTGTAAGTGTTAACATTACTACCAGGTCTTACTCTGAATGATGCACATATATTTAGATAATCAATAAATATCATATCCGGTTTGAAGTCTCTCTTTAAATCTAGTTCTTGAAGTAAATGTCTGATATGACCACTATGTGCCGTTGCTGTCGGATATTCTTTGATAATCAATTTACCTTTAGTTTTCTCTTGAACTCTAGTGATCTTCTTCTCATACATCATCTTCGGTAAGTCTTGTAAATCATTCAAAGATATGTCTAATAGATTTGCATCTATTCTTTCCGCTATCTTTTCTTCTGCCATTTCCATTGTGATATACAATACATTCTTACCTTGAAGTAAAGATGAAGATGCACAATGACACATGAATAAAGATTTACCAACACCAGTACCTGCCATACAGATATTCAATGTTTTCTTCGGAAGACCACCCTTTGTAATTTTATTCATAAGTTCTAAATCAAAAGGTAATCTTTCTTCTTCTGTATGCATGAAGTCATATCGTGCATCCCAATCATCTAAAAAATCATGACCAATATTTGAGTCAAAAGAAACAGATAAAGCTTCTCTAAGAATATCAGGTATTTGACCTTGTTGCCCTTCTTTATCTTGAATAATAGATATAGAGTTCATTACACCATTGTATACTGCTCTATCTTTACACCATTTCTCTGTAGAATCAATTAACCATTCATTAGGGGTTTCAGTTTTATCTTCTTTGATTTCTCGTATCAGAACCATAGTATCTGATATGAGTTGTTGATCTACACCTTCTATCTCGTCTATATCAATGATAAGAGCTTCAGGTGTCGGTGGTGTTTGATATTTTAGAAAATATTCTTTGATTTGTTTGTAGAGAAATTCTTCATCTCTCTCTTGAAAGAACTCACTTTTTATGTAAGGTAATGTCTTTCTTATAAACTCGTCATTCTGAATCAGATTCTTGAGTATCGTCTGTTCTAGTCTGGTTGCCATATTTATATTCTTTTTTCGCTGCTTCGTCTAATTGATCAAGTACTTCTTTAGTGAAATACTTCTCGGGATTATTATTAATAGTTTTACCAAATTGTGTTGTACCATCAGGTAATTCTACTCTTGTTGATGATTGTTTAAAGATATCATACTTGATTGCTAGTTCTAGTAATCCATAGTATCTATCTAAACCTGTATCGTATGATAACATCACATCAACCATTTTGTTCTCAACTGTAAGTCTTGATTTCTCATTCTTACAATGAACAATATTTCCGATAACATCTTTTCCATCTTTCTCTTTTTTCTTAGACAAAAAGATAATTGATGATGCTGCGTACTTAAGACCAGAACCACCACCCATTACTTTCTTCGCGAACAATCCCATTTCATCATAAGTATGATTCGTTACGATTAATGGAACACCTGCTTTACCTAATTTAAGAGTCAACACTCTGAATGCACCTTTGACTAACTGTGCTCTAGTCATATCTTTAGTCTCTGATCCAGAAGCTGTATCTTCAATCTCTTTTGTCGTTGATAACATACCTAATGAGTCAAGTACAAAACACATTTTCATTTCTGTTTTGTCTTTCATATACTGATCAAGTATCTTAATCGACTGAGTTCTAAACTCTTGAATTGTTGTTACAGGTACAATCACGATTCTAGAAGAATCAATTCCTCTTTCTTCGATCATGTCTTTTGTGATTGCACTTTCTGATTCAAAGTAGATAACCGCTGAATCCGGATTATCATCTAAGAATCTCTTACACATTCCAAGTGCGAAGAATGTTTTACCTGTTGCTGACTCACCTGCTAATGCTGTAATCTTATTACTAGGTAATCCATCATATATTGAACCAGATAAGAGAGCGTTAAAAATATAAGAACCTGTATCAATATAACCACTGACATCAGCGGCTTGTACACCTTCTTCTACTATCGACGCGAACTCATTACCTGTCGTTTTCACTAAGTTTTTCAAATAACTCATAATTTCTCCATTATTTATCGTTGATTTCTTTTTTCTTTTCTCAAAGCCCTCAAACTATTATCATAATCTATATGTTGTCGTATTTCTTTTTTCCAAGACTGTAACTCTATAAAGATTAATACTAACATAATCCAAGTTACAAAATGAAAAGATAAAAACAACCAACTTATTTCAGTCATAATACTATTATACTACCATTCCTGATTCTGTCAACCTTTCACGATTTAAAAGATGATTGGCTTCAATATCTTCTTTTGACTGACCATCATATAGCACTGCATAATGATAATCAATCATTATTTTATTAATACTATATGCACTACCACCAACAAATAGTTCTCCAAGTATTCTACCGAACTTACCTTTGTCGTGAGATACTAATTCTATTTTTTGATCTTCTAATTGTGATTTTAGAAATTCTTTTGATGCTAGACCAAATTTCTTTTCTACTAAGTCTCTAGTTCTTGACTCAGGTGTATCAATACCTTTCATTCTTACTCTTTGTTTTTTGTAAGTCATACCGAATCCCAAATCGATATCTACATCTACTGTATCACCATCGACTACGCGCGTTACTTCTACTTTATATCTATACATATTATTCTACCCGAAAAATGAATCAAGTGTACTAACAGGTTCTGTTGTCCACCCAATCTTATCTAATATTACACCTAAAGGTTCAACAAATGATTTTTGAAATTGAGTATCATAATCTATATAAGGTTCAAGTTCAAATTCTTTAGGTAGTGCTGAGACAAATGATATCACATTCTCATTCATAATATTCGGTAACTTCATGTAACAAAATTTAACTTTCTCACCATTCTGTATTACAGGATATTTCTTGTCTATATTGTATTTATATAAAAAGTTATTGTAAAGTAATGAACCTCTCACATGAATCGGTGTACCTTTATTATATATCGAAGCCGCGTTGTAATATTTCTTGACATTTTGAACACCACGAGGAAATGATATTTCTTCTATCGGTAATTTGTTGAATTCGTTTCTTGAATTAGTAATAAAATCCCATACATCATTCTCTGTACCATTCATCAATGTACGAATACCTTCTTCTAGTTTCTTTCTACACCACATTGGTGTTGAAGACTTCGCTGTCTCAATACCCATCATTTTTAATTTCGGTGTTTTAAATCTTACACCTTCTGAATCATGTACATTGAGTATATATCTTTTCTTTGCTGTCCAGATACCTTTGTCTGCTATGACTTCTCGACCCATTTCCATTTTATTTTGATACGCGTTCATGTAAGATGAAAGTTCTTCGTATGAATTGTTAATCATAGGTTCAATTTTTTCTTTCGCGATAGTATCTAGAAACTCTACAGGATTATTCGGTTTAACTCTTTCTATTAAATTCTCAAATGTCACATAAATTGAATCAGTATCAATCGCGACAACATAATCTGTATCTGTCTCAAGTAATTTGTTTAGATATTCATTCACAGCTTTCTCAACCCATTTGATACTCAACTGACCTGCTGTTGTGATACCTTCTGCTATCTCTCGATTGAAGTATCTGAAATACTGATTACCTAATGCACCATAACAACTGTTAAGTGAAATCTTTCTAACCATTTGATTGTTGTTATACTTAACAATATCGTATTCACATCTTCGTCTTTTGACTGTATCACTCTTATCAATAGTTTCTAGTTCTTGTTGTGATTGAATCATCTTTCTTTTGAACAAGACTCTTTGATCATACATTTCTTCTAGAAGTTCAGGTAGAAACCCTTGTCTATCTGTTCTGAACAAAGCACCATTCGGTGTAACTGTTGTATTAGTTAACATACTAAGATCAACTTCACCTTCTAGAAGTTTTTTCACATTTATTTCTTGATTAAATATCTTTTTCTGATATGTATCAGGACTCATATTATATTGCATGATCAAATGAGGATATAGACTATTTAAATCGAATGACATAACCCATTTATGTTGTCCCACATGAGGTTCTTTTACATACGCTCCGATAATTCTTGAATCTTGAGATAACTTCTTCGGTGGTGGAACCATACCTCGTTTCTTTAAGAAGTTGTAGATAATCAAATCCCAATATCGAACTGAACCAAATACATCTTCAAAGTTACACTTCGCTTGATATGCCATAGTGATAACTAATTCCATGAGTTGTAATTTATCGTCTAGTTCTTCGACTAATTCTGTATCTCGAATATTATAATCTAGAAACTTTTGATAATCATTTCTGTAGAATAGATGCATCGCTCCGAACTCTGAGTAATCAATTTTCTTCTTACCTAATTCAACTTCTGCTATGTGATCTAGACGATATGTTTCTCTAGTGATATATGTAAACTTCTTATACATTTCTAGATAATCTAGTATCGCGATACCTGCTATGTTGTATGATATCATTTTCTTTTGACCCATATACAACCATTCTCTAGATGTAATCAATTCGTGAGGAGATAACTTTCGAACTGTATCCCAATCAAATAATTTCCAGATACGATTAACAAGATAAGCGATATCGAATGTTTCAACATTCCAACCTGTAATAATGTCAGGTTCTAACTCGTCCCATATCTTCATGAATGTTAGAAGTAATTCTTTCTCATGTCTAGTCTTATGATAAATTACATTCGGATCATCATTCTTGTATTCGAAATTATCAATACCTATCACATGAGTTTCTTTGTGACCGAACAGTTTCATAGTAATCGCGTTAACTCTTTCTTCTGCTTCAGTTGGTTCAGGAAATCCGTTTTCACACTCACACTCAATATCAATGTTGAGTATATTAATCTTCTTGATATCAAAATCAATATCTGAAGGATATGTCTCTGCTATGTAAGTATATTCCCATTGTTCAAGACCATGAATATCAATACCTGTATTATCATATTGTTTTTTCCAATGTCTCGCGTCACTCGGAGATTTAAATTTCTTTGATTGTAAATATTCACCCGCGATTGACTTATGTGCTGTTGGTTTGTTTGTCGGAATATAAAGAGTCGGTTCGTATTTCAATCGTTTGATATACTTCTCACCGTTCTTAACACCTCTCGCGAGAATGAAATCTTTATATCTTTTAATGTTTGTGTAGTAGTGCATATAATCTATTATAACAGCGACTTGCCATTATGTCTATACCATTCTGGTTTTTGTTTAATTCTTTCTTCGATTCGTTCTCTGAGTATTGCATAATCTTTATCAGTAGGTTGCCAATCGTTGTAGTATTCAGTTGGAAACTGAGATGTTTTGAAGTGTCTTTGATTGTCTAGATTGAAATTTCTTTTCTTTAATTCTTCTCGAATCTTATCATATCTTTTAAAAAGATATTTACCTTTATCATAAAAGAACATGACATGACCTGTACCCAAAGTCAATTCTTTTGGGATCCTTTTCTTATCCCAATTTGGCGATGATAGTGATTTTTGAAGAGCTGAACCGATCATGAATATCTCACGATACTCAGCCATCAAATGTTGATCGGTTAGTTCTTCTACAGGTAGTACATTAATTCTTGTCAAACAACTCTCTCTGGTACGAAATGTTCTTGAACAGCTTTTAGTTTTTCTTCTGCCGCTGTTAGTTTTTCCAGTTGTTCGTCTATGGCACCTATGAGATCAGAATGTTCTCCGATACCAACAGAATTTTTCATGTAGATAGTGATGTTAGTTTTCGCTGACGCCACTTCACCTTGATATTTCAATATAAGTGTTTCTCTTATTTGTCTATCTATTTCCATAATATATCCTTCGACTTATTTGTCGGTTGTGTCTATATCTCGTAAACGATTCATCAATCGTTTAGCTCGATTATAAACTTGTTTAGCCCACTTAGAATCTAATCCTTCTATGGACGCTTGTTTGTAATCACCTTCGTTTAAGGCTGCAAACATTTTTTGAAACTTGACCAATCTAGTTAACCCAAGATTGAAAGCCATGTTAGCTATAATCAATCTAACTTCTTCTGGCCAAACTGTCCAACTCTCTTTGAAGCGTGACTCACATTCAGATAAAACTGTATTTAAGTCTTGAAACAAAAGTTCATCACATCTAGTTTGTGTAATCGGTGTACCAACACCGGCTCCATATTCTTCGTCTGTTTCTAGAATCAAATGACCTACTCCAACTGTTGGATAACCAAGATGATCTTTGTATACTTCTAATACACAACCTTCATCAGCTGTTATTTCTTCTTTGAGTCTTATTCTAAACTCTTTACTATATTCCATTTTTCAGTTCCTCTAACCCTTGATTGGCTAGTAATTCTATGAGAATGTTTCCCATAAGTTGATTAAAATGTTCATCATCTGATATAGATTCTTTCAAATCTTCTGGACATGAACGGACTGCTCTTTCAAAATCTATGGTGGGTATTTCAGATTCTTCTCTAGGTACAAAATTAATTTTACCATATTGATAGATTACATCTTTATACTCACCTTGTAATATTTTAATAGCTCTTTCACCGTCTTGATGAACAACTTCTGTATACAGACCTTGTTCAAATAACGGATAATGAGTATTTATATTATTATCTGCCTTGACCACGATATTTCTTTAGACTTCGTTTCTTAGCTTTGTTCATAGTTGAAGTACCGATTTTAACTCGTCTACCTCTACCACCAACTCCGATAGAACTAGTCTTAGAACCTCTTGTTTCTCTGAAAGCCTTTCTAAATAATGATGCCACTACTTAGGTTTATTCTTAGAGCCTTTAGGTCTTCCTCGACCTCTTTTGGCAGGTGTTTTTTTAACAGTTTTTCTTTTTGGTGTTTTACCATCAGCGTACGCTTCATTTACATTAGCTGTAGATTTGTCGTCAGCTTTGTAACGACCTTTTGAATCTCTAGCTCTTTTGCCTGAAGCTTCTTCTACTCTTGGTTCATATTCACCAATTAGAAAAGTTACGAATTTATTCCAAATTCCCATCTTTATTTTCCTCACGATTTTTTTTATTATTTAATTCACGGATATATTTATCTTCGTAATTTTCATACTCATAATCTATATATCTTTGTCCAAAAGAATCAATAAAACTTTTATTCCAAAAGGTTATAAAGTTTTCTTTAATTTTTTTAAACATACTATCTATTATACTAGCATTCGCTGAGATGTCAAGTTTTTTCTCCGGTGGGCTGTAAACCACAGATAAAATTAACGACGCTCCCGCCCAAACACATCTCAGCTGTGCTCATAGTTATTCAGACAAGAATACTTTCTTATCTGATTTTTTAAGACTACCTATCTCAATAGTTCTAGCTTTCTTTTCTTCTGGAACTACTCTTTCAGCATAAATGGTTAGAATACCATTTGAAAGATCGGAACCTTTTACAACTACATCTTCTGATAGAACAAAATTTCTATTGAATTTTCGTTGTGAAATTCCTTGATGCAAGAATCCATTATCTTTATCACCAATGTCTCCGTCAATAGTAAGATTATTTTCTTTAACTGTAATAGTTAAATCATCTTCACTAAAGCCAGCTACAGCCAATTCGATAAGAAAAGTATCTTCTACTTTACCTTTACGAATATTGTAAGGTGGATAATTAGATTGTGGTATTTGTCTGACTCTATCCAATTGTGTAAACACATTGTCAAAGCCGACGGTGAATGGAGATAAATCTCTCCAGATTTGCTCATTAATAGTCATTGTGACCTCCTTTATATTAAGCAAGGTTAAAAAAGAATCCCGATATTCGGCGATTCCACTAAGCGAGTTACCAAGACTTCGAAGGTTTCGAACACCTACACCCGATCTTGGCTTCTCTAGTTATATTTATAACAGTTAAAGTATCTGAGTATAAATATAAATTCTTTATTTTCTGTTCATATATTTAGTCATTAGTTGTTCTTTCTTCAACTCCCACATAGCTTTCCACTCAGGATTCTGAGCTCTTTCTTGTGCTTGTCTTAGAAAATAAATCCTTTTGACTAAAGATTTTTTATAAAACTCTATATCATCATTCATCTTTCTGTTGATGTTGTTTATTACCTAAGTATTTATTGTACTTAATCCTATTTAAAACTGTTTGTTTGTATTTATTTGTAGGGTCAAAATCATTAACCGAATGTCTGTTAACTGTCGCTCTACAGGTGAAACAATCACCTTCTTCTAAATTTAAAACTTCTCCTTCGTGTAGTTTTATTTTTTCATAATCAGAAAAACACATTAGACTATTACCATTTCTATCTGTAAAAGTATGAATATAAAATCCTCTACTTGTTGATTTACCATTAAGATATTTAAGTGTCATATCATATCTTTTCTTTACTTCACCAACAAATGAACCTGTTGGTTCATCATCTTTATGAAACTCTTTTAGATTTTCTCTTTCTATTTTATTTTGATTATACATCATTGAATTTCTAATACCATTAATCTGTTTAATTGATATTTCACCTTTCTTCGAAAGGTGATTATAAACATCTTGTAAAAAGTGATTATTCTCTCTATTCTCAAATAGACATAAGAAATTATAGATATCTAAATGATCACTTTGAAATTGTTCTAATGTTATTTTCAATTATGCATACCCGTCAGGATGATTACTATATCTTTGTTTAACTAATTCATCAACTAATTCATCATAAGTAGTTAAACCTTTCGATTCAATAAGAGCTGGACTTAGTTCTTCTATGATATCACTTTCGTCCATATCAAGAACACTCATTAGAATGTTCTCTTGAATGACTTCATTCGCGTGACAACTCATGACGCCACCGCCATGATTGAAAATGGAACATTGTAAGATGATCCGTTGATATCACAAATCGCTCTTGTTCTGTTGATTTTTGTGATAACACCAACAAGATTCCCTTTTTTAGAATCGATATTAACTGTATCACCAACTGTAAAAGAAGCTTTCGCTACTGCCGCTTTACTAGCTCTAAGTGATTTTTGTTTTGATCTAATCACATCTATAACAACATTTAAATCTGCCATGTTGTCAATGGCATTTATTGAATTTATCAAATTTTTCATAATATTTACCTCTTTATTTTTCATTATATACATATTATAACAAAAGTGTACCCGCGGTATCAAGTTTTAATTCATGGGAGTCTTCAAACTGTGACCCATTTTCATCTCTCAGCTTTTTTAATGAGGTAAGGCCTCCTCGCGAAGTTGTGTTCACTCTTTCCCAACCAGACCGCGGTCCAGCATTTCCAGTTTCGTTTATCGACTTCAACCAACCAACCAACTTTTCAAGTCTCAACTTCATTACATATATTATATATAAAGTGTACCTGCGTTGTCAAATGTGACATTTATGTGACATAAATAACTTACATGACATAT
>Ga0163179_10002507_pt1 | contig 12744 bp, 16 predicted proteins | sample AtlANTMetagenome_FD_109643 | JGI IMG/M metagenome (GOLD analysis project Ga0163179, IMG submission 109643) | Marine eukaryotic phytoplankton communities from the Atlantic Ocean - Atlantic ANT 2 Metagenome | ecosystem: Environmental > Aquatic > Marine > Oceanic | place: North Atlantic Ocean...
CCGAGCACGCTGGTAGCCAGCGACAGCGGTTTGTACACCGCTTTCGACACCGCACTCATCGCAGCAACCGCCGCGCACGGCGACGACGCGAGAACACCACCAGCACTACCGCCGCGACCAGGGTCCCGACAGCGGCCGCGGCGACCTGCGGATTGTCCTGAGCCAACGTCTTGGCCTTCTCCGCCTGAACGGTTGCTTCACTGCGCACCCGCGCAGGCACATCGACTTTGTCGGCGAGCGCCGCCACCGTCTCGGCGAGTTCGGCGCGCTGCTGTTCGATATCCGGCACCGGCGCTACTGGCGGGTCTGTCACGTGCGCCTCCTCGCCTGTCTCGTTACCGCGTGCAACGTGCTTGTTCTCGGTCATCGGATTCCCTTCTTGATGGCGGTGATGTCGTCGTTGACACTGGCGACGGTCTCTGCCGGTACCGGAGGTACCGCATTCTTCGCGCGTGAGGTCCCCACCGCAGCCAAAACCCCTCCCACCACCAGGACTGCGGCGGCGACGATCAGCGCTGCCAGCCACGCCGACAGCACTGTCGCCAACCCCAGCACTGCAGTTGCTATCAGAGTGGCGAGACCGAAGAACAGCAGCAGTGCGCCCGCACCGGTGATACCGATACCGATGCCGAGCCGGGTGCCTTTGCTTTTCACTTCCTCGAGGCCTGAGCGGATCTCGCTGCGCACCAGCGTCGACACCTGATCGGTCAAGCGTTCGACGAGCTGCACTGTCGACAGATCCGCAGCCGAAGTGCGGGCTTCCTCCGACGGTGGCCCGGAATGAGCGTTCATTGTTTCTCCCTGCATATGTTGATTCGAAGTGATGTCTCCGCCAGTGCTGGAGCCGGAAACAGGTACAGGCAACGGCTTTTCGTCGCCGTGTGTCGTGCGATTGTGTCTGTCATCGCGCTGCCCAGCACCGCTGGAATGTGCCGTGGCATGTTGGTGGCGAAGCCGAAGCCGTCGTCCGTCGTCGACGGCGGCGGCATCTTTCTCCTCGTTCTTCTCCGACACCCGAGTATCTCGGGGTGGGAGCTGCAAACGTTCCTCGGCGACCATCCCTGCCTGCAGTTGTCGGCCACGTTCGAGTTCGGAATCGAGTTCGGCACCGAACAGCAACGCAAGGTTGGTGATCCACAACCACAGCAGGAACACGATCGCCCCGGCCAACGATCCGTAGGTCTTGTTGTAGCTGCCGAAATTGGCGACGTAGAACCCGAACAGGATCGTCGCGGCGACCCACACCACGATCGCCACCACTGCTCCGCTGCTGATCCACCGAAACTTCGGCTGCTGAATATTCGGAGTCGCGTAATACAACAACGCGACCGCGAGAACGACGATGACCAGCACGACCGGCCACCGTGCGATGTTCCACACCGTCAACGCGGTATCGCCGAGACCGACCGCATCCCCCACCGCGGCTGCTACCGGTCCGCTGACCGCGAGCATCACCGCCGCGAGAGCAATCAGCACCAGCGCCGCCACCGTCACCAGCAACAGCACCGGCCGCAATTTCCAGACCGGACGCCCTTCCTCGACCTCGTACATTCGGTTCATCGCCCGCCCGAACGCCCCCACATACCCCGACGCCGACCACAACGCACCCGCAACACCAGTAACCAGAGCGAACCCTGCGGCCGGAGCGGACACCAACTGCGTGATCGGCTCCCGCAGCGTCTCCACCGCCGAGGAGGGTCCCAGATCGGACACGATCTGCAACACACCATCGACGGTGGCTTGTCCTTGCCCGAACACACCGAGCAGCGACACGATCGCCAACACAGCGGGAAACAGCGACAACACTGCGTAGTACGTCAACGCTGCCGCGAGATCGGTGCACTGATCACGCGAGAACTCACGCGCAGTCTTGCGAAGCACGAACAGCCACGACGTTTTCGTCAGCTCCGTCGGCGAGTCGGCCTTGCGCGGATCATCCGGGTCGGCATCCACCGGTGCGGACGGGACATCATCGTTCTCACTCACCTGACGCTAGTACCCGCAGCACACCGACGAAAACATTGCCCGAGAGTCAGCAGCAGATGAATCGGCGGCACAGAAAACGCAGTAACAGTCTGGTCTTGCGCCGCAAAATGGACCGAGCTTGGTACGCAGAGCACCGCTACCACCGGCGCGGTCTGTCTCTCGATGAGTGAACAACCCGTCAACCGAACAGGGTTTCATCGGAAATAGAACGGGGACGGTTTTCGCCCGGTGGCGGTGACAGATCACCATCACTCTTCCGTTGTTGTACACGGCCCCATACCCACGACGTTATCGGCGTTGTCCGCAGGCGAGGCGTCGAGACCACCGCGAATCAGCGGCTGACCGGCCTGCTTCAATGCTCAACTATGACCGATCCCAAACAAACCACCACCGGAGCCCTCTCGGTTGGTGACATCGTCGAAGTGCACCGCCCCGACGGGACCACCTCTGCAGGGACACTCGTCGAGGACTTCGGGGACTACCTCCTGCCCGCAGACACCCTCGGTCGCACCTGGGCGCCCCCACACCGCTGGGCGATCGCCCTGGACGCCGGGGCCCTCGTCTTCGCCGACGACCAGGACGTCACCGCACTACCTGCTTCCCCACCCACCAACACCGCAGCCAACAGTCCCGCAGCTGACAGCACCGCCGGCACGCCGTGACGGAACACCCTCGATCTGTCCCCCGCCGCACCTATCTGTTTTGGAGCGGCGTAGCGCTCGTGCTGATCACCTGCGCGGCGTGGGCACTCGACCCCGAACGCGGGTTCCTCGGCGCCGCGATTCTCGGCGCCACCGGGACCGCCGTATTCCTGGCACTCGTAGCAGTCATCAGCCGAACAGGATGAGCGGACAACCGGCCCGGGCAGGCTGGTGGGTGAGTCTGCATGCGCCAACCGCCGCGATGGGCTGAACCTCGGCACGCGGAAACCCCCGTAATTCCGACACAATGGACTCGAAGTCACACGGCACATCGTGTGAACCCATCCTGCATCCGCCCTGCACACCGAGCACTGACCCCCGTTCCCGACACCACCAGGGGTGGATTCCTTTGAACGACAACACTGTCGACCCGGCATTGATCGACTTCGCACTGCGTTGGCACCACTACGACAACGACGTCGGTGACGAAGACATCTATCCCACCTTCGGTATTACCCCGGGCGAATACCGACGCAGACTCTGGTATGCCCTCAACCTGCCCGACACCCCTGCCCTCGACGAAGACACCCGCACTCGCCTACTCGACTATGCCCGTCGCTACACCACCGACACCATGCCCACACCGTCCACCACATCACTGCGGCGCCCGGTCAGGTGAGCACCGCCGCCTGCTCTCTCTACCCGCCAACAGCGGGATCGGTGTTTGCAGCAGTGGCGGCCCAGATGCGGATGAGGTCGGGTCGTACTCGTATCGTCCACTCGGTTGAAGTCAGGACGCACGGTCGCCGAGGTCGCCGCAGGTCTCGATGTCACCGAACAATCCATCTACAACTGGCGTAACCAGGAGCTCATCGATACCGGACAGAAGCCGGGGCTGAGCTCGATCGAGAGCGCCGAACTCGCTGCCGCCCGTCGTCGTATCGCCGAGTTGGAGACCGAGCTTGCCATCGCCGAACGCTCCACGGAACTGCTGAAGTCGGTGGCGGCCGCAAAGGCGGTTCGAAGCGATCGAAGTGATGGCCAAGGAAGGACTACCGGTACAGACTTCGTGTCGGATTCTGGAGGTGCCCGAGTCCGGCTTCTACGAGTGGCGCAATCGCCCGCCCTCGGAACGCTCACTGCGACATGCCTGGTTGACGCAGCCGATCACCTAGGTTCACACCGCCTCGCATGGCACCTACGGTGCCCGCCGAGTTCACGGAAGAACTCACCCTTAGTCACGACATTGCCGTGGGACACGGCTGCATCGAACTACTGATGAGAACTGCTGGTGTGAAAGGACTTCCGGGAAACAAACGTGCCCGTTCCAAGCATCAGACTCCCACCGCGAGCGATCTCGTGGACCGTACGTTCACCCGCGACGAGCCTAACAAGCTGTGGGTCACGGACATCACGGAACATCCCACCCGTGAAGGTAAAATTTACTGCGCCGCTGTCCTGGATACGTTTTCGAGGCGAGTCGTCGGTTGGTCGATCGACAGCTCGCAGACAGCGACGTTGGGACTGCCCCAGCTTTGGTTGACATCTGATCTGTGAGGATCGCTCCTCACGGTGGAAGGATGTTCACCATGCCGAAAGCATTTCCCGAGGAGTTCCGCCGCGACGTCATCGCCGTCGCACGCAAGGGCGAGGCCCCGTTGCGTCAGATCGCGAAGGACTTCGGAATCTCCGAAGGTTGCCTGCACCGCTGGCTCAAGATTGCCGATCGTGAAGACGGCGTCGTCCGTGACGGCCGGCAGAACCCTGGTGACGAGTCCGCTGAGCTGCGGGAGCTAAAGAAGCGCAACCGGCTGCTCGAGCAGGAAAACGACGTTCTGCGGCGAGCCGCCGCCTATCTGAGTCGAGACATACTCCCAAAATGATCTACCCGCTGGTCCTCGACCTTGCTGGCGACGGAGTACCCGTCACAGTGACCTGCCGGGTTCTCGGTTTCTCAACCCAAGCGTTCTACAAATGGAAGAAAAAGCCAGTCACGCAACGAGATTGGGATGATGCGCATCTGATCAACATTGCTCGTGAGATCCACGACGACGACCCCGCATTCGGCTACCGCTTCATCGCAGTCGAACTACCCGACCGCGGAATCACCGCCAGCGAGAACAGGGTCGCGCGGTTGTGCTCACAAGAACGCATCTGGTCGGTGTTCTCGAAGAAGCGAGGCCTGAACAGGAAGGCCGGCCCGCCGGTTCACGACGACCTCGTCGACCGTCAGTTCACCGCACGGGCCGCGGACGAGCTGTGGCTGACCGACATCACCGAACACCGCACCGACGAGGGCAAACTGTATCTCTGCGCGATCAAGGACGTCTGGTCGAACAGGATCGTCGGCTACTCGATCGACTCCAGGATGAAGGCCTCGTTAGCGGTGTCAGCATTGGATAATGCTGTGGCGCAAAGAGGCTCGGTGGGGACTATCGTGCATTCGGATCGCGGTAGCCAATTCCGATCCAGGAAGTTCGTACATGTCCTGTCGCGCAACGGGTTACGAGGCTCTATGGGGCGGGTCGGGGCGTGCGGTGACAACGCCGCGATGGAGTCGTTCTTCGCACTCGTGCAGAAGAACGTCCTCGACCGCCAGCGGTGGTCGACCCGCGAGCAACTACGGCTGGCGATCGTGACCTGGATCGAAAAGACCTATCACCGCAAACGCCGTCAACGGCGCCTCGGCAAGCTCACCCCTATCGAGTTTGAGACAATCAACCGGACCGCACACGCGGCCTGAATCGCTCAACCCCACTAGTCAACTGAAGTCGGGGCAGTCCCCTCACCGGTTTCGTCACACCCGACTTACCCGCCTGGCCGAACTCGGTTTACCGGTTCACGTGCTCCAACGCTATGCCGGCCATGCCACCCCGACAATGACCATGCACTACATCGCGGCCCGCGACGAACACGCCGAACAAGCATTTCTCGCGACCACGAAACTCCGCGCCGACGGCACGCGCATCGCATTGTCCAGCGACGACCACGACAGCCTGCATCTGTTCCGCAGTGCCGACCGAATCCTCCCGAACGGCTGGTGCATGCTTCCTCCACTGCAGACATGCGGAAAAGGCAACGCATGCCTGACATGCTCGGTCTTCGTCACAGACATCACTCACAGCAGCGTCCTCAAACGTCAGCTTCACGAGACCACAGAGATCATCGACAGAGCCACAACAGAATTCGAACAGAAACACGGCCAACCTATGCCCTCGGACAACGTCTGGCTCAACCTCCGCCGCGCCGAACACACCGCTCTGACAGACCTCATAGATACCCTCGAACGCACACCCGAGAATCCACTCGACGACATCACCCCGCCGTGCAACCGCTCCACTGCCGGGCCGATCGCACTAACTCTCGAGCCGATCAAAGACCGCAGAGGCACACCATGACCGACACCCGAGAACGCCGCATCGCCGTCCTCACTGCCGCCGCGAAGGCCAAATCTCAGCGCGCCGCACACGCTGCCGATCAGGCAATCAGATCCCTGGTCAAACGCGGTGAACCCATCACATTTCAGTCCGTGCAACGAGAGGCCGGCGTCTCGCACGCCTTCCTTTACAAGCACTCCGAGCTTCGCCGACGCATCGACTACCTACGCGGGAAGCACCTCTCAACGACAACCGCACGCCCCATCGCCACCGACGAGAACCCGCTGGTCATCACGCTGACACAACAGATAACTGAACTCAAGAGACGTCACCGACAGCAAACCCAAGCTCTGCGCGACGCGCTCGAACAAGCCCACGGCGAAAACCTCGACCTACGACGCGAAATGGCCCGCCGCGGCAACACCCAAAACACTGCTGAATCAATCGAAACGACAACCTGACCCGCACACGAACCACCGTTCTGACCCAACCCATAGATAACGACCGGAGTCGGCAAAACACATCTGGCAACAGCGTTGGGGCACATGGCAATCCGCCGACGCCACAGTGTCCTGTTCGCACGGTCGGACAAATTGTTCACGCGACTGCGAGCAGCGCGACTCGACAACACCGTCGACGCCGAGATCCGGCGGTTGACCGCCATCGAGATCCTGATCATCGACGACTTCGCCCTGCGCCCACTCGATGCCACCGAAACCAGCGACTTCTACGAACTCATCGTCGAACGCCACCGAAAGAAAACCACCATCGTCACCTCTGCGGGCGACCTCGGCGATGGTGCGGCCGGAATCGATCACCCTACGGGCGGCCTCGACCTTGTATTCGGTCGTGAACGACCTGCGTTTGCGGGACATGCGGACATCCTTCCAGCGGAACCATCGGTCCCGCTATCTCGGTGTCCACCATCCGGGGTGAACCTCAAACGCACCCGACCCGGAACAGTTGACGACACCACCAACAACGAGCATCCTCAATAACGCGCCACGGTGGTCCCTACCCTCTGGCAATCAGGTGGTCCCATCACCCTGGCAAGCGACAGCCAGCGCTATGACCGTCGTGGCGACAATCGCCCCGTCAAGAACGACGGGCAAGACCCACGCTCGTCCTGGATCGGTCCCGGCCATAATCGCCAGCTCTCGGAGCGCGGCGAAAGACAGCCAAAACGATGATGCTGCGATGCCAACGGTTAAGGCGATACCGGTCATCAACGCGGCGAACAGCACCTGCGGATGAACTGCAAGCACAGGTGGCGAACCGACTGTACGGCTCTGATCGGTGCGCATGTCCGTTGAGACTCCTTTAGAGGTGGACTGTGTCTGCTGCAGCTACGTCGGACTGCGCGTGGGAGGCGGAATGGCGTACGTGAGCGGGAGATCGGCCTGGGCTATACGTCTTCATCAACGCGGAAGCTCCACGGCTTGACGAAAGCGGAGCGCACCTGTTCAACGCCAGGAGTCAGGTGACCCGTAGGTACAGACGCAGAGCTTGTTCGACTAGGGCGCTTCGACTGCCCGCGCCCCAGTCACTAGCTAGCTGATCGAGAAGCGCCGCGTCAGAGTTAATGACTCCAGCGAGCGGAACACGAGACAGGGGTGCATTGTGTCGCCTACGTGTGGGCCTTCCGTCCGCCCTTTTGAACAAACCTGTACTTGCGCTCGCGACTGCACCCGCCCAATGTGTCTTCAGATCGTCCGCGTGCTCTTCAACCGCGTCGAGTACGACTTGACCGTATGTACGTGCCGTTACTGCATTCGCAGTCCGCTCCTCCAGCGTAAGTGACCGCAAGGCGCCGTAGACCTCATAGGGCAAAGCTACCTCGGGTGGTGCGACACGGTTTGTGCTGGTTGTCGCCGAGTCTTTTCTTACGTTCTTTCGTCGCGCGTCCGCCCGGCGTGGCGAGTTCTGCTTGTCGTCGGTCCCGGTTTGCGTAGTGACTGCCGGGGTGTGTTCTTCGAATTCTGCAGGCTCATCTGCTACCGAGCCTCGGTCGGAGTCGTCGTACGTTTCTGGCTGGTCGTCCGCTACTACTGCGAGTGCGTGAGCGCGCCCTGCTCGGTCGCCGTTCGAATCGATGACCTCCTGGACGGCCGTCGCAACACCATTTTGGTCAGCGTTGTCGCGTTCGGTGTTAACCGCTGTAGCGCTGCCCGCGGCTGCAGCGTCGCGGACGAGATTGAGCGGTGGGAGCAGTTCGTCTAGATCGTTGAGTGCATTCGGATCAAATGCGGCCCGGCGCTTTCGTGTGGTCACGCGACACCGCCGGCAACCTGCTTGCGTTCTGCGTTCGCGACACGGCTGAGTATTTCGCGAGTCAAGCCTTGGTAGTCCGATGCCAGCCCGGATGGATCGCGGGACCACAGGCGGTCGCTGGACTTGCCCTTCTGACGCAGTCTCTGCAGACGGCTTTTCTGGTCAGACTCAGCTGCTTCGACCAGTTCTAATGGAGTGAGATGGCGTGTTCGAAGATCCACTGCTGCAGCACGATCCGATCGTATAAATGATTCGAACGGGTCAGCGCCGCTGCCTTCGAGAAGTTCGTTGACTTGGTCGAAGACTTCGCGATTGCGTGCCGTCGCGCGGGGATTTGTGTCAAAAAGGACAACACCCAGCAGTTGAATCTTGGATCCAGCTCGCCGCGCCCGTAGGTATCGCATCGCGAGTAGTTCGACACCAGACAAGCTGGCGTCGTCATCCTTGGTGGGTACGACAAGGTATCGAGCCGTCCCGAGTAGGGCCTCAAGAAGGGGGGCATCGCCGGGGCCGGAGTCGATTAGAACCAAGTCGTAGTTCTCGGTTTCATCCAAGTCGTTCAGCGTCTTCGATAGGTTGCCGCGCAGATCGATTCCAGTCTGCGACGCGGTTGCTGCTACAGACGCAACAACGGCGAGCGCCGGGCCACCCGGGACGACATCGAGGTTTGGGCGAACATTCCGGACAGGAGTCAATGCTTGCGAGAACTGCAACGCCATACTCAAGCCACGGCCGCCGTCGCCTTCAACCCCGAGGTCAGACGAGGAGACGTTGGCTTGCTGGTCGGCGTCGACGACAAGCACGCGCCGCCCCGCTGCGGCGACCATGCCCGCCACGGCTGACACGATCGAGCTTTTGCCGACGCCACCCTTCTGGTTAGCGACCAGCACTGTCCGTGAAGCTGCGGTTGTCGTCACCCGCATGAAGGTACTGGACTAGCGACGCTCCTGCGGTCTGCGACACGCGCGGCCGCACAACTTTCTGCAGAGCTCTGGGCGCGGCCCTGCGTCAGCGCTTAGGTCTGGCCAGGTATCAGGATGTGCAGCAGGGTCTACTGCTGGCTTTGGTGGCGGCTTTCGAAACGACCCGACATGAAGCCGAGTGCAGGCGCTCATGCACGGCTGGCTCTAAAGCTGCCTTTACAACCGTTGCAGTTGTCATGCAGCTAGACGCACAGACCGCTCTCGCACAAGCGGTTGCCACCGCACGATAAAAGGCTTGTCGTGCGGTGCTTCGTGTGGGCGCTGATGTAGTTCTACAGACAGCAAGTAGAGCGGTTACATAAGAGGCGTGGCTTGCGTACGGGTGGCAGACCGACTGCACGGACGTACGCACCGCCGCGTGGACGGCCGGTTGTAAGGCCAGTTGCCTGAACCGTTGTACGCACCCGACACGGTGCTTCTACATGTACACCCATGCGACCGTTGTAGCCCCCTTTGTCCTGAGCACTTTAACGATCGCTCTTACGGCCACCGCATAAGCCACCCTTGGGCCCGTATGTATGGCCATATGTATGGGCTTACATACGGACTTACCGACGATGTAGATAAATCGGCAGGTCACACCCCAAGTAAGTGTAGTCCACTCGAAACGCTTGCGAGTCATTCGGCCGTCGGTCGCCACCCAGATTCGCTCGAAGAGAAGTTCCATTTCAGATTGCCAAACTTGGCAGGAGGCAGCCGCCTCCGAGGTGCTGAGGAGTGTAGATCAGTCGATGGCGCGGCCGCGGACCGCGCAGAAAGCTGTGCGTTGAATGGAACGGGCGTCTGACGGCATCCCCGAATGGGGAAGCGAGGCTCTGGTAAACGTGCGCCATTTCGGGCAGACCGCCAGTATTGGATCGGGCGCACCCGCATCAGTGACGGGATGCGCCGCACGTTGGCAAGCCGCACATATTCCGGGCGTGCGCGCGGTTCGAAGCGATCTCGGCACACGACTGTTGCGCATCGTTAGGTGCGGCTAGTCACCACGCGAGGAACAACTCCGCCGTAACCGCCTACAGGCGGTCGACTAGCGCACTTATGGATCAATCCGAGGCGCCCGCGACTCGTTCGGCTCAATCGGCCGCCCAAGATTGGGGTACGTCCGGCGACAGCCTAACGCCGGTCAGTGAGTGCAGCCTCACGTACGGGCATGCATATGGGTCTCTCGTGTGGGGCCGGATTGGTTAGGCGGCTGGTGCAGCAAAGACGGGCGTGGAAAATTTGCATCTACGTCTGAGCCCTTCGACCGGTTGGGCTTACAGCCGTTCATATGGCCGTCTGTATGGGCTTACGTGTGGGCGTATGCGCTTGCCGACCAAAAGTGCTCGAAAGACGGGACGCCGCACAGATGGCGGGTCCTGTTGCGTCACCCCGCTACCGAGGCGAACAAGAGCCTTCGTCACAGTGACAAATCTTGTTCAGACTCGGGCATTGCGACCAAATGCACCCGCATACCTGCATACTGCCGCCCGGAACATCGGCAGTGTCACGGTACCGACGCCATAAATCGGCATCTCCTCAGACGAGGATTGGGCGCGAGTCCGCCCGCCATTACACCCAAAGGTCGAATTCCACCGAACCCGCCCCGTTAACGGTGACCCGGCGCGAAGGATCGAAACGTTCGCCTCCCTGCGCGCAAATTTGGCGAACGGTGCTCGGCGAAGAACGCTGCTGTCGAGCGAGGTGCATCTGCCGGCTCGACCAGGGGCCGCCATCACGACAAGCAACGCGTACTCGGCGAGGACCGCCAGACCGCTTACCGGACGCTCGCGACCCTGGGGATAGGTGCGGGGCGAAGCCGTACATCAGCCTCGGATTGGACGACGCGAACAGCCGCAGCCGAAGTGAGTGTCGGTCACTACCTACGAGATATGCCAACTGATCCATCAGCCAGACACAGTTCGAGAACTCCGCAGGTCAGACTGTTGCGCGGTGAAAGCCCTGGTGACTCGTAAGCACGCTCCAGCAGTATCGAGCACCCCATAACGAGGTTGCCTACCGCTGCCAATCTCGGCGTCTAATGAACATGCAATTTGCCCGAGTTGGACCCTGTGCACGGTCGGCCCCAATTTTGTAGATGTGGGCTACGTAAATTGCATTTTCCGCAGCATCTAGGACGAAATACCAGTTCAAGACAGTTTTACGCTGCAGGCGTGTCGGTGACCTGCGCTAGGCTGCCGATATGGACTTACGACCAGGCCGAACACCTGCCGTGACCACCGTCGCGGGCACTCCCGACGCTGGCATGTCGGTCGCGTTCGAGCCCCAGATCCCACCCGCCGTTGCGAAGCGGATCGCGAGCGCCGTCCAGTCCTCCCGGTCCGAGGGAACCCGCAAGACCTACGCCGCGGCCTGGAGACGCTTCACCACTTGGTGCGAGACGAATGGTCACGTGACGCTACCGGCGCACCCGATCACCCTCGCCGCCTACCTCGTCGACGCCGCCGACACCCGGAACGAAACAGGGGAGCGGGCCTATGCCGTCGCCACCTTCGGCACGTGGATCGCGGCGATCAACCACCAACACCGCACCACCGGACATCTGTCCCCGACGGCACACGAACTTGTCGCAGCCACCCTGTCGGGAATTCGGCGGGAGTACGCCGCAGCGGGCGACCGGCCACGCACCCCACGTGATCCGCTGTTGGTCAACGACATCAAACTCCTGGTCGAGACCGCACGGAAACGGAGCCGGGGTTGGGCGGACGAAGTTCTGGAGCGCCGGGATTCGGCGATTCTGCTGCTAGGGTTCGCCGGGGCATACCGCCGTAGCGAGTTGTCTGAGATGGTGTTCGGCGACGTCACCGTCCATCGGCATGACGGCCTCCACATCCGACTGCGGAAGTCGAAAACCGACCAAGAGGGTAGAGGAGCAGTGAAAGCCCTGCCGTACACCGAGTCTCACGAGACCTGCCCACCCTGCGCGTACGTTCGCTGGGTGCAGGTCGTCGCGGCGTTCGATGTCGGTGGCCGTCCGTCTGTTATCCGACTACTCAGGAAGCGGGAACCGTTCGACGCTCACGTGTGTCGTGGGGGAGTACCGCGCACCGCCGCTCGCGCACCGTTGCTCCGGGCCATCGCCAAGAACGGCAACCTCGGCGACACCGCATTGTCCGGGGCAGCGATTCACCAGGCCGTTCGTCGTCGCGCCACGCAAGCCGGATTCGACCCCACTGCGCTCGCTAAACTCGGCGGACACTCCCTGCGCGCCGGCTTCGTCACCCAAAGCACCCGTAACGGAGCCGACGGACCCGCCATCGCCCGCCAGACCGGCCACGCCAGCCTCGACTCCGTCGAGATATACCGCCGCGAACATGCGCCTCTGGTAGGCAACGCCGTCACCGACATCGGGCTTTAGCGAGTCAACTAGGCGGAATTGCGTCCGATGCAACTGCGTTCCACCGCATAAGCTGATGCGACCTGGACGTTGACCGCGGTGTCATCCTATCCGTTGCCGGCTTTCCGTCTCGCCTGACCTGCGGCGAC
>Ga0163179_10002508_pt1 | contig 12743 bp, 13 predicted proteins | sample AtlANTMetagenome_FD_109643 | JGI IMG/M metagenome (GOLD analysis project Ga0163179, IMG submission 109643) | Marine eukaryotic phytoplankton communities from the Atlantic Ocean - Atlantic ANT 2 Metagenome | ecosystem: Environmental > Aquatic > Marine > Oceanic | place: North Atlantic Ocean...
GAGGCTTCTTGTCCCACGGTGTCCGTCACCGTCACCTCGACGTGATGGCATCCGCCTTCTACGTCGGCCACGAAATCGATGCTGCCATCTGCGGCAGGATACTCAGGTCCGTTGTAGACCTTGCCGTTGATTTTCCAAGAGAGACGAAGACTGTCCAAGGGTTCGGCGCTGTCGGTGACGATGCCTTGGATGCGTGCGCCGACGGAAGCGGAGAAATCAGCTCCTTCATCGTTGGGCGTGGTCAGGTCGATAGTCGGTGCTTCGTTCTCGACAATGGTGACCAAGACCGTGTCCTCTCCGGAGCTGCCGCCTGTGGTGACCCCGCGAAGCGTGAGAGTGTGATCTCCCAATCGAAGGTTCGCGTTCATGTTGAAGTGGACCTGACCGTCTTCAATGCTCCATTTTCCTGCGAGTTCACCCTCTTCGGTCGATGTCAGTGCGAAAAAACCATCTTCACTTAGATCGTAGCCGCACGTGCTCCTCACATTGGCCTGTACTTGAATGGGGAAGCCTTGTGCGAAAAGCCCGTTGGGGGCTGGAGAGGTGATGCCTAGCTCCAGCTTGTCGTGGCAGGCCGAAATACCGCTGTCCATACACCCGCTCTGCACAAAAGCGAGGCCGAGAAGACTGAGACAAGTTCTTTGAAGCTTCATGGTGCTGTCCTTTCGTCAAAGGGCCCAATCGGAAATCGGTGCAGATTGGTCGGTGATGTGGATCTCCGCCACCGCCAGTCTACATGTAAATGCCCGCGCGCAAGGATCGGATAAAACACGCCGATAGTTTAGGCTTGGGGTTATTGGAACCCCCTATCGAATGTAGATGGAGTAGAAAGCATGCCTCCTGCGGACTGGTTTCGTTCAACCAAGACCTATCGCAACCTGCCTTGTGCGCATCGCCGCTGGAGGCATGATGGGCACTGTGCGCATGTACATGGCTACAGTCGGTCCTTTTCTTTTGTGTTTCGATGCCGGGAGCGCACCGAAAACGGCTTCGTGATGGATTTTGGTGATCTCAAGCCGGTGAAAGCCTTCTTGGAAGAACACTTTGATCATACGCTGCTATTGGATGCGGATGACCCACTGCTTCCGAAGTTTCGAGAGTTGGAATCCGAGGGCGCGTGTCGTCTCGTTGTGTACGATGACGTGGGCATGGAAGGCAGTGCACGATTCGTTTTTGACTGGGTTGCTCCTTGGGTCAGCAAGCACACTGAAGGACGTGTGGAGCTGGAATCGGTAGAGTGCCGGGAGAACGATAAGAACAGCGCGATGTATGCACCAGCGAAAGGACCCATCGGTTGACCGAGCACAGCTGTGGAGAGATACACTGTGAAATGGGGGCGGCGTCCGAGTGATGCAAGGTTCTAATTGTATTGCCTAAATTTGGTTTTGTTTAGGGGTACTGGTGGTCCACTCGATATACCGATTCACAGGGTCGGCAGAGTCCAGAGGGGAGTCCCGAATTGCGGCGTGTGCGTCCCGAAACGGCTTTGAAAATAGGCCCGCTTTCGTCTTCATCGCATTGGATACAGGGGTTGAGTTGTCCGTCAGAGAGATGATGCGGGGACTCGAGGTTCTCCATGCAGACCTCCAAACACGACTCGCGGGTATGCTGGGTGTTGAAATACCAGATCTGGGCGCACGCCTCGTCGAAGCCAATCTCCATAAGACACTCGATATTGGCTTCTTGACCTTCGAAAACTCCCTTGAGCCCGCAGGAACGTACGGGTTCAGTGAGGTCGGGGTTGCGCATGTATACGGCGAGGTTTTGTAGGGAAGAACATTGTCCGCATGGGCCTTTATGGGTGATTTTTCCCGCAAGTTCCCTGGCTTGATCTTCCTGCTCGAACTGCTGCAAGGAGTACTCTTTTGTCTCTGGATTGAGAAGCACTGCACAGTAAGCTTCTTGATCCACGTCCACCTCATCGGGTGTTGCATAGGGGTCGGCTGTGAGTAGGGGAGGGGGGTTGGTAAGAATCCATTCTTCCAGTGCCTGGAAGTCTTGTTCTTCGTAGGTCAGTGGTGTCCAGGGGTGGTCACCACATTCACATTGGGGTGCACACTGATCGGCGCTGAGGCCGGTGTTTTCGCTGGGCATGCCAAAGAGTACATCGCAGGTCACCGGCTCAGCCTCTTTCGTATCGCAGCCAATAGCGGTGCAGAGAACGATGAGGACTGACCAAATCCATTTGGTATGGGAGTTCATGCTCGCAATCCTACACCAACCCACGATTCATAGTGCGTTAGGAGTTCTTTGAACCTAAGGAGGTGTGTGTGCTTGTTCTGTGGTTGCTGGGTTGTGCGGACATACAGCCGATTGAAGATGGTGCAGTCTACGGACAAGTTGAAGTTGTGAAGGATTGGTTCACCAGTGCAGGTTTAGTACAAACGGATGAGACAACGCTTTTGGTGGATGCGGGGTTTCGGTCGGGAAAAATGAGGCGCTCCCTACGGAAGCGAGGACTCACGCCGGAGGACGTTGATCATGTGGTGCTGACACATGGCCATGGGGACCATGTTGGAGCAATCTCCATCTACAGCAATGCCAAGATTTGGGCGCTCCCAGAAGAGGAGACCAATCTGTCTGAGGAGTCCGTGGAGATCGACGGTGACCTGGTGGAGGGGTGGATGACTCTTGGAGATATTGACTTTGAGGTGATTGCTGCGCCTGGGCATACTCCGGGCAGCGCAGTGTTTGTGTTTGATGGAGTAGCGCTCTTGGGGGATACCGGTTTGATCACCAAGGCGGGCAAGTTGAGTCCTGTGGCTGAGAAACGATCAGAGGACCCCGAGGCCGCTGAGCAAATGCTGGGCAATCTTGCGGAGGCTTTGATTGAGCGGGAGGTGGAATGGGTGGTGCCCAGCCACAGCGGAGCCGCGTCTTTTGAAGTGCTCCAGGCTCATTTGGAGGACTAAGCCCAAGGTGCAGGCGCCAATGAGGGGGTCAATAAATTGCTTGGCTTGGCAGTCTATTCTGGGTTCTATCGGCCCTCAGGGATAAAGCGTTGTTCTGCTCATCGGCATTAATCTTTCCATGGAGGTCCACATGCTCAATATTGGTGATCAAGCCCCTGATTTTTCCCTCTTAGACCAAGACGGAAATCAAGTTTCACTCGGTGATTTTCGCGGAAAGAAGGTTCTCTTGTGGTTTTATCCTAAGGCGAGCACACCCGGATGTACCGCGGAGGGGTGTAGCCTGAGAGACCACAATACTGCTCTCGTGGACAAGAACGTCGTCGTCTTGGGAATGAGTAAGGACTCGGTGAAGCGCCAGAAGAACTTCGCGACCAAGCAGTCCTTTCCGTATCCCTTGCTCTCGGATGAATCGGGCAGCACGGTTGAAGCGTATGGTGCTTGGGGTCTGAAGAAATTTATGGGCCGAGAGTACGACGGGATCTTTCGGATTTCCTATTTGATCGATGAAGAGGGTCGTATTGAAAAGACCTATGCCAAGGTGAAGACCAAGACACATGGCGCGGATGTACTTGCTGATCTGTAGTGATCAGCTTGCCGCTGCCCTCTAGTAGTAGAGGGTGACTCGAGCGGTTTGCTTGAGTAGGTCGATGTCAGTGACTTGATAGTGCTGGACTGTGAAGCCGGTTCGCTCGGCGAGATCGGCGCAGACAGCGGCGGTGTTCTGTGAGCGCAGCAGTTCCATGTCGTCGTAGTTGATATTGATGGAGGAGTGGCTCTGTAGGCCGGGAATGAATTCCAACTGGTAGGCCGAGAAGAGAATGATCCCATTGATAAGCAACACCACAGACAAGGGTGTGCTCACGGACGCCATGGCGTTTACAATGGCGATACCGATGACAATAAAGAGGTATGTGAGTTCATGGATGCCAATGGCCTCGGTGCGGTAGCGCAGAATTCCGAACACAGCGAACAGTCCGAGTGCGAACTCGAGGGACAGCCCACCCCCGCGCAGCATAAAGCAGAGGGTGAAGGTGATGAGGTTGAACATCACATAGGTAAAGACGTACTGGGTTTTTCCCCTGCGCCTCGCGTAGATTGCGAACACGAGAATCAGTGCGAAGAAAAGGTTGATTCCTAAGCGTCCGGCAAATGTGAGAAACTCGCTCTTTACAAAGAAGTCGGGATGCAAACCCAGATGTTCACCCATTGAGTATGGCCTTTAGTGTATGGATTTTCCTACCATACCAAGCGGTGTTGGCATCTGGTATCACCAGATGAACCCCGAGACAGTATTTGCTGATGGACAAGCGGTCGGCTCGCACCTTCTGTAGTGCCAACATTACTGGAGAGCGTGGATGAAAGCGGTCTTGTTTGACCTCAATAATGGCCAGTTCCGGACATTCCTCAGTGTTCTCATCTGCTTTGAAGTGAAGGTTGGTATCGAATGTGATGCGCTCATTACGCTCGAGTCCCACCAAGGTGCTGCGCGTGAAGCGGACTTCTAAACGCGGGAGGAGTTCCTCTGCGGGAAGCGTGGAGCAAGAGGCAACGAATGAGAGTGCTTCTTGATCGAGGCTCTCGTCGAGAAAGGGGCGTACTCGCCGGGTTTTTTCGGTTTCATCACTTGGGCTCTTGCGCTTGACCTCCAAGAAGCTCAGTTCACGGTCCACGTGATGTCGCACCCGCGCTTTGAAGCGTGGGCGCTTTCCTCGACGATGGTCGCTAAGGCACTGGAAGTCTGCCGTATCAAAGTACTGATTTCTGTATTTGCTTCTGTTGCTACCGTTGACGTGAATCGCGGCATAATCCCCGGTGAGCAGGCTCAATAGTTCGGGGAGCTTTTCCTCACGCATCACGAACTTGGTATCGACGCGTTTTAGGAGGCTGCGCTGCTCAATGAGCTCAACTGTGGCAACTTGAAACATGCATTCCTTGGGCTTGCCCCGTATTCATAGCAGAAAACGCGCATTGGGCCAGCACTCGTCAGAGTAGGGACTTCATCTGTTGCAGATGGTGTCGCTAGAATGGTCTATTCGATTCCGTAGATTTCAAGTTCGTTGAGGCCACCACCGTAGGTGTGGTAATCCGTCACGTTGAATCGAATGAACTTGGCTTCGATGGGTGTATCGGTTGTGTAGGTGTACCAAGAGGACGTGGTCTCAATGGTGCCTGTACCCTTGCTGAGCTCTACTTCTTCTCCAGCGAAATCCCCGGTGGTCGAGGCTTCGAGCGTGTAGCGTTTGAAGGCGCGCTCGTAGTAGTTGCCATTGTGCGTGTTGAGAAAGCGGACGCCCGTCAGACCCATGGTGTCGGCGAGTTCAATCTGGACGTAGCCCGTGGTGTAGTCAGGCAGGAGCCAGTAACTAAAGGAAGTGTTGCTTTCGATGACGAGTTCATCGGTCACATTACTTGCACGAACGACCTGATTGTATTGGTCCGATGCAGTGACCTTGCCTTGAGTGGCCCAATTGTCCGAGGTCTGGCAGATTTCGCCATCTTTATAGGCTTGGCGGACCTCACTTGCGGTCATTGCTTTCTTGGTGATTCGGAACTGATCCAGATCGCCGGGGAACATGTAGGAGCCGAGGTAAGAGCTGTTTCCACCCAAAATCAAGTTGGCGCTTTCGTGGATTAATTCGGACCCAACCGAGACTGATCCCACAGATGTGCCGTCGATATAGACGGTGAGTGAAGACTCGTCATAGGTGAGGGCGAGGTGATGATAGTCCCCATCGAAAAAACCTTCTGATTCGACGGTGTAGGTGTTGTAGTCGGAGTCTGTCACGCCGACATACATGGTCGAATCGTTGATCCAAACACCATAGGTACCCCAACCATTGGCGGAGCCTTTGTTGAACATACCCACCCAATAAGAAGGCGCTTCGTCTATCCGATACCAAAGGTCTACGGTAAAGGCACCTTCAGGGTCAGTCTCGTCGCTGTCTGCCACATAGGCGTAGGAATCACTTCCATCAAATCGACCTACATTGCCGAGATTGACGGTGGCGACACGATCCACCGACACCATCCGCATGTCTTGGGCATTTGTGGAACGATCCGCCAAAGTATTGCCATCGTATTCGTCGAAAGTGTAGAGCAAGGCGACATCTTCTAAGCAGATGTCGTTGAAATCAACCGTGATGCTTGCTGCATTTGCATCCGTGTTGCCCAGCGTATCGATGGTCTTCACATTGATCTCATTCTCGCCCTCGTCGAGACCCAAGTAGACATACCAAGTGGCATAGTTGTTGTCGCTTTGGGCCGCCTCTCCGTTGACCACCACCTTGGCGACACCGGTTTCATCTTGGGCGGTACCCGTCACCTTAGCGTACGGAATCGTGAATTCATCGCCCGTGATGGGTGTGGAGATCGTTGCTGTAGGAGCAGTCGTGTCCGGCTCGGGCCCGGGCCCGGTGTCCGTGTCGGTATCCGTGTCGGTGTCCGTGTCGGTATCCGTATCGGTATCCGTGTCGGTGTCCGTATCGGTATCCGTGTCGGTGTCCGTGTCAGAGTCTGCTTCTTCACCGGTATCGCTGCTACCGGTTTCGGTGACGATTCCAGTGTCTTCATCGATACCGACTTCAGGATCCTTACAGCCTGTTGTAAGTGCAAGTCCAATGGGGATGATGAACAATGGGTGAAGCGTGCGCATGGGGTTTCCTCGCTGGCGTCGATCAGAAATCAGACCGAATAGGCTCCCAGGGTAGCACTGATTTACTTTAAAGCGTGCGTAATTTGCGGGGATCAGGTGTTTTTTCTGGGCCTTTGCCGGAGAAGGGGCATTGAAGTTAGATTGTCTCAGCTGCAATCGATTTAACAGAGAGGGTGAGTGATGCGATTCTTGTGTTTGGTGTTTCTATTTGCATGTGGATCCGAGTCAAAAGCACCTTCACCTGCCGATGGTCCGGTGGAGCTAACGGAAAAGGGGCGGGCGTATCTCGAAATTGCAGACCTGAAGGATGGCTATGACGACAACCAGGTCAGCAAGTGCATCGCTTGCGGATTCGGCATGGAGGGTGAACCCGCACACATCATTGAAGTAGAGGGATATGGGCTTCACATGTGCGCAGCAGGCTGTAAGGCAGATTTTGAGAAGAAGCTCAATGCCAATTTGAACGCCATGGCAAAATAGGCGCCCTTAGGTCTCTGGGTTCGGTTTGGGCCAGATGTTGGCGGTCCAAAGCACACCGGCGGCCATCACAAACTGCAGAGGCATGCGGATCCAGAGAAGCCATTTCTCTTGTCGCATCCCTTCGAGGTACACCTCGTTGACGAGCATATGGATGTTCGCGGGGTAGACTGCAATCAGTAGACAGATGAGACCCCAGGCCGCAGCTCTTCGAGAGAATTTGAGGAGTAGTCCTATCCCGCCGAGGATCTCAAAAAACCCGCTGATGTACACCAATTCTAAGTGCCAAGGTAAGGCCGGAGGCATGATCGTCAGAAAGGGTGTAGGATCAACGAAGTGGCTGATGCCTACCCCAATGAAGAACAATGAGATTGCCCAGCGTACGATGGTTTTGAGGGGTGGGGGTGCTCGCATTGTCATTTGTTGTGTCGTCTATTGTGTCGTCCAGCCATAAAAAAACTCGCCTTCGTAAATGAAGGCGAGTTTTTTATAGATAGAATTATCAGGTAGTACGCAGCATTGAACGGATCAACGAAGTGTCCAGCCAAGGCTGAGTACCACTGTGGGGAGCGCTGTATTACCAGCGACCGCCACCACCGCCACCGCCACCACCGCCACCACGGCCGCCGCGATCGGGGCGCTCAGTAGCAGTGTCAACGCGAATGCTTCGTCCGTCTAACTCGGAACCATTCAGGGTGTCACGGGCCTTCGATGCTGATTCAGCATCGCCAAAGGTCACAAATCCAAAGCCCCGGGAACGACCAGTGTCGCGCTCCATAATCACTTTCGCATCTGTGACATCGCCACACTGCTCAAAATGAGCCTTAAGGTTTTCATCACGGGTAGCCCAGGCGAGACCGCCTACAAACAATTTGGAACTCACTGTCTCATCTCCGGTGCAAGTGGGTTGGTTAAATCTTGCACGCGCCCTTATAACTGATTTTGAGCTTTGGATCGTCAACCTGAACGCTTCCGATGGACTTTATTTTGCGGCGGATCCAAGAAAAGTGGGGATGTTGGTCGGTTTTGGCCGGCATTTAAGTACTGTAAAGCAGGCGCTGATCACCAAAAAGATTCCAGACAGCCAGGTTTTAGTGGCTGTTTTTTGTGTCTTTGGCGCTTATTTGGGAAGAGAAGTGCTTGCCTCGATGGAGACGATCACGGACTTACTGGTGGGTGTGTTGCTCAGGTCGGCGACGCTTTTCACGGGGATCAATGGGTTGGCTTCCGGGAAATAGGTGAACACACATCGGGTTGGAATGTCTTGTTCCACAATGAGGAAAGCTTCAACTCTCCGCTCTTCTTCTTGAAAATGGCTCGTAATATCGACGAGCTGTCCCTCCGTGAAGCCCGCCTTTCGAATGTCCTTGGGGTTCATCATAATGACCCTGCGTTCTCCAAAGATGCCTCGATAGCGATCATCGAGTCCGTAGATGGTGGTGTTGTACTGGTCGTGGCTTCGGATGGTGCCCATCATGTATTGATTTGGTTCAAGACGAAGTTCTGGGAGCGAATGAACGGTGAATTCTGCTTTTTGGGAGGCAGTATTCCAGACGCGCTCTTTTGCGGTGTTGGGAAGCACGAATCCGTCGGGTGTGCGTATGCGTTCGTTGTAGTTCTCAAAGCCTGCGACCACTTGTTCGATCAGAGTTCGAATCTGATCGTAGTTGTCGCGAAGGGCTATCCAATCCACAGACGAAGCCTCACCAAGGGTGTGTTTGGCCATCATTGCAACGATGTCCGTCTCACTGCGTAAATGGGTGGAGGCGGGTTTGAGGTGGCCCTGAGATCGGGTCACGATACTCATTGAATTTTCGCAAGAAACGAATTGTGGGCCGCTTTCTTGAAGGTCTTGCTCACTGCGTCCGAGGCAGGGGAAAATCAATGCCTCGCGTCCTGTGATGAGGTGTGAGCGATTCAACTTCGTGGAGACTTGAACCGTCAGATCACAGTTTTGGAGTGCCCGGCTTGTGTACGCGGTGTCGGGTGTTGCAGCGACAAAGTTTCCCCCCATGGCAAAGAAGACCTTGGCGTGGCCATCTGCCATGGCATGAATGGCTTCGACGGTATCAAAGCCATGCTCGCGAGGTGCTTCAAACACCATCGCTTTCTCGAGGCGGTCAAGGAAAACTTCGCTGGGTTTTTCCACGATGCCCATGGTTCGGTCGCCCTGGACATTACTGTGTCCTCGAACCGGACAGGCCCCGGCCCCATCGCGTCCGATGTTGCCTTTTAGGAGCAGCAAGTTGACCACTTCTTGGATGTTGCCCACACCGTTTTTGTGTTGTGTGAGCCCCATGGCCCAGCAGATGATGCTGGAGTCCGCCCTGCAATAGATCTCGGCGGCTTCCTCGATCTGCGCCTTATCGATGCCACACTGATCCAGAATTTCACTCCATTCGATGGTCTTTAAAGCCTCGCAGAAGGACTCGAAATGTGCCGTATGGTCTTTAATAAAGACGTGGTCCAGTACAGTGCCAGGTTGGGATGCCTCCTTCTCGAGGAGGACTTTCATGATGCCCTTCAGAAGAGCGACATCGCCGTTGATTCGTACCTGTAGATACAGGTCAGTGATGGTGGTGCTCTTTCCAAGCAAGGCCAGTGGTTTTTGGGGGTGGGAGAAGCGCTCCAAGCCCCGTTCTTTGAGGGGGTTGATGCTCACAATTGTACAGCCTCGCTTCTTGGCGTCTTCAAGAGCGGTGAGCATACGGGGATGGTTTGTCCCGGGATTTTGGCCAATCACAAAGATTGCATCGGCTTTCTCAAAGTCTTCGAGACTGACAGTGCCTTTGCCTACTCCAATGCTGTCACCTAAGCCTCGGCCGCTGGACTCGTGACACATGTTGGAGCAGTCGGGCATGTTGTTGGTGCCGAAATGCCTCACAAAGGCTTGGTAGAGAAAAGCGGCTTCATTGCTGGTGCGCCCTGAGGTGTAGAAAACAGCTTCATTGGGGTTGGCCAAGCCATTGAGGTGTGCGGCAAGCCGCTCGAACGCATCGTCCCATTCAATCGGCTGGTAGTGTGTGGCACCCGCGGGTCTGTACATGGGTTGGGTGAGTCGCCCCTGCGCTTCGAGCCAGTGGTCCGACATCTCCAAAAGAGAGTCTATGGGCCATTTGGCAAAGAAATCGGCATCTACCCGCCGCTTGGTCCCTTCTGCAATGATCGCCTTGGCGCCATTTTCGCAGAATTCAAAGGCACTTCGATCTTTGGCGGCTGGATCGGGCCAAGCACACCCAGGACAATCAAACCCGTCCGGTTGGTTCATGCGAGCAAGCAGTTTACTGCCTCGGATTAGGCCACTATGTCGTGTGGCTTCCTTAAAGACCGAGGTGAGTGCACCCATTCCCCCGGCAGCATGCGTGTAGGTCTTGAGTTTCAGACCCGGCTTCTGCTGCACCAAAGCCGTGTCTTTCTTGTTGTCTTTGGAATCAGAATCCAAGCCTTGTTCCTTGCGCGTTCCGGAGAGGTTCTTTGCATGATGGCACAATGCCGTTCTGCGGAGATCCTTTTTTCAGCTTGAAGTGAGGATGATCGATGGCAACTCTGCGGGCGCAGCGATTCGCATGGGGGGACCCCAAAACCCTGCTCCGCGACTCACATAGATTTGGGTCTGTAGATTGTGGTGGTGTAGGCCTGTGCTGTAGGGGTGGACCAATTCTGCAATGAGATTTGCAGGCCACATCTGTCCCCCGTGAGTGTGACCGCTGATCTGTAGTCCAATTTGAGCTTTCGCCGCTTTATGGATGGGTTCGGGCCGATGTGCGAGGAGTACGGCTTCTCGTTCAGGATCCCGGTCTTTCAGTGCGAGGGGAATATTGGGTTCGTGGCTCGGCGAGTAGCGACCTGCATCCGTGTCTGGGATGCCCACCAAGTCAAAGAAGGTGTTCTTGTCGCCGATTTGTACCCGCTCGTTCATGAGGGTGCGGATTCCAAGTTGGTCTAAGAAGGAGACCCATTCGTCGACGCCGGAATAGTATTCGTGGTTTCCAGTCACAAAGAAGCTGCCATAACGGGAGTTGAGCTTTCCGAGTTCAGCCACCTCTTTTCCGATGATCCGTGGGGTGCCGTCCACCAAGTCGCCAGTAATGACGACGAGATCTGGTTTCATCGCATTGGTTTTTTCCACCAATCCTCGGAGGAATTTCTGATCGAGAATGGGCCCAATATGCACATCCGTAAGTTGAACAATGCGGAATCCATCCATCGCTTTTGGCAGTCTTTCTAAGACCACTTCGACTTCCGGCGTGGTGATCTCGCCGGACACGTTGGCGCGACCGATAAAGACAGCGCTTCCGGTTCCTGCGACGGCGATGCCTGCAGAGGCACGGGCGAGAAACAGGCGACGGCTCATGTCTTCGGGGCTGTGCTCGGTATTTTGTTCGGGGTCGGGTGTGGTTTTAGATGTGGTCTGGTCGGTAGACTGGAAGCGGTCACGAAGTCGCTTTGTGTAACGAATCGCGAGTCGTGAGATGTCCCAGATACCTAAGCATAAGATCAGATAGAACATCGCCCCCATCCATGTGTAGACCGGTACATGGAGAAATTGCAGGGGGCCCCGCGGATAAAAACGAGCGATGACCATCACGATCGGGAGCAGCACCGAGCTGCCAATGATGGCGATTGTGAGGACCGTGCGGGTGCGGCCTTGAATCTCTGTGTCTCGAACGAGACGCCGCCAGATGTAGCGGGTGCCGAGAAACAGAAAGACAAAGATGACACTAAAGAAGAATATGAAAGAGAAAATACGCATCAGATACAGAGATAGGTGGCTTTTTTGAAGATGACAAATCCTGTGTGAGACAGTCTTTCAGGGCAATAGAGCAATGTCTGCAATCGACTTGGGTTTTTTGCCTCAATCGATTTAGATTTTTACTCGAGCAATTCGTCAAGCAGCCCGCGACACTCCACAAACTCGCCTTCCTGCCCTTGTACATGTCCGATGCCGACTTGCTCGGTGTCTATACCCATGGCTTGCGCTGCGCTCACAAGCATTCGCTGATGTGGAATGCCGGATTTTTCGCTGTAGCCACTTGGGTCAATGTTGGCGGGCACCAGCAGTCGCGATGGGGTCTCATGGGGCCAGTAGTGGTAGCGTCCGCCTTTAAAGAACCAAGAACCACCGATCAGAGTAGGGCAGTAGTGTTGATAGCCGTGCCAGCCATTGGCGAGCTCGGAGCCCCATACGATCAAGGTGTTGTCCATGAGGGATTGCCCGTCCACATCGGGTGTGGTCTCCAAGGTGTGTACCAAGCGGGCGACTTGTTCGGCATGGCGACGAATGTAGTCGGTCATGGCTTGGTGTTTATCGTCGTTGTCGTAAATGCCGTGGGCAAGGCCTTTGTGGACATCATCGGTGTAGTGATCCCAGCCGAAGTCAGCGGTGGGCATCTCGCCCAAGGAGAGCGTGATTACCCGGGTGATGTCACAGGCGAAGGCTGCTGCAATTAGCTCGGAAAAACCATCAAAGCGCGCATCGAAGCTCTCGGGATTGCTCATTTCCGGAATCGTTGAGCAGTCGATGTTTGCCATGCCTTCTAATCGTCCGCCCAAGCGGTTGAGAAGGTCGTAGTGCGATTCCATACGCTGTTTTTGGTTGTTCGAGAGACGTGGTCGAAGCGCCTCAAACTCGGCTTGTGCGAAGTTCAATACGTCTTTTTGTCGCAAGACCAAGTCATCTGTGCCGGAGGAGAGTCCGAACA
>Ga0163179_10002509_pt1 | contig 12740 bp, 8 predicted proteins | sample AtlANTMetagenome_FD_109643 | JGI IMG/M metagenome (GOLD analysis project Ga0163179, IMG submission 109643) | Marine eukaryotic phytoplankton communities from the Atlantic Ocean - Atlantic ANT 2 Metagenome | ecosystem: Environmental > Aquatic > Marine > Oceanic | place: North Atlantic Ocean...
ACCCAGGACAATTTACAGTCCTTGCTTCAGATAGTGAAGAAATAGTTGAACGTAGTATAGAGGAGTTTGAATATCATGTGGATTGCATCAGATGGATGGGCTACGGCACAAAGTTCCAAGACTTCAAGTGCAATGTACACATCTCAGGCCGCAAAGGTCCAGCCGGTATTAAGGCCGCACTCAAGAGACTCACACCAGAAGCGAGAAACGTTATCACGATCGAAAACGACGAAAACAAATGGGGCATCGAAGACAGCCTCGAACTTGCCGACGACCTTGCACTCGTACTCGACATACACCATCACTGGTGCAGAGAAGGTGAATACATTAGTCCAACCGACAATAGATTTTCTCGCATAATTGATAGTTGGCGAGGTGTTCGTCCTGTGATACATTACAGTTACAGTAGAAACGAACATTTGCCCGAAAGCTATGCACACGATACAATGCCTAGTATGAGTAAACTACTAGAAGCAGGACACAAGAAAGCAAAACTGCGAGCACACAGTGACTACTATCCTAATCAACTTGTAAATGATTATGCACTATCATTCTTAGACTATGCAGATATTATGTGTGAAAGCAAATGCAAGAATCTAGCTAGTATCGAACTTTATAAATACTATACAGGAGATCAATATGACATACTTGAACAAGATGTACAGTCGTTCAGCGCCGTCGCCTAAACAATCAAATAAAAATCCAAATAGAGTTGCTGGCGGCATTAGAGGTCAAGGTGCTGACACTATCGCAATGTTAGGCGAAGATGGCGTTGAAAGAATTTTGCCTACACAAAAGTATGTACAGGCGTTAGAAGAGCAAATTCGCAAGCAGCAGGCTGCTATTAATGTTCTCGAACGTAAGTTGAATAGGATTTCAACTGCTCAAGACCAACTGGCTACTAGAATTACTTCTTCTTAGAATATAAATCCTTAAATTCTTTAATCATATTGACTTTTGTTTTACGTCTATCAAGTTCTACACCATGTGTACGAGCTAATTCTTCTAGCTCTTTTTTGGTTAATCCTTTTAGTACGCTATCAGCAGGAAACTTTTTAGGTGCTTTTCCTGTGTCTACTACACCAGCTTTAATTACTGGCTCTTTAGGTGCTGGTGCCTTAAAGAGGTTTGCTAAAAATTTAAACATATTCCTTTCTCCAAATTGAGTTAATAACGTCTATCTTATTTATAAGTATGTATATAATAACATTAAAGTTATGGATTAAATAAATTATAACAGGAGAACTACTATGAACCCAATTAATTGGATTAAGAATAGAATTGAAGAACGTACTACATGGGACGGAGCTGCACTTATTTTAATAGGTGTAATTGTTTTAATTGCAGGTCCTTTTGCTAAAATAGCCGCTTACGGTGCTATTTTATATGGCGCTTGGACTATTTGGAAAAAAGAAGACTAATAAGTGGTTAAACCGAACACAACTTTTAATTTATCAATAAGAGACATAGAAGTTATAGAACACGCCCTTAGAGCAAAAGCAGGCCGTAGAGGTTTAGCTATTGCTCAAGGCGAAACTTCCCCACAACTCAAAGAAGAAATGAATGAAATACAAGAGTTACTAGGTAAAATACACAACCAAAAAAACTACTATGCTAAATTTAAAGATGGTACAACCTATATTAGTGGTTAAAGTTTTCCAATAGGCATTGTAGAACTAGCACTTAAATTCCATACTTGTTTCTTTTCAACACCTTTCTTTTGTGCAAACTTTTTTGCATCACAGTTACTACAAACATGGAAATAATTATTGTTTAGACGTTTAGGATCCATAGATCCTCTAGGTCTAGTAAATTCATCATCGCAACTATCACATCTTAGTATTACAAAAGTTTGAAATCTATTGTAGCTATGTGTCTTTCCTAGCTTGCTGGTGCGTGTATGCCGGGTTTCTTTTTTAAATTCTTTTAAGAACATAACTATATTTAACATTAAGATTATAAAAATGTTCGATAAATACTTATGAATTAAGGAGCTCCAATGACCATTTGTACGCTAACTGATGCTGCCAAACTACAAGTTAATACACTTTGTGAAGAAAATAATTGCTATGCAGTTAGTCTAAACCTCTCCGGTGGCGGCTGTGCAGGCTTTCAGTATGACTGGGATTCTGTAGAAAAAGAAGAAGATGTAGACAAAATGGACATTACTATCAATACAGGATCGGGGAATTTTGTCATTGGAGCTCATAGTATTATGTTTTTAGCAGGAACAGAAGTAGATTACGTAAAATCATTTGTAGGTTCTATGTTTGAAATTAGAAATCCAAACGCAAAATCATCCTGCGGTTGCGGAGTTAGTATAAACTTTGATATGGACAAATTAGATAACTCGCTGGCAACAGCAGTATAACGGAGCATTTAGAGAATGGCAAAGCAAAATATTGATATTGGTGTAGAAGGTAATGACGGCACCGGCGATAGTATTAGAGAATCGTTTCGTAAAGTAAACGAAAACTTTCAAGAACTATATGCAGTATTTGGTATCGGCGGACAAATATCTTTTACAGATCTAAGCGATACTCCTGCAACATATCAAGGAAACGAAAATAAAATTCCAGTAGTTAAAAGCGATGGTAGTGGTATTAACTTATTACAACTAGCATCAAACAATGCTCTTGATGGTACTATTGATACTATTGGGTTCGACTATACAGTTGACGGCAAGCTTGTTATTAAACAACTTGTATCTAAGGTTTCTAATGATCCAATTCCTGTACTAGGTGGACCTTTAGACGCAGCAACACAGCCAATTGCTAACGTAAGTGTTACACAGGCTGCAATTGATACATTTAACTCTGTTCATGGTACATCTTATACTACAGCAGATCTTGTAATTAATAAAGCTTATGCTGATAGTAATTATCAGCAAAAAGATGTTGCTGGTGGTGGACTAAGACTAGGAGACGAACCTGCTAGTGTATCTGGTTATACGCTTACTGTAGGATCATTGAACTTAGGTAACTTAGTAATTACTGCACATGGATTAGCAGGATCATTTACTGGTGCAGCGTTTAAGTGGAATTCTACAGGTACTGATCCAGCAAATGTTACAACTGGTCAAACATATTACATAAGAGTTGTAGATATTAATACTATTAGTCTTCATACTACTTCTTCTGGTGCTATTAATAATACTGGTAGACTGTTATTAAGTGGTGGCGGCGGCACAATGACAATTGTTGATGCGGCTTATGATAGTACACTAACAGGAAATTGGTTAGACAACGTTGCTGTTCCTAGAAAGTCTCTAGTACGTAGGCAAGGTGATACTATGGCAGGTGCTCTTAACTTGTTCGATCATCCAGGAGAACTTGCTGGTAAAGGTACACCATATGGACCAGATGATTTGCAAGCAGTATCTAAACTATATGTTGATAATGTTGCGGCTACTAGTGATGTAAACATCTTTGTAACAATGAAGGGTGATGATACCCAAAGGTATACACCAGACGGCAAACAAGGTCGTGCAATTGGTTACGCATATAGAACAGTAAATGCGGCTGCACGAAAAGCAGAAGAAATAATTATATCAGCACCGCCAGAGCCAGGTCCGTACATGCAGACACTGACTTTTAATACAGGTGCTACTAGATCAACAATTAATACAGCTGGTATTACGTCACCGATAACTGGCAGAACTAATGCTAGAACATTAATTTTAAATAACAAAGAATTTGTAGCAAAAGAAGTTACAGCATATATAAATGCAACATATCCTGATATAGTTGGTGATTATAACGAAGAGAGTTTCCAGAAAGATATTTCAGATATACTTGATAGTGTATCATTAGATGCATTAATCGGAAACAATGCTAACTTCCTATCAAGATATGCTGGCCTTACTTACTATGCAAGTGTTGAAGGTCAAAAGTTAATTGGAACACAAAAAACAGAAACTGTAGCTGGTATTACATATGCTAAAACTATAGTAAAAAATTATATCTTAACAAACACAGCAGTCCCAACAAATTATCAAACACAAGTAACACAGTTCATTAATGGTGCTATTACTCCAGACGCACTTGCTGATGATGCTATTGATGCAAAATTTGCTATTGTATTACAAGTTATAAATGACGGACCATTAAATGCTCCAGCTATTGTTGACGGTACTACTACATATAAAATTAATGCAAACAATGGTAACTTTGGTTACTTAGATCAAGCTAATCCTAATAATACTGATATTATTCCAGGCAAGGTAATTAGAGGTAGAGCATCTGGTGCAATTGGTTTAATGGTAGACTACAAGCATGAATCAGGTTCACGAGCAGTTAGTATTGCAACTACAGATGAAATTGAATTACAACTATTAACTCCTGTTGAATTTATAGCTGGCGAAGAATTAGAATATGGTAATGTACAAAATGAAACACAAGTTGTTATCATAGTTGAATCTGGTATTTACGAAGAAGACTTTCCAATTAAAGTTCCAAATAACGTATCTATTAGAGGTGATGAACAGCGTAGAGTTATTGTACGTCCTAAGAAAAGAGTATCACAATCAAGATATGCAGATACATATTTTTACAGAGATGCAGAATTTGACGGCATGGTACTAGGTGTTTCAGAAATTAATACACTTAGATACGAAACACAGATTAATTCATCAAGAACAGCAGGAACATATACTATTACTGGTGATAATAATATGACCACTAGTAAGCTTGGTAAAGGCGCAACTATATCTATAACTGTTGATGCTAATGGTGCAATTAGCAATGCAACAGCAACAGTAAAAGGACAAGATTTCGTAAAAGAAGAAACAATTACTATTGAAGACTCTAAATTAGGTAGTGGCGGAGCTCCTGCGGTTACTCTTACTGTTGACACTATTTTAAACGGTGATGTTTACAAAAACCCACTTACAGGAACATTTGATGGCTACTTTGGTTATCACTATTTAGAAAAGCCAGGGAGCCTAAAAAATATTGGTGCTGGGTACACTAACGTAGGTAATTGGGAAACTAGTGCTAAAACCTTTATTGACAATAAAGAATTCATTCAAGAACAAGTTGTTAACTATCTTGAAACAACATACACAGCATTACCAGCAGGCGCAATATATTCAAGAGCAAAATGGTTTGGCTGGATAGGCGATATTGTTGACGCTATTGTGAAAGATCTTAGATTAGGCGGTAATGAATTTGTATTAGAAGAACAAGGTGATATTTTCTGGGAAGGTCAAACTGATTCTTCTTTACCAAGCGACTATCACGATGAATGGGTAGCAGGGGTAACTCATATTTACACTATGGCAAACAAGTTGCTACAAGGTCTTGCTCCAACAACATTATATAACCAATCAGGCGGTGATGCAAGTAATAGAGTTTATGCACAAGACTTAACTAATGGCGACTCTGCTCCAGCTACATGGACAACAGGTAAATTATATAGATTACAGGATGTAATTAAATTTATATCAGCAGGAGTAACTAGATATTATATTCCAAAATTACAACACACTTCAGGTAATACCTTTGATGCAACAGAAATTGCAACATACTGGACTGAAATTGATACCATTGATACAACAATACAAAACTTTACAAACTCTGTAAATTTTGCATTTAATGCTAGTTACAATCCGCCAAAACGTAATCAAGATTTAGATGTATTCTTATTGAACGATGCTACAATTTTACGTAACCTAACAGTGCAAGGACAAGGCGGATTCATGGGAGTACTTGATCCAGACGGACAAGTGCTTACAAAATCACCATATATTCAAACAGGTTCGAGCTTTGCAGCATCATTAAATAAACAATCATTTAGAGGTGGACTGTATACTGATGCATTTGTTGGTAATTCAGCAATACAAGTAACAGGTAGAGTAAGTAATGATCCATTTAGATTAACTATAAAAAGCTTAGGGTCAGCATCGGCGCCACAAGGCTTATTTGTTAGACGTCCTCAAACACCATGTGCATTCTACATTGATGGTAGACGTTTTCAAGTTAACGCACTTACAAACTATGATAAATCTTTAGGTACCGCAGAAATTGTACTAGATAGAAGTTCCAATGGCGGTATAGGTTTCACAGGTACTACTAGTGCTCTAGCTACTGGATTTAACTTAACAGCAGTTGGAACATTTGAATTTGATGCTACTAAGTGTGAAAGAGATACAGGCTATATTTTAGATGCAGTACAATTTGACTTAGCACTTGGAACAAATTATAATCAAGTAACAAACGGTTTAGCTTATCAACGTAATGTTGTTAGCACATACTTACAATCAAATCAAAAATCACAAACGATTGCCGCTATACAAGTTGCTAAAGCAGCAACAGCAGCACTAACAAGTGTTGCGGCTGACGCAACAGCATTATCAAGATCTAATGCGGCATTTGATGAAATTATTGATATACTTGACAATGGTGCATTAGGAACAGAAACTGCGGCTGATACAATTACATTTAGTACTCCGAGTGTATTACCTTATACTAAATCAGTAGAAGCACGTACAAAGCTTCAAGAAAATAGAATATTCTTAGGTGCAGAAGCAGTAGCATATATCAATTTAAATAGTCCTGCGGCAGGATACGATCAGGTTAAATGTGCTAGAGATGTAAGATTTCTTATTGACGCTATAACTTATGATATAAATTACGGTGGTAATACAGCTTCAAGGCAAGCTGCACGTTCTTATATTGATGATGGGGTAGCTGTACTAGCTGCTGCAGAAATTACACCAACAGTAAATGCAATGAATCATATCAAAGGATTATTGTCAAATATTGTTCAAGGTATTAGTTTTACAAAGTCAACAGGCAACGCAGAAACACAAGTTACCGCAGGATTAACAGCTGACGCAACTGCGTCAAATCAACTAATTGCATTAATTGAAATTGTTATTAATGTTATACAGGCATCAAACTTAAATAGTGTTCCAGCAATTATTAAACCTTCTATTACATGGGCTGCGAGTGCATTACAAGCTGCACACGGAGCAATTGATACTAATAGGGCTTTAATTATTAGACAAACTGTACAAAGTGTATCAGCACCAATTGATATTACACTACAGACAGCTGGTAACAGAAGTATGCTTGGTAATGACTTTACACAAATTAACGATCTAGGATACGGCCTAGTTGCTGTGAACGGTGGTATATCAGAAATGGTATCTATGTTTACATATTATTGCCATGCAAGTTACTATTCTAAAAACGGTTCACAAATTAGATCACTAACAGGATCAAGTTGTTATGGTGAATTTGGCTTAGTTGCAGAAGGATCAGATCCAAACGAAATTCCAGATGCTGTATCGCTTGCAGAAGATATGGTAATGCCAGGTAAGATATTCCGTGCTTCTGTTGTACTACAAACTACAGGACCTGTAGTAGGTGTTGCAGGAGAAACATTTACACAAGCATCATCAGGTGCAGCAGGTACAGTAGTAATATCAACAGGCGCAAATGGTAGTAGCCAAATTTATCTAGATTCAACTTCAGGAAGTTTTGATACTACAAATACTATAACTGGTAGCACTACTGGAGCACTAGGTGCTAACAGTGTTCCTCTTTCAGTTGACGCAACAGGTTACACAAATGCTGCAACAACGGCTTATATGTATGTTTACGATTTTAAAGATGTTCCGTCAAACAGATCAGAATTTGATATCTATCATACTAATGCTTCTCCAAATGCTGTACAAGGAAGATATGAAGTTAGTAATGTAGAACTAGCTACTCCGCACTTAGGTGCATACAATGGAGTAGGTGTTGGCGGTTCACCGCCCATTACAGCAACACAAACAGTATCAGTTGGTGGAGCAACAGGTGCAAGATTTCAAGTACGTAAAGACAAGACAAATGGCTATACAGTTGTAATTACAACACCAGGAACTGACTACAGAGAAAATGATACATTTGCAGTAACAGGTGACAAACTTGGTGGTGCAACTCCTGCTAACGATGCTACTATTACAGTAACACAAGTTGACAGTGGAGATAGTACTCCAAGTGCAGGCGGAATTACAGGCGCAAGCATAGCAGGTACAGCTCTTACTACAACAGATGAAACACCAACTTACAGCGGTGCAGTTTATAAATTAAACTTTTCAACATCATCTGCACAATACGCACAAAACGGTATTATTGCACAACCAACACATAACGATTCAATTAACTATAGACGTAACGAAACACAAATCTTTAATGACTTAGCACAACCAGACTTATTAACTATTAGACCAAGTACTGCGGTACTGTTTGATGAAAACCCAGGTGTGTTTTATAGATCAATATCATTCTTAACTAGTAATAGTTTAGGAACTGCACTAGGTGCTAATAGCATTCAAGCAGGATTTGATAGTTCATTTGATTATATTAGGTTAACAATTGACAACACTAGAGCTGCAGAAACTGCATTAAGCGGAACAGGTACTACTAAAGGTAATACTCAAGGTGATGTAAGATTAGCACTTCAAGCAGTAGCAGATGCTAACGAGAAATTTAGACTTAACAATAACGCAAGAACTCCAGAAGCTTATAGACCAGTAGGTTGGTCAACTTCGACACTAACAGAAGCTCCGATTATTACTTGGCGTGGTAAGAAGCATTATGTTTATAACTATAGAGGTGTAACAGGAGGTGGCGTAGAACAAGTATCAGCTTCGGACGATGTTTATGCTATTGTTGATCTTGCAGATGCAGGGGAAACAATTAACGCTACAGATGCAACAGGTATCCATGCTTCAGTTGTACTAGCAAACTTAACAAATACAATACGTGCAGGGCTTAAAGCTGGTGCCACAGGTGATGTTACAGTTAACATTTCAACTTGTAGAGCAACAGGACACGATTTCTTAGATATTGGTACAGGTGGCTTTAATTCTACTAACTATCCAAACTTTATTTTTGGACCACCAGGTGAAAAGAATGCAGCTCAAGAAGTTGTTGAGAAAAACAAAGGTAGAGTATTCTTTGTAAGCACAGACCAAAATGGTATCTTTAGAGTTGGTAAATTCTTCCAAGTTGACCAGGGTACTGGTACAGTTACATTTAGTGCAAGTATAGCACTAAGTGATGTTGACGGACTAGGATTTAAACGTGGTGTTGTTATCACTGAGTTCTCAACAGACACAGCAATGACAGACAACGCATCTGACACAGTTCCAACAGAAGGTGCTGTTAGAGGATACGTAAACAGACGTTTAGGATATGATGTTAATGGTACAGCAGTTTCTAATAAACTAGGGCCAGGTGTACTTGCACCAAACGGTGTTGTACCGATGACTGGAGATTTAAATGCGGCTAGTAACACTATTACAAACTTAAAAGCGCCATCACAAGATAGTGATGCAGCGACAAAAGTGTATGTTGATAATATTGCTGGTTCTACAACAGTACAAGACCTACGAAGCTCTGAATATAACGACTACGCGGCAGGTAACTTATTTGTTGCTACAGGCGAGAAGAAACTTATTATTAGTGCAGGTTCAATTGTAAGTGGCCCATTTGTACAAGGACAAACAATTAGTGGCAACAACAGTGGTGCAACAGGAACTATTGTTGACTTAAAAACAACTACTGGCGTTGAAGGTAATGTTGTTGAAATATCATACACCCCTGTATCAGGTACATTTACAGATGGAATACCAGCAGGCGGTGGAGAAACGCAAGACGTGGTAAGTGTCGTAGGTGGAGCACAAGGTACACTAGTTAGAGGACCGATTGATGTTTGGGCTAACGGTATTATAACAGCAAACAGTGATATAACATTTACACCAACAAGAAATAGAACTATTGTAGGTAACGTTGTTACTGATAGGCATACAGATTTAGATATACAATATAAAGTTGGATCTATTGTAAATGCTGATGTAAGTGGAACAGCAGCTATATCTCAAAGCAAACTTGCAATGACAGCCGCAAGTACACGAGTTAATGCTGTCAATATTGATCAATCAGATAGAGGACTAGCATCGTTTGACAGTGATATATTTACTGCAACAAACGGCTGGGTTACTATAAATGATGGACAACTTGATCTTAAGAAAATCAAACGTGTTAGTGATGGTACTGTACTAGGTAACTGGAGCGGTGATAGTAGTGATAATGACATAGATGAAATACCATTTGCTACAGTTGTATCTCAAGGCGGCGGTATAGGTGATGCTGATTTAACAACAACAGTTGCGGCAGGATCTGATCCAGGCGAAGCTGTTATTAAAACAGGCACAGGAACTTATGCTGTAAGCAATGTTACTAAGACTGGTGAAGTTAACAGTATTGTAAAAACTGACACTAATGGTAGTATTCAAGTTAACAGTTTAATACTTGGTGGTGATCCATTATATGAAATTCTTGCACTAGATACTACAACAGTTATTATGAAAACACCTGCACAAGGTGAAATACTTAGAGCAACAGGTACTACAGGTGTTAGTGCAAATGGTAAGCCAGATGTGTTAATTGCAGGTAGTGTTAATATAGATGGCACAGGCGTTGCAGAAAGTACACTACAAGATGCTTCAAACTTTAATGGAGAAGCAGTACTAGCCGTTGACTGGATTTATTCAAGCTTTATTGAAGCTCCAGGCGAAAAAGGTGCAGCGAGCTCAGGCTTAGCAATTGGTGCTAACACTGGTGTAACAGCAGCTGGACAAGTTGCTATAGTTGCAGCTGATAGTGGAACAACATCAAGTGTTGCTCCGTTTATTTTTAGCAGTTCAGGTGTTTTACCAGATGTTACAAATGTATATGATATAGGTAGTTCAACATTAAAATATAAAGACGTATACGCTACAACATTCTACGGTACTGCTACTGAAGCTTACTATGCTGACTTGGCAGAGAATTACTTAGCAGATACTTTGTATGAACCAGGCACTGTATTAGTGTTTGGTGGTGAAGATGAAATTACAACCACAGAAAATAAAGGTGACAGAAAAGTTGCTGGTGTTGTTTCAGAAAACCCAGCACATTTAATGAATAGTGCATTGTCAGGAATGCATGTAACTGCACTAGCACTACAAGGTAGAGTACCTTGTAAAGTAATTGGTAAAGTTGAAAAAGGTGACTTGTTGGTTACAAGTGCAATAGCAGGGTATGCTATTGTAGATAACAATCCGAATGTAGGTACAGTAATAGGTAAAGCATTAGGAAACAAAACTGATACTGAACGTGGTATGGTTGAAATTGTAGTAGGTAAACACTAATGAGCGATAGTCACCAAAATTTATTAAGTAAACAATATCTGAATCAACTTGTTAAAGAAGGTGCTCCAGGTGCAGTGGATACAAAAAATCCACAAAAAAGACAAGTTATTGTTACAGCTGGCAAAATTAGAATACAAGTTGATAAGGGGAACCTAACAAATGGCTAGACAAACTATTAATATCGGTACAAGTGCTAACAAAGGCGACGGTGATCCTTTACGTACTGCATTTACAAAAGCTAATAATAACTTTAACGAGTTATATGCTGGTAACTTTGTAAGTCCTACTTCATTAGAAAGCAATTTAATTAGTGCCCAAGATGGAGTACATGATTTAGGAAGCGGTACAAAACAGTGGAACAACTTACATGTAAAAGATTTTATCTACTTAGGTGGTAAAAAATTAAGCATGAGTGCAGGCGGTGCATTACTAGTTAACAACGGTATTGTGCAAGTAACTGACTTAGTTGGAAGTGTATTTGCAGATGACTCAAAGTTAATGATGGACGGACTAACAGGCATATTATACGGTCCAATGATTGGTGATGTAACTGGTTCAGTATTTGCAGACGATTCAACTATTATGGTTGACGCTGTAGGTAAATTGTTTATAGGTAACTTAGTAGGAGATGTAACAGGTAATGTTACAGGTAATGTTACAGGAACAGTTTCAAGTATTGCTAATCATACTACACTTGACCTAACAGAAAATACTAACTTATATTATACCAATGCTAGAGCAGATGCAAGAATTGTAAATGCAGGAAGTGCAAACTGGAATGCGGCATTTGCTTGGGGTAATCATGCAAGTGCAGGCTATCAAGTAGCTGGTGCACCACATGATGGTGACATTGAAGGTAGTGTGTTTGGTGATGATAGTACTCTACTAGTAGACGCAGTTAACAACATAATACCTAGTTCAGTTGTTTCAGGCACAGAAGCAACTAATTGGAACACAGCATATAGTTGGGGCGATCATAGTGTTGCAGGATACTTAACAAGTGTACCAGCACAAACATTCGCAAGTTTAACAGGCAAACCAACTACAGTAGCAGGTTACGGAATTACTGATGCACACACAGGTACATTTGACGGTGAAGTCACAGGTAGTGTGTTTGGAGATGATAGTACATTACTAGTTGATGGTAACAACAACAAGATTGTTGGTCCTGTGCTTAGTTCAGATTTAAGATCAACAACTTCAAATGTTAGAATAGGTTTAGATGCTGGTTTAACTAATCAAGGCACTTACAGTATTGCAATAGGAGAACGGGCAGGTAATTTAAATCAATCTGCTGATGGTATTGCTATAGGTTATGCGGCAGGTAGAGATGATCAACAGACAGACGGTATTGCTATCGGACAAAATGCAGGGCAAGTTAATCAAGGTGCTAGTTCTGTTGCTATTGGTACAATGGTTGGTAAAACAAACCAACACGCAAATACTATTATGCTTAGTGCTACTGGTGCTACTTTTAATTCTACACAAGCAAATGCACTTTTTGTTAAACCCATTAGAAGTGCTACAATGACAACCATACTTGGTTACGATG
>Ga0163179_10002510_pt1 | contig 12739 bp, 10 predicted proteins | sample AtlANTMetagenome_FD_109643 | JGI IMG/M metagenome (GOLD analysis project Ga0163179, IMG submission 109643) | Marine eukaryotic phytoplankton communities from the Atlantic Ocean - Atlantic ANT 2 Metagenome | ecosystem: Environmental > Aquatic > Marine > Oceanic | place: North Atlantic Ocean...
CTTAATCGTTTGGCCAAGCTGAGGCAGCAGCGCCAACTCGCTGTCTACGGATGCCTCATTACGACTCAGTTGGGCAGGGGTGCCAGCCGGAGCCTTCAGTGAGGTATCTTTGTTCACGCGGAAAGGAACTCCCCAGCAGAGCACCAAATATCGTATTGAACCCTTTCTGCCATCGAGCAACTTGCGCTTGGCCAAGGCCTTGGCCAATGGTTGCTCGAGAGTTGAAGTGAACTCAGCGCGGCGGATCGTGTGGCCATCCGAAAGAGGCAGGCCGATCAGGTTGTTCGCGGGCACGCTCCGTTGCTTGGCGTAGTGCTCGGCGATGATCTTGGAGGGTGCCAGTTTGCTGTTGTACACCACCGCCACGCTTTGCCCTTGGCCAAGCGCCAGCAACGGCAGAAGAGGCAGGCAGAAAGTGAGTGTTAAAAACTTGTTCATGCGAGAGATCTTTTTAGGCCGTCGCATGCAAAAAGCACACTTTCCGGTAGGTCAGCGCTGTCGCGGTCGTGATCATAAAAATCGGTCAAGTGAGACAGCAGGGTTTCGTTCGCTCCGATCCTGCGCGCGGCTGTCAACGCCTCGTCGAGAGTCATGTGCGAAGGATGTTCCATCGGCCGGAGTGCGTCCAGCACGACCACCTGCACACCGGTTGCGGCATCTGAGGCGGGTGGAGAGATTTTTTTGCAGTCGTTGTAGTAGGCCAGTCGCTTGGTGTCACCCTGTTCGAATAGAAAACCAAGCGACCCCATTCGACCGTGCTCCTGTTCGAACGGTGTGATCTTCAAGTCGCCCAATTGAAAAGGTCCGTCGATGATATATGGATCGGGCTTGAAATAGCCACGGATGAACGGAGACTCGAAAGCGTATCGGTACACTCGTTCGAGGTCGCGCATCGTTTTTTTGCTGGCGTAGATGGGGAGCGGCTTGTGACCGTTGATCGCACAGAAGCGACGGCAATCGTCGAGCCCCATGACGTGGTCCGCATGAGAGTGAGTGAATAAAACAGCATCGACGCGGGAAATATTTTCCCGAAGAACCTGCGTGCGAAGGTCAGGCGTAGTGTCGATCAGCAGGCGGATCTCTTCCGTCTCGATGTAGACAGATGAACGCGTGCGGTGATTTTTTGGGTTGGCCAGAAATTCCGGCGGATATTCAGCACCGATGATCGGCACACCCTGTGAAGTCCCCGAACCCAGTATGGTAAAATCAAATTTCACACTCTTTTGTTTTGCCTCAGCAACAATCTCTTTTCACATTCACGCGCGACCGGCACATGCTGACCGATCTCCGCATCAAAAACCTCGCCCTTGTCGATGACCTGACGATTCAGTTTGGGCCGGGCTACAACGCCGTGACCGGTGAGACCGGGGCCGGCAAGTCCATCGTCATCGGTGCCCTTGGCCTGGTGCTGGGCGAACGCGCGGATAGAACGCTCCTCCGCGATGGTAGTGAACAGTGCTCGGTGGAGGCAATCATTGACGTCTCCTCGCTAGACAGTGAATTCCATTCGGCTCTGGAGGAAAACGGCGTGGAGCCCTGCGAGGAGGGGCAATTGCTGCTCAAACGCACATTCAGTAGCACCGGGAACAATCGCCAGTTTGTCAATGGTTCGCCGACGTCTCTCTCGGTGCTGGCGGATGTCGGCGAGTGGTTGGTGGATATTCACGGCCCGCACGATCACCAGTCACTCCTCAAGTCAGCACGCCAACTGGAAATCCTTGATGCCTACGGTGGACTAGGTGCAGAACGCATGGAATTCGCCGTAAAGGTCGATGAACGAGCGTCATTGGAGGCGCAAAAAACGGAGTTGATCGTTGACGAAGACGCCTACGAGCGTGAACTCGACCTGTTGCGTTTTCAGGTCAACGAGATTGAAGCCGCGCAACTGCAGGTGGAAGAGGAGGAGACGCTTGAGCAATCGTTCCAGCGTGCGACCCATTCCGCGCGGCTGGCCGAACTGGCTACCGAAGCCAAGGCGCTCATCAACGGTGTAGAGCCAAGTGCACAGGATTTGATCAACAACACCGGCCGGTCGCTCCAGCAAATGGCAGACTTGGATGACGAAGCCGGAACACTGCTCGAACAGCAATCCCAACTGAGCGAGCAGTTTGCGGAGTTGGCGGCGTCCGTCGAGGATTATGCCGAGCGCTTGAATCTCGATCCCGAACAGATGCGGCAGGTGGAGGAGCGGTACAACCTTGTTCAAACCCTCAAGCGCAAATACGGAGGATCGCTACAAGAGGTAATCACCTTCGGTGAAAAAGCGGCCAAGCGCTTGGCCGATCTTGAAGGCCGCGACGAGGCCTTGGCCAAGCTCAATAGCCAGTTGGGGGAACTAGATGAAACCATCCAAGAGCTTGGCCAAGCGCTGAGCGAAACACGTAAGGCTGTTGCACCAAAACTGGTCAACGAAGCCGAACAGCAATTAAACGACCTCGGGTTTCTTCAGTCACGATTTGATGTGGAAATCGTCGATCCCAGTGAACTTGGCCAAGCGACGGGCGCCCCCTTACGCACTGGGTTTGACCAGATTGAATTCCTGTTTGCCCCCAATCCAGGCGAACCGTTTAAGCCGCTGAAATCGATCGCTTCGTCGGGTGAAATGGCGCGAGTGATGTTGGCGCTCAAAACCGTGCTAGCGTCGCAGGATAGCATCCCGATTTTGATATTCGATGAGGTCGACGCAAATGTTGGCGGCGAAACCGCTGCGGTGGTCGGCCAAAAGATGAAGCAAATCGGTGAAAAGCGGCAGGTGCTTTGCATTACACACCTCGCGCCGGTGGCGGCGGCAGGCGCCGCGCATTATCTCGTTGAAAAGGAGGTTGCCGATGGCCGAACGGTCACTCGCGTGTTGCCGTTGGAGGAGAAGGGGAAAATCGCGGAATTAACGAGAATGCTCGGAGGCAGCGGGGAAGCCGCCCGTCAGCATGCCGAGGAATTGCTGGGAAAATCGCCCTAATCTTCCCCTCGACTATTGATTCATTTCGCCTCCAAAAAACTCTTTCACAGTTGTTCTCGAACCCGTAGTCTCCGCGCTCCCCGCGATTCGCGGGTGATTCCCAATCAATGAACAGTTACGACATCGCAGTAATCGGCGGCGACGGCACCGGCCCCGAGGTAACCGCAGAAAACATCAAGGTGCTGGACGCCGCTGGCCAAAAGTTTGGCTTCAAACTCAATTACACGGATTTTGATTTCGGAGGCGATCGCTATCTTCGCACCAACGAGGTGTTGCCGGACAGTGCCTCTGACGACTTGCGGAATTTCCCGGCGGTCATCCTCGGGGCGATTGGTCACCCGGATGTGGCTCCCGGCGTTCTTGAAAAGGGAATCCTCCTTCGTCTGCGCTTTGAACTGGAACAGTACATTAACCTGCGTCCGGTCAAACTGTTCGATGAACGATTTTGCCCGCTGAAAGACAAGAAGCCGGAGGATGTCGATTTCGTCGTGGTTCGCGAAAACAACGAGGGCCTATACACCGGTTCAGGCGGCTTCGTGTTCAAGGGAACACCAAACGAGGTTGCCATTCAGGAAAGTGTAAACACGCGCCGAGGTGTCGAGCGCTGTTTGCGCTATGCCTTTGAGTACACGCAGAAACGCAACAAAGACAAGCAGTTGACTCTTTGCGGCAAGACGAACGTTTTGACCTACGCCTTCGATCTTTGGGATCGGGCATTTCACGAGATCGGCGAGGCGGACTATCCCGATATCAAACGCGAGTACGCCCACGTGGACGCCACTACGATGTGGTTCGTGAAGAACCCGGAGTGGTTTGATGTAATCGTCACCGACAACATGTTCGGCGATATCATCACAGATCTGGGGGCGATGGTGCAGGGCGGCATGGGAATCGCCGCCGGCGGCAACATTAATCCGGAGGGAACCAGCATGTTTGAGCCGATTGGCGGCAGTGCCCCGAAGTACACCGGCCAAAACGTGATCAATCCATTGGCCGCCATATGTTCCGGCGCCTTGATGCTGGAGCACTTGGGCGAAAACGAGGCGGCTAAGGCCATCGAGGACACCGTAATTAGCGTGACAAGAGAGAAGATCAAAGACCTCGGAGCAGGCCGCATGGGTTACTCCACTACCGAGGTGGGCGATCTTGTTGCCTCTTCGCTGTAAGAAACCATCAATCGTTATTTCACGGGAGCCGGCATCAGCCGGCTCTTTTTTGCGCTTGGCCAAGCGGGGTTGCAACTTGGCCAAGCTGCTCCTATCCTGCCGCCGCCCCTTGGCTGAACGATTATTCGAACAATGGAAAACTCAGGGTCTTTTTTAACTACGTTAGATTTCGTCGTGTTTTTTGGCTCCCTGCTGGGAGTGATGCTCCTTGGCCTGTGGGCGGGTAGGCGCGAATCGTCCACCGAAGAGTTTTTTTTGGCAGGGAGAAGCGTAAGATGGTGGGGTGTTGCCGGGTCGATTTTTGGATCCAACATCTCCGCCAATCATATGGTGGGAATGATGGGCGTAGGCTTCACGCTTGGTTTTGCCGAGAGTCATTTTGAGATCACGGCCATCGCGGGTTTGCTTCTCATGTGCTACTGTTTTTTACCGGTCTACCGCAAACTCAACATCTATACATTGAGCGATTACCTCAGTCGCCGGTATGATGACAAAAGCAGGGTGGCCTATTCTGTCATTATGATTTTGATCATCACGATGGTGATGATGCTGCCGGCATTTTATATAGGGTCGCGTTCGGTGAACTTTCTTTTGGTCGATCAGGCTCATATCAACGACGTTTTGCAATCTGCCGGAGGAGAATCTGCAAAGACCATTCAAATCAATAAGACCTACTATATCATTGGGGTTTTGATCATGGCACTGGTAACGGGAGTTTACACCATTGTCGGGGGGCTCAAGGCGGTAATTGTGACAGACGTACTCCAGTCGGTGTTGATGCTGCTCGGCGCCTTAATTGTTGCCTGGTTTACATTCGGCGAGATTGGTGGTTGGGATCAAATGCGCACGCTCGACCGTGAGGGGAAAGACCTGATGCATTTATATCTTCCGTCGGACCACCCACAACGTCCCTGGTCTGGAATGTTGAGCGGGCTAATGATTCTTCACTTTTACTATTGGGGAGCGAACCAGTTTATTGTTCAACGGGCACTGGCGGCTAAATCCGACAAGGAAGCTCGAGTTGGGATCATCACAGCAGGGTTCGTGAAACTGTTGATTCCATTTATCTCAATCGGAACCGGGATTGCCGCCTATTATGTCTTTTCAAAGAAATTACCCGGCGTGGCGATCGATGGAGACACCGCTTTCCCGCTTTTATTGCGCGAGGTGGTAGCTCCGGCCGGGATTGCAGGCCTGGTCGGCTTGGTCGCGGCTGGCTTAATTGGAGCGATCTTGTCCAGCGTCGATTCAATGATGAATTCAGCCGCAACTCTCATCACGTTCGATTTTTACAAGCGCTACATCAACCCCGAGGCGGACGAAAAACAACTCATCAAAATTGGGCGCATCTTGATAGGTGTCATGGTAACCGGGTGCGCGTTGCTGACGATTGCAGTCTTTGATCCAAACACGAAACAGCTCTTTTTCACCTATGTTGCGTCACACCAGTCAAAACTCGTTGGCGGTGTTGTAGTCGCGTTTGCAGTTGGAATGCTTTGGAAAGGGGCAACCGCGGCCGGAGGGTTCGCATCGATCGTCACAGGGGTCGTCGTATCGTATTCCATCGTTCCGCTCTATGGCGTGACCCTCGGCAAGACCGAGTTTTTCTCAGGTCTGTTCGGCCCGAACCTAAACTTTTTCCACGGTGTTTTTGTGGCTGCCATTTGTGCAGCGATCGCAAATTTCATCGTGAGCAAATTGACGCAACCGGATAGTGAGAAATCAAAGCTGACTTTCATCGGGTTGGGGATTTTTACCGAGTCCAGTATGCGGTCACTTTTCCTAAAGGCAGGCCTGTCGCTGGTCGTTTACGCCGTGCTTGGTTTAACCATGTGGAAAGAAATCCTGTCGCCAGTCGTTGCGGCAGTGATTGGGTCCCTTTGGACATGGGGCATGTTCGCCTCCACCGCAATCAAAGCGAATGGCCAAGGGGAAGGGGGTAATCTTCTCAAGGACGACCGTGTTTGGGGCGGTTTACTGGCCGCTTGTGCGGTGTTTATGTTGTTTTACTTCAAGTAAACCAAGCGCTTGGCCAAGCGCAAAAATCAGGCGAACAATTCTTTCATTCGAGTCAATCCGGTGGAGATAACTTCCAAAGGATCCTGCTCCCAAAGCTCAGCATTGAACAATTCGAGGCTGACTGTTTTGTCGTAGCCGATCTCTTTGAGCACGGCGATCTCCGCTTTTAGATCGATCTGCCCTTCGCCGATCATCACCCGATCAGGGTCTTTTTGAGTTGTTGGCGGTTTGTTGTGCGCCGCATCGTCTATGTGGTAGTGGCTGATTTTGTCTAACGGAATTTGGCGCAAATCATCTAAGGTCGAGTTGCTGTTCCAGTTGTGGAAGGCGTCAAGGATGATGGTTGAATCCGTGTCGTCCGCTTTTTGAACAATGTCCCACGCATCGGCCAATCGGTAAACCGATTTAAAAAAACTGATGTATTCAAAGGTCGGTTTGATGCCTTCTTCGCGCCCGATTTGAAGCAGGTCTCGGTATCGCTCTGGCAGATGATCGGTCTCCATTTTTTCCAATGGCGGAGTGGCGACGATGTACTGAGAGCCAAGCCGGGCGCAGAGCGCAAAGCGGCGCTTGGCCTCGTCCTTGACGAGTTGGTATTCCCATCCGTCCATGTCTCCCCACTGCCGGATGGCAATCATACTTGGTACAATCAATCCGTTGTCGGCGATGGCCAATTCAACATCTCTCACCTCGCCGCCGCGACCGATGTGTTCGTAAATGTCATTCACCCATAGCTCGATGCCATCGTAGCCGGCTTGGCCTGCCAACTCGATTTTGCGAATCAACGACTGAGGTTTGATGGTGCTGGTATTTAGGCAGAATTTCATGATTTTAAAACGGGCCAAGCCGTGGAGGGGCAGGATCCATGGTGAATACACTGGCGTCAAAACAGGCCTTCAACAGCCGCATTTTTCTGTCTGTGTGAGAGGGATTGCTCCAAAGGTTTTCAAATTCGTCGGGATCGTTTTTGAGATCGTAAAGTTCACCCTGGTCTGTGCCATGATAGACGACCACTTTTTCATCTCTTGTTCGCAGCATGGAACCATAGGAATGTTTATGCGTCCACGCATTGTAATACTCACTGAACACGTAGTCGCGATGGCGATCTGCTGGCGCTTGGCCAAGCAGGATCGGCATGAGCGACCGGCCTTGGATGTAGTCCGGAATGTCGATACCCGAGGCCTCCAACAGGGTGGGGGCGATATCGATCAGTTCCATTAGGCAATCGGCTCTCACCTCAGATTGGATTCGGTCCTTCCATGAAAAAATTAACGGTACGCGAACTGCCTCATCGTAAAAATGAGGCCCCTTAAGGTAGAAGCCGTGATCGCCCAGCATTTCGCCGTGGTCTGACATGAAAATAACGATCGTGTTATCGAGTTGTCCTGTTTCCTCGAGGGCACCCACCATTCGGCCGACCTGTTTATCGATGAGTTCAATCATTGCGTAGTAGGCAGCCGTGATCTCCTGCTTATCCCGGTCGGTCATCTTGGCCATGTCGTACCCATCAGGGTCGTTGTGGGAAAAACGGCCATCAAGTTGCTGATAGGTGGGCTTGGTGTCGAGTTCGCCCGGCTTGGTCTTGGGAAGAGGCATGTAGTCCGCGTTGTACCGCGCCAAAAAATCGGCTGGTGGGTCAAACGGGTGGTGAGGGGCGAAACAATTGTAACTAAAGAACCAGGGCGCCCCGTTTTGCTCGCGAATGAACTCGATCGTTTTTTCCGCGCACCAGGTCGTTTGATTGAACTCTTCTGGAACGCCGTGCTTGATGTAATCGGTTGAGGGGCCGCTGTACAATTCCTCCCACGATGTACCCTTGGAAAGCAGCCATTGTGTGTAGGCGTTTTCCGGCCAGTCAGGTTGTGGATGGTGTGACCAATGAAACACCTCGTAGCCATCGTCGATGCGCGTTTCGACAACTCCGTTCGCGCAGGTGGCCAGATGCAGTTTTCCGGCCAAGCCGCATGTGTAGCCAGCGTCAGCAAAGAGTCGGCTGACGAGCTTCTCGTTGGGTGGCATCGCTTGGCCATTCTGGCGACACTTTGTTGTGCGGGGATATCTTCCAGTTAGGAATGCCGCGCGGCTCGGTGTGCAAACCGGGCTTTGTGCGTAGGCTTGGGTGAACGCGAACCCCTTGCCAACAAGTTCGTCGATGCACGGCGTGTTAATGTGGGGATTGCCAAGCGCACGAATCGTGTCGTGGCGCTGCTGATCAGTGCAAATCCAGAGGACGTTCGGTCGCTGCTCTGACATTATCAGGCCGGCACGGGGACGCCCGAAAGAGAGCGAAGTTGATCCAGCACCTTCATGTTTCCGAGGGTGTCCTCCTTCGTGATCCACGGAGTTTCGCCTGCAGCCGCTGCCGCAAATGCTTCTGCCTCCAGAGCATACATCGGTTTATCTGTTTTCGCCTCTATCAGTTCGGTTTTTCCTTTGCGTGTTACCTTGAAAGTGCCGTCACAAAACCACGGGGCTTGTATTTCGATTTCCCCATCATCCCCAGAGATATAAGTTGTCCAGTCGTTGTGAACCGTCATGCCGCAAGTAAAGGTCATCAGCGTTTTTTCCCCGAAACGTAAAAGGCCGGCGGCGTAATCATCCACTCCCTTTTCATGAATGTGGGCAAAGCAGGCAGTCTCCGTAGGTTCACTGCCCATGACGGCACGGGCGAGATTGACGCAATAACATCCCACATCCATCAATCCGCCTCCCGCGTGGTCCACCTGATAACGTGCATCGCTTTCCATGACCTCGCGCGTGAAGGAAAAATTGGAGCGGATCAACTTCACTTGGCCAAGTGCCCCGCCGCGCACGGTATCAATCAGCTTTTGAATGGCGGGATGCGAACGGTACATGAATGCCTCCACCAAAATCTGGCCGGTTTGCTCAGACACGCGAAACATCTCCTCAACCTCGGCAGTATTTCGCGCCATCGGTTTTTCGCAGAGGACATGTTTTCCCGCCTCCATGGCTTTGATAGACCATTCCGCATGAAGCCCATTGGGCAGAGAATTGTAAACAGCATCGACTTCCGGGTCGTTAACCAATGCGTCATACCCTGCGACCCCTTTCCCCCCGTGTTCCGCTGCGAAGCCGTCAGCAGATGATTGATTCCGCGATCCCGTTGCCGCCAATTCGCCCTGGGTTGTCGCCTTCAAGTCGGCGGCAAATTTCCCGGCGATCATGCCTGTGCCCAAAATGCCCCAGCGTAGTGTTTCACTCATAATCAAGTCACCTGAATGGTCGGGGCACGCTACAATCACACACCAAACACAAACAAGTGCAAACTGAGTTTACGATTTGTGATTAAGAAAAAAGAATTGCTTGCTGTATTTGGTAATCATAGTCTTCTCTGACGGAGGTTATTTGCAGCCTGCATCAACTATTCGAAGTCTTTCGATTTGTGGGAATAGAATTTCATTCATACCTAAGAGAGTTACGTGTTCGTTACACAACGAACACTCGCAAACTTTGCATGATATTAAAGATTCCACACATTACTTGGTCCAAGATTGAACGAGGCATCAACCCTCCACCGAAACCAAGTGTACTTAGGCATTTTTCCCGCGTAGTGGGAGCCAAGTCCTACGAAGAAACGCAGATGCTCGCATTGGCAAGGCGATGGAAGCCTAGTGAAAACACAAACTGCGCTCACAATTTACTTCTGCCGCCCGAAAGCGCAATCCCAATACTCGGAGAGGCTGAATATACCCGGAGAGTGGAAGCGGCTATGGAAGCAAACAAGCCAGACTACGAGCATCGGCACTTCAAACCAGTAAAAGATAAAGATAAGAGCTAAACTGGGCTTTTAATAATCTATGGCACTCATCTTAGCCTTTAACTAAACTGTCCGTGTGCCCAAATCTATTCAATTCGTTTTTTTCGTATTTTGTTTCTCCTTATACGTATCGGTTAATGCTGAAGATCGCCCTCCTAACATTGTCCTCGTCCTAACGGACGATCAAGGATTCGGGGATATCCGTTCACACGGCAATGACTTGATCAATACCCCGGTGCATGATCGATTAGCCTTGGAGGGTGCCCAATTTGATCGTTTTTATGTTAGCCCAGTATGTGCCCCGACTCGCGCCAGTCTATTAACCGGTCGTTATCACCTCAGAACCGGTGTGCATGGGGTTACTCGAGGCCATGAAATCATGCGTGATGAGGAGGTCACTATTGCAGAACTCTTAAAGCAGAGCGGGTATGCCACCGGGGCATTTGGAAAATGGCATAACGGTTCACAGTACCCCCACCATCCAAATGGGCAGGGATTCGATGAGTTTCTCGGGTTTTGTGCAGGACATTGGAATAACTACTTCGACACGGCTTTGGATCACAACGGCCAGATGGTTCCATCCAAGGGGTTCATGATTGATGTCGTGACGGATGCCGCGATTGAGTTCATCGAGAAAAACAAAACGAAGCCATTTTTCTGCTATCTACCCTACAACACCCCGCACACACCGTGGCAGGTTCCGGATAAATATTTTCAAAAGTACATGGCCATGGGGATTGAGGACCCCAAGGTCGCCTGCGCCTATGCGATGGTTGAGAATATCGATGACAACATGGGCCGCGTCTTGGCCAAGTTGGAGCAGTTGAAAATCGCCGATGACACGATGTTCATTTTCCTGACCGACAACGGCCCCAACGGTGCTCGCTATAATGCGAGCATGAAAGGTCGCAAGGGCAGTGCACACGAGGGAGGGGTGAGAGTACCGCTGTTCATTCGATATCCGGCGCGCATTAAACCAAATACAGTTGTCAATCCAATCACGGCCCATATCGATCTGCTGCCGACATTGATGGAGTACTGTGGGATCAAGGATTACAAAACCAAGCCATTGGATGGTAGGAGCCTTGTTGATTTGATCAATGGGAACCAAGCCGCTTGGCCAAGCCGGACTCTTTTCACTGCTTGGGGTGGAACGAACTTGGCTGGCAGCAAAAAGGCGGTTCGGACTGAACGCTGGCGTGCTGTTGATGAACGCCGAGGCTGGGAGTTGTACGACATGAAAAACGACCCAAACCAATTGAAGAACCTGGCCAAGGAACAACCTAAGCGCTTGGCCAAGCTCAGGGAACAATTTGAAGCTTGGTTTACTGAAGCCACATCAAACGGATTTGATACAGTTCCAATTCATGTTGGCCACGAAGGCCAGGACGAGGTTGTGCTCGAGGGGCATTACGCCTACCTTCATCCCGTCAAGGGCACACGCCCCAATCCAAAAATACACGGCATCAGTTATCATGGTCCTGCCGGATGGGCCAACGATTGGGTGGATAATTGGACCAGTACAAACTCGTACCCGTACTGGAACTTGAAGGTGATCAAGGCGGGCGAATACGAAGTCCAACTAAAATACGCCTGCGCCAAAGCCGACATCGGCAGCCAACTTCGAGTAGAGGTCGGCGGTGAATCTCTCACAACTAAGATCACCAAGTCTTTTTCAGGCCCAATGCTCCCAAGTGCAGATCGTATTCATCGCAAGGAAGTGTACGAACGTGAGTGGGGCACGATCATCGTCGGCGATGTTCAATTAAAAAAAGGGCTCACACAACTGAAAGTACGTGCATTGGAAATACCGGCCAGTGAAGCGCTTGAGTTAAAGGCCGTGCACTTGATCCGAAAACGTTGATTCGCCGGCGTCGTTCTGCTAAAAACAGTGCCCCTCTTTTGGTGGAGAGGTTTCTTTGCGGTGAAAACACCTGAAAAACAATTTGAGCAATCGGCCGCGCCAGTTACCCCCAAGGATTTCATTGAACGAAATACGATTCGGGGGCTTTGGGCGATTTGTCGGGACTGGCTGATCATAGCAGGCGCAATAACAGTATCCATACTAGCCGACCACTGGGCGGTATGGCTGGCCTCTGTGTGGATCATCGGTGTCATGCAGTTCGCATTGGCGGAAGCAATCCTGCACGAGGCGTCACACTACAACCTGTTTCAATCGAGACGTCTCCACCATCGCTTGCAGTTTCTTTACGCCTGGCCGTTTTTGCAAACGATGAGTGATTACCAGGGCGAACACTTGGATCACCACCGATATCTCATGAGCGACAGGGATCAGACTTCTGTCGATTACCGGATGTATGGCTTGGCCAAGCGCAACCCGAATCTCTTTTTCATCTGGTTCATCAAGCCGTTCACCCTCTACCCAACGTGGCATTATCTTCGCCACGGCAACGCTGCCCTTGATCGAAAAAACTGGCTGCCGCTTGGCCTGTTTTGGGGTGGAATCGCAGGGCTCAGTCTTTGGCTTGGCCAAGCGCACATCGTTCTCCTTTACTGGTTTGTTCCTCTGCTGTGGGTTTACCCGATGCTCAATTACTGGTCGGAAATTGAAGAGCATTACAATACCCGGGATGAATCTCGTTCCAATTTGGCCAAGGCGCTAAACTTCCTGACTCACAATGAGGGATATCACACGGTTCATCATCGATATCCGACGATTCCATTTTACAATCTGCCTGACGCGCACGCCGCATTCGTCGGGGATGAAGCGGATATCAGTCATGGATTCCTGGACACGTTTCGTCAAATCTGCGCCAAGAAGGATTTGTCGGTGAACGGCACCTAATGTCTTGAGAA
>Ga0163179_10002511_pt1 | contig 12739 bp, 7 predicted proteins | sample AtlANTMetagenome_FD_109643 | JGI IMG/M metagenome (GOLD analysis project Ga0163179, IMG submission 109643) | Marine eukaryotic phytoplankton communities from the Atlantic Ocean - Atlantic ANT 2 Metagenome | ecosystem: Environmental > Aquatic > Marine > Oceanic | place: North Atlantic Ocean...
ATGCTTCAATTTGGCATCGCTAAAGAGTTAGGAAAGTCTCTTGCAGAAGTCAGACAAATGACGTTAGAAGAAATTATAGGTTGGAGTGCATACTTTCAAATTTTGAACGAAGACCAAGAAAGAGAGTTTAAAAAAGCTAAACGAAGCGTTTAGGATTAAACTAAGGCATCATTAGGTGGAATAACAGTGGCTTCGTATGATGCTCTAATAAATTTAAAGGTAAGAGGACTAAAAGATCTAAGTAAAATTGATAATGCGGTTAATGGAATAACAAAGGGAGCAAAGGATACAACAGAAGCGGTTAAGAATGGCAATAAAGCGTTAATGACTCAAGGTCTACGTTTAAGAGCTTTAGCTAAAGGGCAAAATACACTTATTGAAAAAATGCACAAAAAAGGAGGAAAAGGAGGAGGTTTTTTTCTTCCTGACTCCAAAACTTTAAATGCTTCTGCTAGAGGTATAAAGAGGTATTACAGTGAGCAACAAACACACGCAAAACATATAAATAGAGTTCAAGAAGCAACTTTAAGCGTTGAAAAGAGAAGACTAACTCTTAATAAAAATATTGCTAAACAAAATAGAATATCTGCAAGAGTAGGTAAAAACATACGATCAGCAAAGGCGGCTGCTCATAGAGAAGAACTTAGGACGTTACAGCAGATAATAAATTTACGAAAACTTGCTGATAGTGCTGGTGGTATAGCAGGAAGATTAGGAGATGTTCTTGCCCCTCCAGAGTTAAATACAAGAGGCAAAGGAGGAAAGATGCTTGCTCTGCCTAGTGCAGAAATGAGGGCAGGTGCTCCAGGTGCTTTTCAAAATGCTCCTGGTTTTAGAGGAACTAGAAGAGCTTCAACAAGAGGAAAGGGAAGCGGTGCTCTACAGAGTGCATTGATTAGTGGTGCGTTTCCCCTGTTATTTGGGCAAGGACCGTTAGGTGGTGCTGCTGGTTTTGCTGGTGGTTATTTGGGCACTAAGATGGGTGGTCAAATGGGGGGATTTGCAGGGGGTCTTGTTGCTACTGCTGCTCTTCAATCTATACAGAATGCTGTCTCTGCGATAACAAAACTTGGACAAGCATTAAACCCATTTACTGCTGACATAGGAAAACTTTCACAAGCTTTAGGTATTGCTGGAACAGCAGAAGGAGCAAGATTGAAAGCTATAGAAGCTTTATCTGGAAAACAAGCTGCATTAACGGAAGCTACAAGATTGATGAATCAGCAGTTAGGTGCTGCGGCAACACAAACGTTAAAAGTATTTGGCGAAAAAATGCAAGGTGTATCAAATGAATTTGCAAAAGTAATGACTCGACTGGGAGCTGTTTTTGCCGATCTAATTACAGAAACAGGAATACTAGATTTACTTCAAGGAATACTTAAGTTTATTAATGGTATAGACGTTCAAAAGTTGAAGGGCTTTACACAAATAATGTTAGCTATGTCGGGAAAAGCTAATTTTGCTCAATTAGCTAGTGGAATAAAGAATATGACATCAAAAAATAATTCAAATGTAGATAAAGATCCAACTATTGGGGTTACTACTACTCTTAGTGGGGCAGGTATGTTTTTTGGAAATGAAAAAGAAAAACGTATAGATGAATTAAATATACTAAAAGCAACAATAGAGGGAGGAAAAGATCTGGGCCGTATAGAAAAGATGAGGGTTGATTTAAAAAATAAATTAAAAGCTCTTGGTTTAGATATTAATAAAGAAGATCAAAAAAGTATAGATACAGCATTAAAGGGCTTAAGTGATCAAGATAAACTAATAGACTCGTATAAAAAGCAGCTTGAACTAACAAAACAGATAAAAAGTGTTATAGCTGACGGTCTAACAAATGCAATTACAGGATTAATAGATGGAACTAAAACTTTAGGTGAATCATTAGCTGGTATTGCTAAACAAATAGCAAATTTAATTCTTCAGCAAGCAATTTTAAGTGCAATTGGAGGAATAAAATTTGGAGGAGGAGGAGTAACAACAGGCTCAGTATCTGATCTACCTAAAGTTGCTACCGCAGCTCAAGGTGCTTATTTTATGAATGGCATTAAGCCTTTTTCTACTGGAGGCATGGCTACAAAGCCTACTCTCGGACTAATAGGAGAGGCTGGAGAGAGTGAATACATAATTCCTGCATCAAAGATGGCTTCAAGTATGCAACGCTACTCAGCAGGTGCTAGAGGCAAGGGTGTTATTCCTGGCACTGGCTCGTCTCAATCTGGAAGCGGTGGAAGTTCTACTACTGTTAATTACTCTGGGCCTATATTGAACTTCAACTCTGAAGAATTTGTTCCTAAGTCTGCTGTAAATGACATTATTGGCACAGCAACAAGACAAGGTGCTTTACAAGGATCTTCTCAAACTTTTGCTAGCTTAAGAAATAGTCGTAGTGCTAGAAGCCGCATTGGATTATGACCTTAGTTTCTTTAGCTGCTTTTATTGAAGTTACAAAACCTTTAGGCGGTCAACCAAATATTACTAACAAACAAGAACAGACTGTCTTTACTACAAACAAATTTCAAAACGGTAAATACAACGAGATTGTAGATGGTCATACTTATCTGTCTTTTTTATATTCAGGAGCAGCGTTAACAACTTCTGGTGATAATTTAGAAGCTTCAATTATTCTTGCTAGTAATCCTGTAAGCATGGGTTATGTAAAAGAAATGGTAGAAAATAAATATCAAGTAAAAGTAGAAACTTTCTTAATGACAGAATCATTTGCAAAGAAAAAAATATTAGCTGCTGAAACATGGTTAGCAACTTTATTTAATTACGATCCAGTACAAATTGAACTTGTTCTTTCTAGTGCGATTGATGCGGTAGGAGCTAATGCACCAACTAAAACATTAACTTCAAAAGATGTTGGACATATACCAGTAACAGGAAATATCCAAGCTAGATGAAACCATACGAATTAATTGGACTGCCTTATCGTCTAGGGGCAGATCCTAAAAAACACGGTGCTGCTGACTGCTTATCTTTATGTCGTTCTTGCCTTGGATCGTATGGAATAAAAGTTCCTAGAGGAGAAAGAAGTTGGTATAGAAGATTGAAAAATAGAGATTATGATGTCTTTTTTGAAGAATTAAATAGGTGGGGAGTTGAATCACCCCCTAAACTAGGAACAATTGGTCTTTGCAAATCAGAGAATGGTTTGGGAATGGCTGCGTTTTATGAGGAAGGATGGCTGAGTTTCCAAGAAAGATTCAACGAATCAACGGTAGTGTGGACACCGTTAAACAGCCTTACGGTGATCGAGTCCTATTACCCACGGAGTTAGAACTATGTAATCTTTTAAATTTAAGTAAGAAAGAATATTTTTATTTTGTAGATCAAACTTTTTTATATGACGGTAAACAAAAGAAAGGTTATGAATTAATTCCTGATATACAAGCTGGACAAGTAGCTGTTTATTTTGGAACAGAAGCAGGAAAGCAGGTTTTAGTGCAAATAGGTTTAGCAATTGCTTCTGCTACGGTTGCTTATTTATTAACACCTAAGCCAAAACAATTAGACAGTAAAGCAGCTATAAACACAGCAGATGTTATTGGTGCAAAACGTTTTGCCCCTCAATTTGCTTTTGATTCAATACAAAATTTAGCAACTATTGGTGATATTATTCCTTTAATATTTACAAATAAGGATATTAATTTAGAAGGAGGAATTAGGGTTGATAGTCAGTTACTTTGGTCACAACTAAAGAGCTTGGGACGTTTGCAAAGATTATCTGCTAAAGCTTTATTTTGCCTTGGTGAATTAGATTTACCGCCAGATGAAAAAGGTTTCGCAATTGGTGATATGTTGCTAGAAAATTACCATAAACAAAAGTTTACTTTATATTTTAAAAATAATGGTGGACGTATAACAGAAGGTGATTCGCTAGAAAATAATGTAGATAAAAAATTACCTGTTGAAAATCAAGATGATCCTTTTGCTATTCCAATCTCAGTTGAAGGTGATGTAAAAGACTTACCTGCTTTTAGTAGTGCAAGAAATCCTAATACTCAAACAACTTTTGGCTTATATAATCCTATGCCAAATACTTCTATATTTAGACCTGCCTATGATTTAGTAAGAGATGTTAGGGGAGCTAGTAAAGCAGCTATAAGAGATATAGGACGGAAAAGAAAGAAAGTAGAATTTTCTAGTTTTCCTATGAGAGCAGGATTTATTACTCAACCTGCTGATGGATCGTCTTTAGCCTCAAGAAGTGTTTCTGTTAATGATGAAATTGTTTATGAAATATTAGGCGGAGATAATGTTGGTGTTCAAAAAGATACCGAAGACAAGAAACAAGGTTTTATGCCTCATGGAGTTGTTGACATAACCAACTCAACAAAAGCAATTAGAGAATCTTCTGATTCTTATATTTCTGTTGGCGAAACATATATGCTAGGAACTAGCATTGCTACTTGTACTAAAATTACAGATAACAGACCATTTGATAATACTTTTACAAAAAAATATACCTTTAAAGTAAATGAAATAGATTCTAATTCTAATAATTTAGAAAAAGCAGGAGGTCTTGCAAGACATATAAATAATCCCGTATTTAATGAGTCTGGAAGTAGGTTGCAGAATGTAATGGATCTTGGAAATAGCACAGATAATATAATTTTTATTGATCAACTATTAAATAATAGAGACTTGGCTGATCCTGCTGATGTCTATCATTTGCAACGTTTAGCTATTGGAACAATAAGTAATAATAGAAGATGTAAAATTACAGAGATTGGTTTAAAAAGTAAAGTATTTAAGAAAATAAATTTTGCTAATGTTAACTCACAACCTGATCAAGAAGCTTTAGGTAAGATTTTTGGTGAGCCTGGAGGTCAGTTAAATTTAGGACGTATTGATAAATTTATAACTAGATTTTCATTCTTTAAATTATATGTACGAGAATTAGGATCAGAAACATGGGATGAATTAGTTAATAGTTCTAATACTTCACAACATACAGGACTGTTTTGTGTAAGAGGTAACACTCCAGAATTTCAATATAACTTCATAAAAATACAACATCCAAGAGAAGATCAATTTGAATATAGATTATTACCTTGGCCTGGTCGTGATGTTATACGACAAATAGGAAACAATGGAAATGTAAAAGTTAACTTATTAAATGCAAACCATACAGAAAATAACCAAAACTTAGTAGGCTATGAACGAAATACAATTTATGGAGTTTTTAGCGTTAAATTTGTAGGAGAAAATCAACTTGTACTAAATAAAGAAAAGTTATCTAATCCAGAATTTATTATTGGGAATATTCCTACAGACGCTTCTACAGGAGAAAGAATAGCAGGTATTCAATCATTAAATATTAGTCAACACATGACTAATAACCAGTCATTTCAAATACCAACTTCTCAAAAATATGTAATAGCAGACGCAGCTTTATGGGGTTATTTTGGTAACTTTGGACATAATGCAGCTAATGGTACAAACATAGGAAGTCTTACCTTTTTTGATATAATTACTAATCCAGCGTTAGTTCAACCAGGTTTTATTAGGTTTGATTTATGGTATAGAGGTACCAAATTAGTATCTGGTCAATTAATACCTTCTGGACAAAACATAGAAACAATTCAAGTTGATATAGGCAATGAAAGATTTAGAGCTACTAAGGTTGGTGGTATTGCAGCAAGAGTTACACATCCAGAAACCAATTCAATTTTAAATCCTGTTTTACAGTTATATGTAGAAAGATCTGTTTTGCAATCTGTACCTGTTCAATCGTATGTAAATACTGAGGTATCTTTAACAAGTAGTGGTGATGGTACGGGAGCTAAGGTATTACTTACTTCTTATACAAATGGAACTGATGTTGCTTCTGAATTTCATTTAACTGCCAGTGGTTCAGGGTATAAAGAAGGAGAAATAGTTACTATTCCTGCTCAAGCGGCAGGTGGTGGAAACCCAAACACTCCAGCAATTCAAACAGGTATTACATTAAAACCTTTTACAGATTCACTAAGTAGCCAGCCAGCAGAATCACATTTAAACGATTTTGATGCTGCTTCTGATATGTATAAATACGAAGGAGATCAATCAAGCCACTTAGACCAACCAGAGCATCAGGTTGTTTATTTAAACGAAATAATAGGAGAGAACAATCAAGGCCCAGAATATTCAGATCTAGCTTACGCAGGAATAAGAATTAATAGCTCAAAAGAATGGACTAATTTTTCACAGTTATCTGCATATTTTAGAAAAGGAATTAAAGTTGAAAGCTTATTAGATAACAGTAAAAGATCCACAAGTCTTTTTCCTGAGATTGTTTATGCTTTGTTAACTGATAGCAAAATAGGTGCTGGTGAAATTATTGGTGCGAACTCAGTTGATAAGAGAAAAATGGTTGTAGCTGCAAAGTTTTGTAGAGCTAATGAATTTTTCTGGGACGGGGTTATTTCTGAAAAGATAAATTTAAGAGAATTTATTTTTGAACATGCTGGCTATAACATGTTGAGTTTTCAAATAGTAGGTGGACGTTTTTCTGTTTATCCTGATTTACCTTTTGAATGTGAACAAGAAACAAGTTTTATTGCTCATCTAAGCAATACAAATGAAACAGCAGGCATTACAGGAATACAAAATATGGAAGATAGTAAATTTAAAATTAATTACGAAGCTGATATAAGAAGTCGTGTTAAATGCCTTTATACAGATGGCAATACTAGAGGTATGCAGGTTGGATTTTTAAATCCTCAAGAACGTCAATTGTTTAAAGCACATGTTTTATATAGAAAAGAAAAAACAAACGGATTTAGTGAAATAGAGTCTGATCTTTATAGGTTTGCAAATAATTTTAGTGGGTCAGAAAATGATCCAATAGAACGATTTGACTTAAGTGGTTTTTGTACTAGGAAAGAACATGCAAGAACTTTTGTTTATTACGCTTTAAAAGTTAGAAAGGAAATAGACCATACAATTCAGTTTGAAACAGCCCCTCAGTACATTGAAAATGTAGGCCCAGGAGATTTAATTAAAGTAATTAGCGAGGTTTCACATACTGATCGTTTTAGAAACGGAGCAATAACACCTGATGGAACGGTTGTTACAAATGAAGATGGTCTAAGTACTTCAGAAAATATTTATTACTGGCAAACAGGAACAGAAGGAATAAAGACAATGAATAACGTAAATCTTTTATCAGCTAACCACGGAGTACCTGCTGGCAGCTTGTTTGCAATAAAGTCAACTACAACAGAAAATAAAATATATAAAGTTCAATCCATTACGTATGGAGAAGAAGGTTTAATTGCTGTATCAGCTAGCTTTTATCCTGTAAATTCCAGTGGTAAGTCTAAACTGTTAACAGGACTTTTAACGTCTGGTGAATTTTCAGAGATTGAGTAATGGCAAAAGTTGTTTTTCCTTCTGGTCTTAAACCAAACCAAAGATCATTTACCCCTGGATCGTATCCAAGTACAGAGTTTCAATCTCAAGATGGGACAAAAACACACTTGAGATATGGCAATAAAAGGGTTGATGCAACTTTAGTTTTAGGCTTTGTAAATATTACTGACGATCAAGTAGTAGAAATTTTAAATAACTATGACAGTGTTATGTCGGTCTACGGTCATATTGAATTTAGTAATGAAAACGGTGCATTAGGTATAGAAGATTCTAGTTCAAGCAATGTTTTCAGAGAGGAAATAACAGGATCAATTGGAGGCGATGGAACGACAAGAGCAAAATTAAAGTGGAGATATAGTGCTCCGCCAAATGTAATAAGTGTTTTTCCAGGGAAAAGCAATGTAAGCTGTAGTTTTGTTGCTTGTCTCGATTCACCGTAGAATAAACACAATGTATTGATTTTTTAGGTCGTGCCTTTTTATAGCGGTCAACATGGTCAGTTAAAGATTGCTGATGCAGCAGCAGTAAAAGTAAAGTCATTTGGGTTTTCTACTTCTCAGGCTGTACTAGATACAACTTCACTAGAAGATACAGATCGAACAATTATTCCAGGGATAAGAAGTTTTTCTGGAACGGCAAGACTGGCATATCATCAAGCATCTGCTGGATCGGGTGGCGACGTAACTACGTTGCTTCAAAAAGTAATGGGAACAACATCTTTCCCTACTTCTGTTAGTGCTGGTGATGGTACAAATAATGCTGCAACAGAAGTTACGTTTGAATTAAAAATTGCTGATGGTAGTTCAAATGGCAGGAGGATTAAATTTAGTGCTTTTATTACATCTTTTAATATGAATGTAGCGATAGGAGAAGTTATAGAAGCAGATGTAAGTTTTGAAGCTAACGGTGCTCCAATGATTGTTGATATGTAGATATGGGTGTTTATTTTGGTCAGTCAGGAGAGATTGCGTTAAAACGTGACTCTTTACAAGAAGCTTTAAAAACAAAGCTAGATCCTTTTGATGTCAACACGTCAAAGAAAAGATTTAGTGTTGACTTTGCTGATGGATCGTTATTAACAGGAGATCAAATAGAAATAGAAACTGTGGATGGGTCAACGCTAGAACTAATTAACGGACATAGTTTTCCTGATGCAAAAGCTTATATTCATGTAGATCAAGCTGGTGGGATTCGTTTATTTAATACTTTTGGTAAAGCTCTTAGTGGAGAACAATCTGATGCTTTGACCTTGGTAACTCCTAGTGCAGCCAAAGATGTCCTAATAAAAACAAGAAATGAAAGGTTCAGGCAACTAGCAAATGTAACTGATTTTGAAATGACAACGAGTAGAGATCAAGTTGATACAACCAATTTAGGAGATCAGTTTAGAAATCAATACGAAGCAGGGCTTATCTCAGGGCAAGGAACATTAAGTGCTTTCTTTGAGCATCGTTACGAACATGGATATAAACAAAACGAAAGAGGTATTGAGCCAGAGTTTCCATTTTACCTTGCACAATTAGTACTAAGAACTCAACAGGGATCAGATTTTGACGCTGCACTTTATTTATATAAAGACAATGTAAATAGTAAAAAAGATGTATTTTATGAGTGTAATTGCATCGTAACAAATATTGCAATTAATGTTACTCCTTCAGAGGTAATAGAAACTTCTATTGAGTTTGTAACCAATGGAATCATCAAGTTAAAAACTGGTGGAACCCCTGGATTCTTGTTACAGGAAAACACAGATAAAATATTGCAAGAAAATGAAAGTCCTATATTGCTCGATTCAGATTAAACTGCTTGTAATAGTTTTTAGCGTCAAGGCATGGCAGATCTTCAGATTTCGCAATTACCAGCGTTAGCAGAGGCAGGTGTTCAATCAACAGACGTATTAGCTCTTGCAGATTTAAGTGCGTCAGAAACAAAAAAAGTAACAGTAAAGGATTTACTGGCAGCAGGTGTAGCGTTAATTGATGCAGGAGATATACCAGCAGCAAAAGTTGGAACGTTAGGAACGAACCAAGTGGCGACAGCAGCAATACAAAATAGTGCAGTAACAAATGCCAAGCTTGCTAATTCAAGTATCAGTCTTGGAGGTTTAAGTCTTTCACTTGGATCGACAGATGCGACTCCTGCCCTAAACCTTAGTGATGCAACAAACTACCCAACGTCTTCTTTATCTGGAACGATTACAAATGCACAGTTAGCAGGCAGCATTACAGGAGATAAATTAACTAATTCAACAGTTGCTTTCGCAAAGCTAAACCTTTCCGATGGAGATATAGGTGGTGCAAAAATCACAAGTGCAAGTATTACTGCTACGCAGTTAGCAGCAGATTCTGTTGGTGCATCTCAGATTGCTGCAAATGCAGTGGGAACAAGTGAGGTAGCTTCAAATGCAATAACAAATGTAGAAATTGCTAGTGCAACGATCCAGACAGGAAACATTGCAGCAGCACAGATTACAGCCAGTTTGCTTGCTACTAATGCGGTAACAACAGATAAAATCCAAGACGGAGCAGTAACAGCAGCAAAACTTAGTGGAACGTTGCAAGCTGCTTCTCTTGCTGATGGATCAGTAGCTACGGCGAAGATTGCTGATGATGCAGTCACTTCAGCAAAGCTTGGATTAAATTCTGTTGATTCAACTGCTCTTGCCAATAACAGCGTAGATACCGATGCTGTTGTTAATGCAGCAATAACAGATGCCAAGATTGCTGGTGTCGCTGGTACAAAAATTACAGCAGGAACAATACCTGCATCAGCGTTAAATACTTCAAATATTAATCGTGGCTTAAATGTTGCTAGTGGAAATATTGGTATCCAAAATGCTGTATCAGGAGGTGCAGCAACAAAAAGTGGCATTACATATACAGATCAAGGAATAATTGCCTCAATCGTTAATTTAGTACCGAGTGATTTACCTCTAGGGACAGTAAGTGCAGCAGGAATAGCAAGCTTTCCTACTTCTGGCGGTTTATCAATTACTGGAGCTGGAGCAGTTGCTATTGCAGCAACAATTACAGCAGCAACACGATCTGGAATACAATTTAATGCTTTCGGACAAATTGTTGGTCATTCAGCATTAGTAGCAAATGACCTCCCTGTAGGTACTACATCTGCTATTGGCGGACTTAGCGTCACAAGTGGAGCAGGGTTAACAGTTAGTGGTGCAGGTGCTTTATCTGTAACTGACTCTGCTGTTACTCCTGGTACTTATCCAAAGGTTACTGTTAGCCAAAAAGGAATAGTTACAGCAGGTTCAGTCCTTGTTGAAGCAGATATACCAAGTGTTTCAGCCGCTAAATTAACTTCTGGAACGTTAGATATAGCAAGATTAGGTGCAAATGCAATTACAGGAACAAAATTAGCAAATGCTTCAACAGTTTTATTTGGTTCTGTTGATCAAAGTGGTTTTCCTAGTTCACAATTTACAGGTCAATTCTTCTTTGATTCAGTACTAGAAGATTTATATATTTTTGATGGTAATGCTTATCAACCAGTAACAACTTTAACAAAGGGAAGTTTAATTTTTGGTGGAACATACGACGCCTCGCAGTCAAAAATGACAAGTGTAACGGCTGCGGGTGCGTCAAAAGGTTTATCTGTTAATAGTAATTTACCAACTGCATCTTCCTCTATGGATGGTGTATTTGTAATTGTTGCTATTGGTGGAACGCCTAGTGCTCCTGCTCCTGTAACTGCATTAAATCCACCTGATTATATATTAGGAGTTACCAGTGCTGGAGCCAGTTCTTACCAAGAAATTGATTTATCGGCAACAGTGCAAGGTCAGGTTGCAAGTAATGTTTCAAATACTCCATTTGGACAAATTAGTGCAACCAATGTTCAGGCAGCTATAAATGAACTTGAAACAGAAAAAGTATCAGTTAGTGGAGCAACATTTACTGGGCCAGTTGTTATTGATGGTTCAGGAAGTAATACTGGTGCCTTAAGTTTTGAAGGTTCTTCGGCTGATAATTTTGAAACAACATTAGGTGTAGTTAATCCGACCACTTCAGATAAAACGCTTCTTCTTCCTAATGAAAATGGCACCTTAATTAGTTCTGGTGGAACGGGAAACGTTACTGGCACGATGATTGCTAATGACACAATTCAAAACGTAGATATAAAAAGTGATGCTGCAATTGCATATAGCAAACTTCAAGCGTTGCCTGATGCACAAATTCTTATTGGTAGTTCTGGAACAGTAGCAACTCCAAGAGCAATAACAGGTGATATATCCATAGATAATGCAGGTTTAACAGCCATTGCTGCTGGTGTCATTGTTAATGCTGACATATCAAATTCAGCAGCCATAGTTGCAAGCAAAATTGTTGCTGGCTCAACTTCTGGTGCAGGTGTTCTACAGCTAACAGACGCAACAAATAGCACAAGCACAACCACAGCAGCTACTCCTAACGCTGTTAAAACTGCCTTTGATCTTGCAACAACAGCCAACTCAAACGCTACAAACGCAGCACAAACAACAGGCAGTACTTTTACAGGCAATATTGTTTTAGCAAACCAGAAAGAAACAAGATTCTCTGAAGCAACTGCTGGTGGTAGCAACTATGTAAGTCTTAAAGCTCCTTCTGCTTTATCTGGAAATGTAGAACTGACATTACCTGGAACAACAGGATCAAATGGTCAAGTCTTGTCTGTTGACGGGTCAGGAAATTTATCATTTATTGCTGCTCCTTCTGTTTCAAACCCAACCTTTAGTGGTGACTTACTGGTACAAGGAGGAAACATTGAAGGTTTTGGATCGCTACAAGCTCCCTTCTCTTCTACTGTCACATTTACTGTTACCGTTGCAAGTAAGACTGCTGCTCATAGATATTCAGGTAGCGGATCAAGTAGTGGATATAAGATTGATGGCATAGAATCACCATTTATAACTCTTACTCCAGGACGTACATATAAGTTTGATCAGGCAGATAACTCTAACTCAGGTCATCCACTTCTCTTTTACTTAGAAGCTAATAAAACAACTTTATACAGTACTGGGGTTACAGCAACTGGTACACCTGGGTCGGCTGGTGCTTACACAGAGATAACAGTTACAGATACGACTCCACAGATATTGCATTACATGTGCTCATCTCATGCGTCGATGGGAAATAGCGTTCAAACAAATAGTAATATTGCTTCTACTTCTAAGACATTGGCAACTGCTAGAACGATTGGTGGAGTTAGCTTTGATGGATCAGCAAATATAAATCTTCCTGGTGTAAACGCTGCTGGTAATCAAAACACCACTGGAAGTGCTGCAACATTAACTACTGCTCGTGCCATAAACGGAGTTAACTTTGACGGTTCTGCTGCTATTACGGTAACGGCTGCTGCTGGTACGTTAAGCGGAGGA
>Ga0163179_10002512_pt1 | contig 12738 bp, 25 predicted proteins | sample AtlANTMetagenome_FD_109643 | JGI IMG/M metagenome (GOLD analysis project Ga0163179, IMG submission 109643) | Marine eukaryotic phytoplankton communities from the Atlantic Ocean - Atlantic ANT 2 Metagenome | ecosystem: Environmental > Aquatic > Marine > Oceanic | place: North Atlantic Ocean...
ACTGCTAAGAGTCATTTTTTGACCATTACCAGTGAAAAATTCTATTTTTCCATCTGATTGTTCTATTCTTTCGTGTGAATCACTCCATTGTAGAGAATAGCCTGTAGGTAGATTTACATGACCTGCAAAAGTGGCGTTCTGGCTTGAGTCAAGGGTTAATGCAGTAGCAGTATTTGTAGTAAATACCATGCTATTGCTATTACTAGCATGGTGATAAGCAATAATTCCAATATTAGGGTCTTCTGGATCTCCAAAGAAAATATGATTATAACTATCATTAGCAGACATGAATTGTAAGTCTGCTGAAGAACCTTCTATCATTAACCCAGAACCAGCGTTCTGTGGTGCTCCTATATCTGCTGAAGAAATATGTAATTTAGTATCAGGACTAGTTGTACCTAGACCAATCTTTCCATCTGATGTAATTGTTAATTTTGGTCCATCAGAATTAGTTGATAAAGATATAGTATTAGCTGCTGATAAGTACATCCCATTAGCTGGAGCACTAGATGTCCCTGTAAAATTTAATGCTTGAACTAAATCACTAATTAATTGGGCTTTTGTTTGTGACATTCTTTCCCACGAATACTGGCAATACTATTATTTTACCGTCAGCATTTTTTGAAAGTATGTAATCCTGTATGGGATAAATTTATTTTTTTAGAAAGATAGATTGAATATCCAATATCTCTAGCTCTTTGACAAAAAGCATAGTCTTCAGTTAAATAATATCCATTTGTTCCTTCAGTTACTTCAGGTCTATCTGGATCATGATATGGAAAAGTACCAAATACATCATAATAAGGAAATTTTTGTGTTTCTGTTTTTCCAAATTTAAATTCTAAATGTGAATATTTTTTAGCCATATCTTCACATACTTTTCTACTTAACATCATAAATCCAGTAGGAAGGTATTTAATTTCCATTAAATTCTTATCTTCATAACCTTTATCTAAAGGATTAAAAGTCGCTTGAATAGGATATTCTCTTTTAGGATAAAAGCCTCCAATAATATCTTTATCGTGTATTAATAAAGTCATTACATCTTCTGGTTTCCAACCTATATCATCATCAATCCACATCATATGAGTCCAATTAGGATCAGTTAATGCTTTACTAAACATCATTGATCTTCCTAAAGAAATAATTGAACACCCATTTAAAAATTCAATATCATAAGCAATACCATTATCTATAGCAAAATCGGCAAAAGACATAAAGCCTTTAAAACATTCAATATTTATTTCACCACGAGTAGGAAGATTAAATAGAATATGTGGAGGATCAGTAAGCATTAAAAAAACTATTACTAACTAAAAGATAGCAATAATTTATTTATCAATCATTTTTTCCAAAGCATGTACTTGATTTTGTCTATAAAAAGCTAAACGTTCTTGAATCAGATTGTAATAATTAATAGCCCCATCTACCATCTCTTCAGCTTGCATACTTCCTGCTAAATTTTCATTAGAAAGCATTGCTGCTGTTAAAACTGTTACACCCCATTCAATTTTGCTACCGACTAATGCTTCAAGAGGAGTCCCTTCCTGAGTAAAACCAGCGATTAAATTATATAAATTAGCTGAATCTTTCTCCATGAACTCCTCTATTACTTCTTCTATTGTATAGGAAATTATTTTTCTGTCTCTTGTAACCAGTACCAATAGCAATGTTTAGCGTTTTGATGAAACCTTTTACTCATTAAGAGTTTAAGTTTTTTCTCTTGTAAATCACTAAATCTTTCTTCGTTATAAGGAAGAGGTGATTCATTATCACAAAGCATTGCCATTTCCAGTTCATTTAATTCAATCTGAAGCTGGTAATCATCTAAGTTATGTTGATGAATACACATCCATTTATGTGCATCTTCAAGACCTTTAGGTACAGTCAGCTTCTGGTAAAAGTTTTCTGGAATCCCTGGATGCTTCTTTGTCCAATTCTCCATGAGTTCTTCTTCTGAGGACGGCGATGGTTTGATAAACGGTGACTCCTTCTGGGAGCCTTTCGTTATTTTTGCTTGAGTTGCGGATTGCATCTTCGTTTGGAATAATTTCAGTTTTAGTTTTAGGAGTTGTACTTTCTTCAAGCACTTCACCTGTTAAAGAACGTACCACAGTTTTAGTAATAATTTCTATTTCTTTTTGTATACAAAATTTATTTCTTTCATCTTCAGTCCAATTATCAATACAAGAATTGATTACGACTGCAGATGTAGATCTTTTGCTTAAAAGAAATTTATATTTATTACCTGTAATACCTTTCTTACCAGCAGGTAACATACGTCCTATAAAACGAAGCATCCTTTCTATTCTGTCAATTTTATTTTTATAACTTTTTTCAGCATCTTTTAATAATTCTTTTTCTTCTTTTACTCTTTTTAAACGATCTTCATATGCAACGAGCATTGCATAGATCATATCAACTTTAGAAGATCTTTCATTGATTGCAGCTTCTAATTCAGCTTGAATCATATCTTCTGTGCCTGAAATTAAACCTTCTTTACCATGATCAATTAAAGCTCTTTCATGATCAAGAAGTTGAAGTAGATCCATTTTTTTAGGATCTTGTAAATTGGAGTTAGTCATTTGATTAATAGAGTTGAGTTGAATAGTTTTACATCATTACGGATGAGAACTAATCTTTAAGATATTTATCTATAACTTCTAAGCGATCATGATATTTAGAAATAATATCTATTTGTTCATTGATAGCTTCAAGAACATCTGAATGCTCACCAATACCTATTGGATTAGATAAATAAATTTCTACATTACTTTTAGATTTTTCAATATGCCCATAAGCATGTGCTTTAAGTGAATGTAAGATTGTTCTTTTCATTTTTAAATGTTATTTGTGGAATAGTTGTATGTCCACAATAAGGTACATACTCATTTAATAACATTCTAAAAAGATATTCCCATAAATCATATTGATTTAAAGTTAGTTCTGGACGATAAGTTTTCCAATCTTTTTGTTTAGCTAAATAACCTTTATCTGTATAAAGAATTAATAGATAACCTTTGGTACCTTTTACTTCTGGTGGAGCATACCACCATGCTGCACATTTAGTAGGAAAACCTGTGGGTAATGAATTTCTTAATTGTGAAACAGCATTACGGTATTCTCTAAAACGGTAATACCAAGCTCTATGAATACATTGAGGTTCATAAGATTGAACATCATCTAGTATTCCATGTTCACCACATAGTTCTTGTTTGAATTCATCTTGATACATCAATTGTTTTTGATATGAACCACATGAACATCCATATTCATCATTTCTATTTGGCATTACTAAATGTCCTGTATTACATTCAGGATCTTCTAATAATGTTATAAAATTATCTACGTCTACATAATTTAAAGCAGGAGAAAAGTTTACATAATCAATTAGTTCTCTTTGACGTTTAACAATAAGACTGAATTGAGATTTTTGAGTTTCATAAGAAACACCTTTAAACATTACATAAGCTTCTTTTTCTACGCTATTTCTCCATAACATAGGTGTTAAATAATTTGGTCCTAAGTTATGAAAATAATCAACTAACCTACCGCAATGTCCATAGTAAGTTAATTGAATATCAGCCTTGGGATATGACTGATAGGAACCATCTGTTCTAGTAACAATGCACTTATCATCTTTTAAAGAGATGTATGCAATATCTCTATCATCAAAATCTTTAAAGGTTCTTTTAATATTTGAAATAGAGTAAATTCGTTTCTGAGCTATGTTAAGCTCAACGACAAGTTGTTTATTCATTTTTAAAATTGGAGTTGAATTAAATGGGAAAAAAATTGCACCAAGTTAAAAGCACCTGGTATTATTTTTTTTGGGGATTGATGTCAGCTTCAGTTGTAGCTGGACAAATTTATGTTGGAACTGGATATAGAAGTATGTCTAATAGTATTCAAGAGATTATAAATACTAAATAAATAGATCATACTCTTCATCAGCTTCCTTTAGCTTAGGTCTTTTTTTAGCCTTTTTGTAAAGAGATTTACCAACTTTAAACGTTGCGTAACTTACAGCAGCTAATGTAAATGGAGTACCAATAGCAGTAAAAATACCAGCACCCATTAATGCGAAAGGACCGAACTTATTAATCATAAAACTTGATTCCTGTTGCATGTAGAATAGATAAAGAAGGAGGTAAAATGGACGAAAATCTTCAAAAGAAATTAGAATTTTTAGAATATCAAATTCCTATAGAAGATCAGTTTTTATTTGAAAGAATTAAGAGAAGTATCTCTAATTCAGATGATGTAGATACAATAAAAACAATGGCAATCTATTTTGCAAAAGTTGCCACTGAGCGTAATGCAATTATAAAGGGACTAATTAGTGAATTAATTAGCCCCGATAATATCGTACTTAAATCATAAAGCTGCGTCTTCTCCAGTATCAGTTGCACCTTCTGGTAGAACAGCTACTACTGCTTTTGGTAATAAAGCTGGTACACCATCAGCAATTCCATAAGCACCATTAAGCTTTGCAGCTTCTTGTTCACTATGCTTATTAATATAATTTCCTAAGAAATCATCTTGCATTTGTTCCCATGTTTTATCTCTATTCTCTTGAGGAATAGAATATTCAAACATAGATTCTTTAGCTTTTTCAACTGTAGAATAATCAGGCTTTTCGTAATCTACGATTGCAGGAATACTTACCTTTCTATTTCCACGAGCTGAAACACTTCTAATATCTAATTCAGGAACAAAGACATATCCTGCTTGTGTTCTTTCATCAAATCGCATATCAGTTTTTAGTTCTAAACCAGTGCTATAACACTTATTCATTTGTTTAGTAAACTCTTTTAACATGCGAGACATATCAACACTAGCTAATCCTTTAACAGTAAAAACTAAAGGAACTTTATGAGCTGGTTGATTATCTTTAGTCAAGATATTAACTAGATATTTAGTTCTAGTTGAATATTGACGATCACCATTTTCTCCAGCTTTTTCTTTATCTATTTCAAATGCTTTAGCCACATGAGGCATAGATAAATCACCAATGATCATATTCATTGATTTTCCATTTCGATCTAAAATAGAATCATCAACAACTAATATGTTAGATGTATGAATAATTTGAATTCTTGGCTTAATAAAAGCATGAACTGATTCTCTTAAACCACTATGAAAACGATGAGAATGATTAAAAAGAACTGAATCTTTATCAAAATCTTTTTCAGTAGCAGTCCATTTACATGTTTTTATACTTTCTTCTTTTACAGCCCAATAAGCTTTGTCATTGTTATGTAAAGGTTGCAGTGTACCAAAGCCATCAATACCTTTTATAAATTCGCTTTCTCTAAACATAGAGAAGGAAGCTTCAAAGTTTGTAATTGAACTTGGTTTTGTTTTAGATGGAGTCATCTTAGTAATTTGCGTCATTAGAGGCGTTAGTTAAAGGGTGCTAGGAGGGAGAAGCTCTTAGTAGGACGAACCCACAATGTCTCCCCGACTTACATCTATGAGTGCGTATGCGTCCAATACTGGACTAGCCTCTGAATGCCTAGAAAATTTAGAAAGGTTTGTCAGCAGGTTGAGTTGTAGCTGGTTGAGGAGCTATGCTCCATTCTGGATCTGGAGAAGTAGATGTGTCATCTTTACTTACAGATTGAAATGTTTTTCGTTGTGGTTCATTAACATTTTTTGGAGTAAAGTCTTTTAATTGTCCATTACGAGTTAATGCTCCTCTTTCAGATAATATGATCAACGTTGATTCACGTTGTTCTTGAGTAGTTTTATCTGTCCATGATTCCGTAACTATGTAGCCATGAATCGTTGCCCATATCTTCCTTTTGTTTAAATAATCAAAAACAAGTTGAGCATAATTAATACCATACTTATTATTACTATTATGATTAGCTTTAAAAGTATAATAATTTGCTTCAGGTAGTTTATTAAATACTGCTAATCGTTGTTTTACAGACATAAATCCACTTTTAGTAGATATAAAGTCTTTTTCTCCAAGATCATTCATACATAAACCTGAAAGAATAATTGTATTCATATCAGGAAAAGCTTGTGGTACAAGTTGTATGTTTGTTCCTCTTGAACCTTTTAATTCTTTACCTTGAATTTGAGTTTCTGCATTATAGGTAAAGAAAAGTTCAGCATTTTCAATTAAGATTTTACTTCCTTTTGCAATTAGTAATTTCTTTTCTGTTTCAGTCTTGGAAATAATTTGATTTTGTGCATTACCCCAAACTTTAAATTCAAGTTGTGTAGGTGCATAATTTCCATACTTAGGAGCAGCAATTTCTATATCTAAAGAAGTATAGGAATTGTTTCTAAGCTCAACTTCAGCAGGATCATTTATGACCGTTGCTGTTAAGGTTACATAATTCATAATTGAATTGAGTGGTAAGTGAATAATAGTTTAACGTCATTTCGGACAAATGTTAATGGGTTTCTGCCCAATTGAAACCAGTCTTAGAATCTCCTTCAATTTTACATTTAAAACCGAAGTAATTTCCAGCCTCTGTAAAGGATTTCATTACTTCTTTATAGATAGATTCTTTATGTTGTTTCGCACATGTTAGTTGTACTTCGTCATGTACCATTAACAACTGCTCCCAACCGATTCCATAAGGCAGGTTTAAATTTTGCTGTATATTATTATGAATATTTACAACAACTCGTTTCATAATAATTGCACCAGCAGATTGTAGTAAAAGATTAAGAGCTTTGTAGTCTTCTCTACAATAAAGAATACGTTTATCAAGTCCTAACAAGTAACCACGAGTGCTTAATGTTTGGTTGATTTCATCTTTTAATTTCTTTAATGCAGGTACACTTTTTAAAAATTGATCAATCCGTTCTCTACCAATTTTTTTTAATTTATTTTCATTGGTTTCGTTTGGATCAATAATTTTTCCTGCTTTTAAATCCCCGCTTCCATATAACATGCCATACAAAAGTGTTTTGGCTTTATCTTTTGTATCTACACCAAAGCGTTCTTTGTTGTAGTCATGTATATTTTCAAAGCCTACTTTCTTTGGGTTAACAACAATATCTGCATATTCACCGTTATCCCAGAAAGCTAGGTATCCAGCTAGGCAACGTACTTCTAATCCTTTTGCATCAAATCCCATCATCTCCCAATCATATGGTGCATGAAATAAAGATCGACATTCTTCTCCATAAGGACTACTAATTCTAGGAATTTGGCTACAGTTGGGATTTCGATGTGAACATCGCCCTGTAATAGTTCCGTTTGTTATTACGTCACCATTAATGCGACTTGTTTCATTGTCTACTAATTTGAGCCAAGCATTATTACCATCAGCAATTTGTCCTAGTCTTTTCTTGACTAGCATGTATTCAGCTAATGGTTTAGCTTCTGAGAAAGGGAGGTTTTCAAGGACTGTATCGTCAAGTTTTGGATTGCCTTTGTCAGTTCTTCCTTCTGGAATCCATTGGTACTTTCTTTGTAGGCGTTCAATAATTTGTTTACGAGAGCCTGGGTTGAAATGTTCATAACTTATCTTTTCAAATGGTACACCTTTGACATAGCCTCGTTTCTTGTTATTTACTTTAGGTATAAATAGTTCTTTATGTTCTATAGGAGGAAAGATTTCTATTAAATGCTTTTCAAGTTCTTCTTTCTTTGTTCTAAGAACATCCACCAGATCAAGGCATTTATCAATATCGAATGGAACACCTGATCTAATTTGTTTGTTAATTGCTTGGGCAAAATCATGCTCCAGATCGAGTGCTGTCTGAGAATACTTCTGTTCGAGTATATGTTGCCATAATTTTTCTGTAACCCGAACATCTTGGATGCAATATTCCAGCATCTCTTGGGAATACTCGGAGAAATCATTGAATTCAATTTTTTGATCTGATAATCTGTATCCCCAAGATTTGAGTGAGTGTGAACCTTTGAGATTCTGTGGAAGCTCCGAATAGAATTCTTCATCTTTGGAGTAACGTATTTCTTTAGGCCAAATCAGACGGCTACAAATAAGCGTGTCTAAAATTTTAGCTTTAAATCTATTTGAATATAATTTTTCTAATACAGGGATGTCATAAAAAAGAATGTTATGACCAATTAAAACACTAGCGGAGTCCAGATGACTAAGAGCAGCGTCAATAGCATCAGGGCCATAGCTAGAAGTTCGTCTTGAGTGAAGGTCATAAATAACCAAGCAATGGATTTTTGTAACATCATTGTATAGACCATCTGATTCAAGGTCAAAAATTAACCAAGGTTTATCTTCTAAATCTACCGTAGTCTTCAACTGTGAAGTTTTCACGTTTGAGATCTTTGTATTCATCTGTATCATTTGATTTAATCCAATCTACAAAAACCTCCATCTGAGTTCGATGTGGGTTATTAAAGATTTTAGAAACATTAGCAGTAGAAGTTAATGGAATTAATTTAAATTTAGGTTTTCCATCATTATCAATTTGAATGCCATGTGGAACTCCTTTCTTCCAACAGGCTATTACATAGGACATTTTTGATTGTTTCATAGAAGATTTTGAATGAATAATAATACAATTTTTAATAAATACAACTATTTAGTTGCATCTATTTGTTTTTTGCTTTGACAATAGTTGTAAGAGAAACTTTATAAATAGTTGCCCATTCAGAATTAGATAACATATATTTATTTCTTTTAATCATTTGACATTGATAATAATTTAAAATAAAACTACCTTTTTTCTTTCCTGGATTTTCAATTGTATTAATATATTTTTCTTTAGTTCTAAAACGAGTTTTACAATCTAAACATCGACAATATCTTTTAGTAAAATCTCCATGATCTTCAGTACAGCTAACTCTAGTTTCTTTAGATTTACATTTAGGACATTCCATGTTTAGTTGATTTGTAAATAGAAGAAATAATGATAATAAAAAAGGCTATGTAACCTAACAGATTAAGATAGTTCATTGTGTTTATTTGTGAATGAATTGTTAAATTTGTAAGATTTGTTACAGCTTGAACTACATCAAACCTTGAAATGTAATAATATCATTTTAGTAACAAAGGCTACCAAAATGAGTTCTACAAAACTTACATACAGAGGTATCGCCTATATCAAAAAAGATACAGGTAGATACGAAATTGATTCTTTAACAAAAAATTCTTATCTTGATGAAGATAAAATAGTTGCTAAGAAATCTCTTGCTTCTGTTTAGGATTTGGAATTTTATCTAACTCTAATTCTTCTAAGAAATAAAGAGTAGATTCTGCTCCTACAAATCCAAAAGAATCAGCAATTAAATGCTCTCGTTTTTCTTTCGATTGAAAGTAAAAATCTAAGAGCTTTTTTTCTGCTTGTGCAAATCCTACTCGATCACCTGTTAATTGTTCTAAGAATTCAGCTGGCATTCTATCAACAATTAAAGCTGATAATTTATCTATAACAACAGGCCAAGTATGTTCTGGTATTAAAGATACTGTATCTTGAACAAGTTGATCTTTAGGTGTTACTAATTCTTTTGTCATTGTAAAACGGAGTTTCACTAATTTTAAGCTGGAGCTGTTAGTGCGTCTATAACTTCCGTTGCTGTTCCTGATTGTTCTAATTTAGTTAGCATTTGATTCATTACTAATGCTTGTCTATGCGTTTGTTGCATAAACCATTTAACTCTTTCAGCAGTCATGATATGTTCTGAACCATTTGGTTCTACATATTTAAAACTACCATCAGGTTGAACATCACCTTTTAAGGCTAAACTTTCAGAATTACGTGTATAACGTAGCTCTAAATTATGGTGATCTTTTAGACCAGTATCTGATACCCAAGTAGCTCCTATGTGATAACGTTTATCATCATCACTAAAGGCATGAAATTCAGGTACAATTGCTTTTGCAGCTTGAATAATTTGCATTGTTAGAAATACAGTTGAAGTTGGATAGTGCATAAATACACCACTAGGACTTACATTCTAAGAAAGCCTAGAAGTGTATGCAATTAATGTAAATAATATTTAGTTTTTAGATATATTATTCTTCTGGATAATCACCTAAAGCACCTTCAGTAAGTACGTCATATCCTGCTCGCCAACTTTCTTCATTTAGCAAGCGTTGATTTTCACGTTCTTCTTTTTTTTCTTTTTCAGAAGTCATTTGTTTTCTTCCAATAATGATTCATAGCCATAAATTCTACAGACGTTTTCTATTTGATCTACATCACATGGATGAGTCAATATAGAATCTTTAGCACTGTCTAATGCGTCTTTAAGTATTGTGAATAAATCTTCTTCTGCTTTCATTTTGTCGATGTAATCAGAAGATTCTTCAGCACAAGGACCACACATATAACCAGAGTAATCATCTGTTTCAGCAGGTATTCGATTAACGAATCCTTCTTTAGTGGTATCTTTTTTGATACCTTTGACATAGCAATCTATACATAGATCGCCAATGTCTACTGGGTTATAAGTTGACATTAGGTTTCCTCCTTTGGATGAAGGATATAATTCCTTGCACGATTAGCTTCTTTTAAGGAAGTTTTGAGAATAGATGGATCTTTGTGTAAACATTTAATCCATGACTGTAGATAGTTGGCATGATTTTGCGTATCTGAATTAATTTGTAATTCATCTGCAATCAAAAATGCACATAATTCAGCTACTAATTCTTCTTTTGCGTATGTATGTAAGCCAAAGCTGCCTGACATATCACGATTTAGACGTTTGGAATGTCCTGTCGAATGACCTAATTCGTGTCCCCAGGTGGAGTACAATGCATGAGCAGAATGGAACTGTTTACGTTTAGGCATTGTGACTATATCTAAAGAAGGAGAGTAGCAAGCTTTATCACCACCCCATTGGGTTTCTAACGTTTCTCGACGGTGGTATTCTGTAAATACTTTTTCGCAGTTCTCCATACGTTCTGGTTCAGGTCTTGGCTTTTCTAGTTCTCCTTGGTGTCTAGCAATAATTTCATCTTTATCTTCTCCTTCTATATCTTTAACATTAAAGATTGGAGAGAAATAGAATCCACCAGTTCTAGATTCTTTAACTTTTTCACCAAAATGATTCTCTACTTCAATTTGATATTTACTAGGGACACAGATATAACAAGCTTTAGATCCTTTACGAATCTTCCAGCCTTTAGTTTTTATCTGTCCTCCTCCAGCCCATAAAGGTAGAGGATAACCTCTAGCCATTTGATAGAAGGCTAATAGTGCAGGATTCTGTCCTGTATAGATGTGATGACTAAGGATGTTTTGTTGTTTACCTCCATTAGTACAATCCCATTCTTTTTTCCAAGGTTGTTTACCTGATTCCATCAGATTGATTAGTTCTTTTACTAACTTTTCTTCTGGAGTAGGTTTACTACTCTTGGGTTTTGCTCTTGATTTTGAGCGAGTTGCTGTTGTCATTGGATTTGAATTGTTGTTGAAGTTTTAATGCAGCGGCTTCCGCATCTGATCTAAGGGGATATGTAGTCCCCCAGTAGACGCATCCACCGTTGTAGTACCAAGGTTTAAATTCATAAACCCAACCTTTAATAATAGGTTCAACGCCACATTTATCTGGTACTAGATCAGTATGTCGATAGGAATGAAATTCCATTAGGATTTACTGGTTTAATACAATAATTAAACGCAAGATAATGCCAGTAATTAAAACGTAATAAGACCACATAATCCACATACCAATCTGATTGTGTCTGGAGCCACGTTTATAAGGATGTACAGCTAGATGAGGAGATCTATCCCAACCATCTACCATGTAATCTTTAGTTTTAAATCCAGTCATGATCTTCTAAGTACTCTATATGTTTATTCTGGATGGAATTAATCTTTGCATAAAATTCAGGTGTATGAGTACGTTGTGATACTTCACCTAAAGATTGTTCTATAGGTTTAGTAAGTAAATCACAACCATGTCCTATAACACCTTCTACAATTTCTTCTACAGTTCCATCAGGCTTAACGTTAAAGCGAAGAGTAATTTGAGGCATTAGTGTGGATTAGAACTTGGCATTGGTGGAATAATCATTGCTTCTTCAGCAAAGGTTCTTCCTGGTGCAGGTGGAGCACAAATATCTAAGTATTTGCGATCTCCTTTCTTTCTTCTTAGAACTTTCATTTTCTTAGCTTTAAGATAAGCTTCTTCTAATGATGTTGCTCTAATTGAAACAGGAGTTCCAATCGTTGATTGAATTGAATTATCATCTTTATCCCAAGTTTGGTAATAAAGACGAGCTGTATAAAGAGTAGTCATGATTAATCTCCTTTAAGATCTTCATAGATTCTTTTACGTTCTTGGTGTGTAAGATTTGGATGATCTTCACATACCATAATCCAGATAGGATCATCTGGATCATTGTTACCTTCATGACTCATTTTGAATTTGTGATAAATGTTTTCTGAAACGAAACTCTTGTTCTAATCCCATTTGATAATTAGCTTTTTCAACTTGTTCATGAAAAGCTTCTAGTAATTTTTTATCACCTTTAGCTTCTTGAAACAAGTTATAGATGAAAGCAGCAAGATCTATCTTTTCATCTTTAGTTAAAGCTACATAATCTTTTGCAGGAGATTCTTCATGCATTCGTTTTCTTGCTTCTTCTACATTTTCAATGTGTTGTAAGCATTCAACAAATTTAGGATCGTAGTTACCTGGATTAATACTCATAGATCTGAATACTCGTCATTAAAATACCAAGTGATACTACTTGAGTGTTTATTTAAATAACTAATCCAGTCTTTATCTGTATTAGGTTGAACTTCGTCATCATCAAATTCAATTGTTGTATGAGC
>Ga0163179_10002513_pt1 | contig 12738 bp, 10 predicted proteins | sample AtlANTMetagenome_FD_109643 | JGI IMG/M metagenome (GOLD analysis project Ga0163179, IMG submission 109643) | Marine eukaryotic phytoplankton communities from the Atlantic Ocean - Atlantic ANT 2 Metagenome | ecosystem: Environmental > Aquatic > Marine > Oceanic | place: North Atlantic Ocean...
CCTTTTCCTCCTTCGTCGCCCTCATCGCTCACCTGCACGGTCTCGAAGTTCGCGGCGGAGAGGTCCCTCGACCTGATGTGCCCCTTGGTCACGTTCGCCACCAGCTTGGTCTCATCCAGCAGGCACGCCGTGGGCACCTCCACCTCGACGTCAGCCCGCCTGCAGCTGAACTCGCCGGACAAAGAGTTGCTAGTCCTCGCCTCCAGCGTCACGTTGGCCCTCGTCTCCGTTGGGACGTTCCCCACCAGCAGGGGCTTCTCGCCAATGGTGACGCTCAGCCTAGAGATGCGAGTCAAGAAGTACTTGTCCGCGGCTCGATTTCGCACTCTGAACACGATCTCGTGCGCAGCCAGGTCGGCATTCTCGACGAACTTGACCGTCCCGAAGTTCTGCTCAATCTTGAGCTCATCAATCTTGGGGCCTATCACCTTCTTTATCTTCCCGTCCCGCGCTATCTTCGTAAGCTCCTTCGCCGAGGAGTCTATCTCGTACCGGAACTCCTCGGCCTTGCTGTGTCGAGGATACCTGCAGTACTCCACTTGAACAACGAGGATTATGCTCGCCAGGATGAGTCCAAGCATGCACACGCTGGCTCCAAGGGTGGTGTAACCGATGCACTTGTGTATCCTCTGCTTGTGCTTTTGCACTAGGGCCTTCGCCTTGCTCTTTCTCTTCCTCTGGGCGCGGGCCTGCTTGGACACGTCCTCGTTCGTCGAGGGCTGAGTCACGGGGAGGAGTGCCCCCCTCTCCGATGACCGCAAGGCGAGGGAGCTGCTCCTCTCCAAGGCGATGGACTTGGACGCGGGACGGCCCGCGGGACGTCTCTTCTCTACCATCGTCACCTCGTTGCGGGGATTCTCCGTCAAGCGGGTCCCGCTGTCAAGCGGCGTTTCCTTCCAACATCCTCCGCTCTCTGCATATACGATGTCCCCACCCTTCGCTGACTTTTGCTTGAAGCGCGCGGCACCCGCGGTCCGATTTCAGTTTGGCCTGAAATCTGTCGCGCGAAGGAGTGCTGTGTGCGTCGAAGCGAGGGCGGTCGTTCGAGTCGCTTCGAAGGATCAAAGATAAGGAGGGCTTCCTACCTTATCGGGGCTTGCGCGGTCGCTTGCGTTGCATGGGCCATCGTCGCGTCGAGCCCTCTCGCCGTTGAGTGGCGCGACCGCGAATCCCAAGCCAGAGGAGGTGAGTGAGCTCTGAACAGGGCTCAAAGTGCACTTCAACAGGGGGGGACTGGCTGAGGCGAGGCGGAACGCCTCAGATGCTCGACGAGAGGCGTTCCGAATCGTGGCGATCCGTTGCGCGAGCAGGCTGGTCCCGACTTTCCTCTGCGTCCCTGTGCGTGTCTGAAATTGCATGTTGTCGTGCCCTCTCTGTCTCCCCCCACCCTCAAGACTAACTCTCCTCAGTCGCTTGCTCGTCTGCGCTCAATGATACGCATCGCAGGGGGAGGTCTGCTCAAGGGTTCTCTCCCCTTTGGTCGGGTTCTTACCAAGTCCCGAGTCAGCTCCCTCTCCGCCATGGCCTCGAGTGCGGGCGGTGACCACTCCAGTGCGGGGGAGTACGCAGCCTACTACGTCACGGTGCCATCGAAGGAGATGGGGGCCAAGATCGCGAAAAGCCTTCTCAACGACAAGCTCGCGGCGTGCGTGAACATCATCCCAGGAGTGGAGTCCTACTACTGGTGGGACTCAAAGATCGAGTCCGATCCTGAGCTGCTTCTCATGATAAAGTCAAGGGCTTCCCTGCTCGAGTCCATCACAGCGAAAGTGAAGGAGGTGCACGAGTACCACACCCCGGAAGTCATCAGCGTTCCGATAATTGGGGGGAACCCGCAGTACTTGAAGTCGATAGGGGAGAGCACGCGCGCCGACCAACAGTGAGCACTTTGAGAATGTAGTACATTACCAGAGTCTTCACTTTTTTGCCTTTTTGCTCTTCTCCTTCTTCTTCTCCTTCTTGCACTCCTTCTTTTCCTTCTTTTCCTTCTTGTCCTTCTTTCGTTTCCGCTTCACGTTCTTGAGCAGCTCGCCCACTGTCTTCGCCCTTGCGTCCTCGTCCTTCACAAAATCTGTGTCCCCTTCGATTTGGCCGCGCCGGGTCAAGTCCGCGATTCCGTGTCGAACGACGTGAAGCTGCGCGACATCCACCGACCTCTCGACGCTCGTCCCGTCGTTACCGTCCCCGCGCTTCTCTCCATTCTGGTCGAGGAGCGCTGTCCGCCGCCCCCCCGCTTTGTCGCCTTCCCTCTCCTCGATGAAGGAGGAGAGGACGACCAGGGCCTTCTCCGTGGTGCACGGCTCCCACGTCGAGGACACGACGTCGCACGATGAGCCCACGTCGACCATGCCGCTCCCGCGTGTGAGACTTCCTTCACCCGCCCCGAGCAGGCGCTCCGAAACCGGCGCGCTTATAAGCTAATTAGCTGCAGACCTGGCCGCACCTGACACCCCTCTCCAAATTTGCTGGGCTTCTGAGTTGGGCTGATCCAAAACTTTCACGGTTGGATCCTTATGCAAGAGAGGTTGAATCACAAAGTGAAGTGAAACACGGTGGTTCGGGCATACAAAGAACAGTGGTAGTATCGTACAACATGTCTACAAAGTTTTATCGGGCGTGCTGGTCAGAATCAGAACATGCTCGCTCTCCGCGAGGCCATAGCCTGACCCATTTTCCTCCTGGCGCTGTCAATTCTGGCCTCCTTCTTGCTCTTGAGCATCCAGCTGAGGATGGCGTCCTGCCTAGCAGTGGCCTTGGTGGGCGCGGACCCCCCGTTGGCGAAGTTCTTGTTGTAGGACTCCTCCCTGTTGAGCAGCTCGATCTTGAGCTCCTTCATCTTCTGCATGGTGTCCTCAAGCACCTCGTCCTTTCGGACCATCTCCGCCCGCAAATCAGCAATCATCTGCAAGTCCTCCTCCCGGGACTCCCGGGCCTGGAACCGGCCGTCCAGGTCCTCGTACTTGTTCGTGAGGTCCGCAAAGATCGCCTCGTGCTCGAGGATGCGCTTGTCGTACCCTGAGATAATCACATCCTTCTCCTCCTTGTGGTTCATCTCAACGTAATTCATAGCGTTCTCGTTCTTCTTCTCAAGGTCCGTGATGGCATCGGCGTGCGCATGTCTCAGGTCGCTCATGGCCATGGCGGCGTTTTGGGACTCCTCCAACATTCTCTGCTGCAGGTCAGAGTTCGCGTTCTTCATTTTCTCGCACTCGTCCCTGAAATCGGAGAAAGAGGTCTTCAAATCCTGGATTTCCTTGCCTTGGTTGGAGAGCTCCGCGGACCTCTCCCGGGCCTCAGCCTGAAGCTTCTTCACCTCCTGCTGGTGCTTCTTATCAGAATCTTGAATTTGGGAGAAAAAGTCGTCCGACAGGGTCTTCTGCAGCGCGTTCATCTCGGCCGTATGCTTGTCGTTCAGGCTCAGAGCCTGGTCATCAAGCCTCTGGTTCCAGTGGGCCACGGTTTCTTCCAACTTCAACCTGTGGCTCTCAGCGGCCTCGGCGGCGGCTGCGTTGAGCTTGTCCACCTGGTCCATGTGCTTATTGGTCAGGTCGATCTCAGCAGAGAGCCGTTCCTTCATGGCCTGAACCAGCGAGGACTCGAGCTTTGCGGCAAAGTCGGTCGCCATGTTTTCCTTCTCATTGTCGAATTTCTCGTTCAAGGTCCTGACCTCCTCCTCCTGCTTGAGAGTTAGGTCCCTTCTCAGATTCTCCCCCGCGGTCTTCTCCTCCTGGACGTTCTTCTTGTGAAGCGCCTTCTCGTCAAGGAGGTCGTTCTCGAGGTTTCCGATCTCAGTGCTCAGGTCCACCCGGAGATTGGCCAGTTTCTTGTCCGCTGCCTCTTGCAGGAGTCTCTTCTCCTCCTCCTTCTCGGCCTCAAGTTTTGCTTCCACGTCCTTCATCTCCTTTTTGTGCAAAACGATGGTCTCCTCCATGGCCTCCTTGCACTTGGTCTCTGCCTTTTTGCTCCACTCCTTATCCAAGTTGGCCAGCTCGTTGGCAAGTCTCTGCTTCGCTGTCTCCGATGCCGCTTTCTTCTCCTTCTCAAGGTCCTCAAGACTCTTCTGCAACTCCTTCTGAGCCTTCTGAGCCTTTGCGCACAAGGTCCGAGCTTCCTTCTCGGATGCCTCAGCATCACCCACCTTTTGCTTAAGCCTGGACTTCTCCTCCTGGACAACCTTCACCTTCTCAAGCAACTGTGAGTTCTTTTGCTTGCTTTCGGACAATTCTTGCTGCAGGGACTTCTGCACCTGGGTGGACGTTCGCAATTCTTCCTCCTTCAGCTTTTCCTCCTCGCCCAACCTCTGCATCAAGTCCGAGATTTGCTGCTTCAGCTCGTTCTCGATCTTCTGGCGTGACTCGGCCAACTGGGAGCCCTCAATCTCAAAGTTCTTCTTCGCAGCAGCGAGGTCCTGATCCAGCTTCTTCTTCATTTGAGCCATCTGCGCTCGCAGCGAGTCTTCGCTCTTCGCAAGCTTAGCCGCCGCCTCTTTCCTCGCTTGATCAAGCTGCTGCTTGAAATCCCTCTCCTTATCTGCGAGCTTCTTCCTGTACTCCTCGTGGGCGCTCTCAAGCCTCTTCGCCATCTCCTTTCGCACGGCTTCCTTTGCGGATTTGGCCTTGTCATCAGTGGACTTTTCTGTGGACGACAGTTTCTCCTTGAGCCTCGAAATTTCTTTGGACTTTGAATCTGCCTCCTTCTTGAACTTGTCTCTCTCACTTCTCGTTGACTCCACTTGCTTTTCCAGCTGTTTCTGCTTGTCTTCCAAAGACTGGATCTTCTTGTCCCTTGTGGAGAGATCAGAATTCAGCTTGTCGATATTCTTTTGCAGAGACTGTTGGCACTCTCTCGTGACCTTGAGGTCCTCCTGCGATGCCTTCAGTTTGTCCTTGACGGCGTTCAGGTCCTTCATGAGGCTCTCCCTCGCCAGCAGGGAGGCGTCAAGCTTTTTAGCCATGTCGCCAACATCTGAGCTCAAGCCCTCCTTCATCCTCGCCTTGTCCGCCTCGGATTGCTGCTTGACCTGATCAATCTCTCGAGTCAAGGCCTCCACCTGCTTCTCGAGTTTGCTGATCTCCTGGAGAGAGCTCGCCTGCAAGGCCTGCGATTCAGCGCCGCTGCTCTCGAGGGACGCGAGAGCAGCATCAGCTCTCTCAGTTTCCTGCCTCAACTTTCTCTTCTCCGTCTCCAGCTGGTCGATCAGGGACTCAACTTTTCCCTTCCACTCCGCCTCGAGGTCTTTCCTCTCCGATTAGAACTGCTCCGCAGCGCTTGCAAGCTTTGACCTTTCCCTATCCAGCTGCACATCCTTCTCCTTCACAGCGTCCTCCATTTGCTGCTTGAACTTCGACTCGCTCGATTGAATTTGATCCTTCATCGCTCTGATCTTGTTCATCAGCTCCTCTTCCTTGGTCGTCCTCTCTGCGAGCATTTCACTGTACTTGTTCTGGCTCTCTTGCGTGGCACGCTCGTAGTCTTCCTTGGACTTCTTCAGAGCGTACTCCAAGCTCACGACCTTGTCCCTGGCGTCCGCCACGGAGTTCTCCTCCACCTTTTGGGCAATGGCCTTGAACTCGAGCAGCCTAGCCGTGAACTCGCCCTTCACGTGCTGAAGCTCGTTCATCAACGGGGTGACTTGGTGCTCGAACTGCTTCTTCACCGTCATGGACTTCTCGCGGAGTCTCTGGATCTCGTCCTCGTAGGCCCTTATCTGCCTCCCGTGCTCCTCCTCGAGCTTCCGGGTGGCCTGAGCGACCCTCTGGTTGTCGTTCTTCGTTCGGAGCTCGGCTTGGAACCTGTTGAGCTTCGAGGCCGTGTCCTGCAAGATGCTCTGAATCTCGCTCTCGTACTGGTTCTCCACATCTCGCAAGTTGTACTCGTGGTCCTCGTTCTTGTTGTTCAGATGGTCTATCACTTTCGTGAGCTGGGCTATCTTCTTGCCCATGCGGTGTTGAATGCCTTCCATCTTTTCGAGGTCGCTCGTCGTCATGTGTTTGTCTGGGATCGGGTGGTGGGTACGGCCACCCAAACTTTGAGGCTTCTTCGCACGCGCCTTCCCTTCGTCTCTTTCTCCTGCTTCAGCGCTAAAATCTTGCTCCGCGCACAAGGGGACTGGGCTAGTGTGGTCTCACGTCACGCCATATCGGGGGTGACGCCCATGCCGAGGCGCGAAGTGATGTCTCACGGGTCGCTGCTCCGCTTTCCTTCGCAAGAGGTCCCCCTCTTCTGTCGCTCTTGCTGTTGCTCGCGCCCTCGTGTTGCTGAGACAATCACACTGTATGATTCACACAACACGGGTTTTATTAGGCCATTCAACGGACATACAACGGAAAAACGAGACAGACAGCCGGGCACGATCTTCGTCGGTCGTCAGATCTTCAGCAGAATTTTTTTGTTGGGGGGGGTCGTGAGGTGAGGTGCGGGGGGGAACAGGTGAACAGGTGAACCGGTGAACCAAGAGTCTTTCAGTCTTACTATTACAGGGGAAAATGAGCGAATGTTGGCACAAGTTCGGTCACGCTATCTTGCCGTGCGGGGCGTCTTGCTCATGCACTCCCACCATCCTCTCGATGTGAAGGACGGTAAGAGAGGTGAGGCTCACGGTGATGGCCCCGGTGCACGCCCCGCAAATGCAGTCAGAGCACCAGTGCTTGAGCGCCACGACCCTCCCGAACCCCGTGAGAAGAGTGAAGAAGGCCCAAACGCCCAGAAGACTTTTCTTCCTCGCTCTTAGCCCTCTCACGAGGTTGGGCAGCATCAAGACCAGAAGCGCGCCAAAGAAGAAGGCCGCGCCGTTCGTGTGTCCCGAAGGAAAGGCGAGGGAGCGCGTGTCGTGGGCGAACTCGGGGGGACGAAGCCTCTGGAAGAAGTTCTTCATGGTCTCCATCACCGCCGTGTCGGCTTCAAAGCCCTTGCCACCGCACACAAAGGAGAAGAGCAAAATGACCAGAAACCTCAGAGCGCCTCTGACGTGCCTCTTGTCGACGGTGGCGCGCGACCCCGTCGTCGGAGAGGCGAAGAGGTGAACGGCCAAAGCGAGGAAGTGGTAGGCCGCGATCGAGCAGATGCACGAAGTAGCGAGGATGACAGGAACATTGCTGAACAGGAATCCTATCGATATTCTGCCCAGAGCCTTCGCCAAGGGAATTCCCACGAGCGGGACTCTCAGAGCATGGTCTTCCAGACCGAGAAGACTCACCAAGCTGTCCTGGAACACTCTTTTCCTCGAGACCACGTGGTAGGTTGGCAAGTCGATGGAAAGCTCAAGCACCCGGTTGGTTTCTCTCCGATCAATCGCCAGGGCCACGAACATCATGACGAAGGAGGACAGGAAGACCCTCGAGGACACCCATCCCAGCACTTTCGTCTTCATGCCGCTCGAACTCCGGCACAAGCCCCTCGTTTGCCGCTTTCTTCCTTCCTTGGAGAGCGAGCCCCACCTCCTACTCTGACCAGCGCTCGGCCAAGAGCAGCAGCGCGCTCTGCAGGCAAAGCGCTTCTGTCCCCTCGGTCGCCGGAGAGTTTTTGGCGGGTTCGTTCTGCCTGAGCGCTCACAGGAAGAAGAGAGAGGGAAGAGAGGACGAGAAGAGAGGGAGAATGACCAGCGCGACGGCCGTTGTGGGTACGAGGTCGGCCAGGTGCCCCTTCAGAAAGGAGAGGCGGAGAGAGGTCGGGAGATCTGGCGTCGTGGCCGCGGGATCCAGAAGCGACAGGGCCAAAACTTTGAGCAAAACGGTGAGCGAGCCGGGAAACGGGAATGCTCTCCTCGGCAAAGCGGACAAGGCGAAGCTGGGCGCTGGTTTCGTCCTCGCCGGAGTCGTCGCCTTCGTTCTGACGGGAATCGCGAGGTCGCGATGGAACAGAGGGAGCGTGGGCAGGCTCGTGTCCCGGGGCATGCTGGACGAGGATAGGGAGGGGAAGGATCCGTACAACAAGATGTTTAAGAACATAAACACGGTGAAGGTTCAGCCCTTGTCGCGAGACAAGATAGAGGAGGCCAGGAGGAGGCGCGCCGGCAGCGTGGCGATGGGGCACGGGTCGAACAAGGAGAAGGACAGCTTGAAGGATTTCAGCATTCCGGATAACCACCCTTGGGCTGAGAAGAAGGACGTGTCCTCGGACGATGAGGAGCTGATCAAGGCGAGGCTCGCCGTGAAGAGGGGGTTCCCGCTCGAGACCCTCGAAGAGGACGACCAGAAAGAGCGACCGGGCGAAACGAAATCGGAGTGAGACCGGGATGATCACCATCATTCAGAGAACAAATTTTGTAAAACATCCATCTTCTAGAATGCCAATCCCCAGGACGGATAGATGCGTACGACCCAGGGTAAGGTTATGTGGATGGATGGATGGACCACGGCATTGATTAGGTACTGGCATTGATTGACTAGACACCGAGAGGTTTAAAAGAAAAATCCGCGTCTTGTGGTGTTTATTGTTTGAGGAGTAGCTCCGCTATTTGCACGGCGTTGAGGGCGGCCCCCTTCCTAATTTGGTCCCCGCAGACAAAGAGGTCGAGGCCCTTTTCTCCGTCCGAGGAGATGTCCTTCCTGATCCTTCCCACAAAGACGTCGTCCTTGAAGGAGGCCTCCAGCGGCGTGGGAAACGTGTTCTCCGCCCTGTTGTCTATCAAGGAGACCCCCGGAGCAGTGGACAGGAGCTCTCTGGCCCGCGTCTCGCTCAGGGGGCGCTCAAACTCCAAGTTAATGCTCTCGGCGTGGGCCCTGATGATGGGAACTCTGATGCACGTGGCGGTGATGCTGACGTCGTCAAAGGACCAGATCTTCTTCGTCTCCTTCACCATCTTGAGCTCCTCCTCGTTGTACCCGTTCTCCTGCATGGGGGAGTTGTGGGAGAAGAGGTTGAAAGCGTACTGAATGGGGAAGATGTTCTTGGTCACCTCCTTTCCCTCCAGGGCCTCCTTGGTCTGAAGAACGAGCTCGTCCATGGCCGCCTGACCCGCGCCGCTGGCGGCCTGGTACGTGCTCACCACCATCCTCTTCACCCCGGCCTCCCGGTGGAGCGGGGTCACCGCCATGAGGGCGATGATGGTGGAGCAGTTTGGATTGGCAATGATGCCGCCCTTCCTGCTCTGCCAGGTGATGCCCCCCATGTCCTCGGCGTTGATCTCGGGGATGACCAGAGGGATGCCGTCGGTCATTCGAAAGGCGGAGCTGTTGTCTACGACGACCGCGCCGGCCTCCGAGGCTATGGGGCCGAACTTCTTGCTGATGCCTCCGCCCGCGCTGAAGAGGGCGATGTCCACGTCGTCGAAGCTCTTCTCCGTGAGCTCCTCCACCTTGAAGCTCTCGCCCTTGAACTCCATCGTCTTGCCGGCGGATCGGGCGGACGCGAGCAGCTTGAGCGAGGCCAGGGGAAAGCTCCTCTGATCCAGCAAGTCCAGGAACTCCTGACCGACCGCACCCGTGGCCCCAACTATCGCGACTCTGGGCTCGGATCCCGCGGAGGCCGTCGCAACGACGCCCGCCGAGCGCCCCGACGATCTCGGCCTCCGAGCCTCTCGCTCGCCCGCGCATCCCAGTCGCTCTCGCCGACAGTCTCCTCTCCGGGGGCCCAAGCGGGAGGACCCGAGGACTCCCGCTCTCGCTCTCGCCGATCCAAAGGCTCTCGTCCTTCCGAGCGCCGCGCGCCGAAGCCCCGCGCCGTGGGTAGCCCCGACCATCTCTCCGGCACTTTTGTGATCTCCTCGCCGTCCGGCTGTCGCTCTCTGGCGCTTCCTGACCGCGCGCACTCCCTCCCTCTCAGTGAGCCCACAGTGTGGTGGCTCCAGCCTTATCGTGAAACCAACCAACTCTCTTAAAAGGATCCGACCCGATCCGATCGGGGGGGGCTTTCGGCGGCTGGGTCTGCACCCAGAGTCATCCACATTGTGCGGGACCGGAGCGACGAAGAAGCGCGGTGAAGGAACCAGCCAACGACCAAGACAGAGAGAAAGGAGAGAATCCCCGTGCTCCGCACCGAACGACCGCGAGCACCCGAAACAGCGACGAAGATGGTGGACGAGAAAGTGAACCCAAAGGCCTACCCGTTGGCGGACGCCAAACTCACCCAAACGATTTTGGACATTATACAACAAGCGTGTAACTATAAGCAGCTGAAGAAGGTGAGTGCGCGCGAGCGAGCGAGCGAGACGAGGGAGATCTCGCGCGACCTTCCGCGACCGAGAGACTGACCTCGAACTCTCTCCCCTTTCCTCTCGCGAACCGGAACGAAACGCAGGGCGCAAACGAGGCGACGAAAACTCTGAACCGCGGCATCTCGGAGTTCGTGGTCATGGCAGCTGACACGGAGCCTCTGGAGATTCTGCTCCACTTGCCCCTCCTTGCCGAGGACAAGAACGTGCCGTACGTCTTCATTCCATCGAAGCAGGCCTTGGGACGCGCCTGCGGCGTGTCGAGGTCGGTCATCTCGTGCTCCATCACGACGAACGAGGGATCTCAGCTCAAGTCTCAGATCGAGTCGACCAAGCTCGCCATCGAGAAGCTCTTGATTTAAATGAAGACGGTGCTGGTGTACCAATATACGAATTTGCTACTCTTGCGAGTTTTGGGCAAGCCCTTTGTCTTTCCCGTTGTGTGTCTCCGATGTCCAGCGTCCAACCCTCCTCCTCCTCCTCCCTGGCGCGTGTCGCGGGCGTGGGAGAGCGCGACCCGCCGTCGACCTTCTTGGATTGATCCTTCCCGTGCCGTGGTCGTGGTCGTGGTCGTGGGAATGGAGAGAATGGAAGACATGACAGGAGGAGGACCGTACTCCCTCTAAGTCCCGGGACGAAAAAAGCGTGTACGGGCTTTGCATCGAGAATGGGTCGCCCGGAGATATTTCAAGAACCTTGCGGTTTCTACTCTCTCCTCGGCGCCCGCCCCTACCTCTACTCCGTTTAAGACGGCGTTTTCTACGGCCGGATTCCAGGCTGTTTGAGAGGGTCGGTCGGTCTTCAAAAGGAGAGAGGAAGGAAGAGAGAGGGGGCGACGAAAGGGCCGAGAAGGTTTCGTGTCGCACGGACGCGCGATCGAATACTCGCTCATTATTAACGAGACGCACGGCACGGATACCAGCAGCGCGAAACAGGTACGCACTACTTCGCGAGGGCAGACCGAAACTAGCCGTTTCCGATCGATCACAACACGACCCCCGCGAGGAGCCAGCAAGTAGGTAATTACTAGCGAGTTCGCGCGCGCGACTTGACTGCGTAATTTCCCGCCTCGCCGTGGGTGCTCGCGTGTGCTTGCGTGTGCGTGTATCTTTCCCTTCTTGGGCTACCTCGCCCGAATCGTGCCGTGCGCTTCGGTCTCGTCTTCATCAAACTCCTTCTCTTTCTCCTTCTTAACCTAGTCTTCTAGTGCGAAGGGAAGAAGCACATCGCTGACTTTCTCTTTAGTCTTTCCCTCTAGAACAAGCGGTCTGACGCCTTCATCAAGCGCGCACACACACACACACACGGAGAAAGCACAGCGAAGAAAAAGCAAACGGGAAGGCAAACCGCTCTCGTGAAAAAAGAAGCACAACCCTCGCGCGCTGGAAGAAGTTGAGAAGAGAACCGACAGCAACAGGACTAACATAGGAAGATGACCGATTCCGCTACTGCCACGCAACTCTCCGACGAACAGATTGCCGAATTCAAGGAGGCTTTCTTGCTTTTCGACAAGGACGGCGATGGTAAGTCCGAAGTACCGACGCATTCCGAAGAACATGCGGAGCACGAGCTCGATGACCACGATCAACGAGCGTGGGTGAAAAGGGAGGGAAACGAAAGGGGGCTCTCGGCTTTCCGCGAAGGGCGGAACCGCGCGCCGCGGTTTTCCGGACCGACCGCTCCTGGCACGGCATTTTCTTGACCTCGAATGACCAACAAAATGTTGGGAGGGCTTGGGCCTTAGATCGAAGGTGACATTCTGCGAGTCAAAGGGGGGAGAGCGCGAGTTTGGCTCCTGAATTCGAGCAAGGGTAGACCTGGGGTAAGAAAGGGTCGCGGAATTGGTTTGCGCTTTGACTCCAATGCGCAAGGTCTTTTCTTTGCGCCGGGGAGGGTTGGTGTTCCAAGATCTTGGACGCCTTCTCCGACTCGGCGCTCGGCCAGCCCTTTCTTCGACCGGCGGTCATCCCGAAGACTCCTACCGGTGTCTTGGTGTACCGGGGCTGCCCAGAATTCAGAGAACCTTGCGCGCGCGTCTCTTGACCTTTTCTTGCGGAGCCAGCCTGGAGGGCGGCGGTCAATCTGAGATTGCCTTTCTTTCGTTTCCCTCGTCCCCTTGACCGCTTTGATTCTTTTGCGTGTTCCAACCCTCTCTCTTTGGCCTCGCGACTGACTCTTTGTTCGTGTCTCCTTTTTTTCTCTCTGTTTTGCCTTTGAATAGGAACCATCACCACCAAGGAGTTGGGCACCGTCATGCGTTCTCTTGGCCAGACCCCCACGGAGGCCGAGTTGCACGACATGATCAACGAGGTCGATAACGACGGCAGCGGCACCATTGACTTCGCCGAGTTCTTGAGTTTGATGTCCAAGAAGATGAAGGACGCCGATTCTGAGGAGGAGTTGATGGAGGCCTTCAAGGTCTTTGACAAGGACGGAAACGGCTTCATCTCTGCCGCTGAGTTGAGACACGTCATGACCAACCTTGGTGAGAAGCTCACGGAGGAAGAGGTCGACGAGATGATCAAGGAGGCCGACTTCGATGGTGATGGACAGGTCAACTACGACGAGTTTGTCAAGATGATGATCCA
>Ga0163179_10002514_pt1 | contig 12737 bp, 20 predicted proteins | sample AtlANTMetagenome_FD_109643 | JGI IMG/M metagenome (GOLD analysis project Ga0163179, IMG submission 109643) | Marine eukaryotic phytoplankton communities from the Atlantic Ocean - Atlantic ANT 2 Metagenome | ecosystem: Environmental > Aquatic > Marine > Oceanic | place: North Atlantic Ocean...
GGGTTTGAGACGCCAAGTCTGCGACCAGTGTGCTTCATTGAATCTCGAACCTGCTCAGCTTCCATGGTTCCGCCACCGTGAGATAGCCAGACCAGCTCCATTAGGTACTCTTTTACGAGAGAAGAGAATTTGTCTTTTTCTTTGCTTCCTAGGGAGGGGACTCCCTCAAGCATATGATGAAGATCGTGGGCCAGATAGTGAGCATTGACGTCAGCGATAAATGTATCACCGCCGGCAGGAACTTCAAAAGACTTAGGATAGACGTAGAGAAGATTGATTCCTTCTGGGTTCATCGCCCTCTGTATTTGTGGGTATAGCTTTCCGATGTTTGAAATATCAGTAAGGGTGACTTGACCCCGACTTTTGAATCCGGATACTTTACCCTGTATTTCATTCGGTAGCCTATGCGCCCAGCTAAGATCATCTGTATGAGCGACATAGATGTTGACACTCTGAGGTATCGCCTTGAAATAATTGGAGACTTCTTCTCGGACCATAACGTCTTCTTCGGTGTCTTTCTTGACGTATTCAAAGTCATCGAGAGGCACCTCCATAAGCAGGTTCCTTACATAATGTCGAACCATGGATTCTTTTTTTACAGAGTTTATATAGCTTCTATAAACACCTGCAGCAGTCTTTTTCCCGGCCTCTTTCGCACGCTGCTCCATTGCAACAGCTGCCTGTACTTTGTGAGCGTGTGACTTGCCTGATCTTTTAATTTTATTGACGCTAACCTCAGCGTCTTTAATAGTCGCAAACTTAAGACCTTTTATGGTGCCTTTGGGATTTTCGTCTGTATACAAGTCACTATGACTAGAGCTACCTTGGTGCTGGCCCTTTTTTCTAGGTTTTCTTTTCTTAGCCTCTTTGACGACTTTTTCGTCTGGTGACCACAACTTTTTTCGATTAGTATCGTAGATTGGCACACCGAGTTCTAGTGAGGTTAACATAATCTTCTTTGTTACACCTGCGGAAAAATAATCGATGTCTTTAGCTGTATTGCCGCTTGGGGCACTTTGACCACCGGAGACCAGCTTTTCCGCTGCTTTAAGAATAGCATCTGCAACATCGTTCTTTACAACAATAATTCCTTTCGGGCGCCAGTTATCTACTAGCGCCTCATTATTGGACTTAGTCTTACCTGGATCCCAAGTAGACTGATCTAAGATGTAAGGAACGCCGTCTCTTGCCATCTTCTCCATGTATTCATTTCCACGCTCGAGCTGGCCATATCGACTGTAATCTTTCGATGTCGTAGGTCGCTTGTTTCTACCAGAAGACCTATCTCTCTGCGCAACTTCTTCTTCTGATGCTTCATGAGGTGCGCCATAATCCCCGTAAAATCCTGAATACAGCGCGTCCTGTTCATTAGACGCTAGCGTTATTCGACCCTTGATCCACAGACCATATGGTAGACCGGCCGCTGGTTCAAAGCTGTCACCCGGGAGGGTCATCGTTGTGGAAAGCTCATCCTTGCCTTTCCCTTTCAGAGGATCTAGTTCATAAAAATCGAAAGCCCAGTGGACTGTATCCAAAGTGCTGAGAAACTGATGATCCGCGTTTTTATTGAAAGCGCGCTTGATATCTCGACCGGCCTCTTTGCCGACTTGACCGCCCCTAAACTGATCGCCGAACTTATCCGATCCGGCAAGGTCGTGAACGAAACCCATGGGGTCTTCATTAATAAACCTTATTGCCTCTTTAAGATCTTCTTTAGCGAGGTTTTTCTCATCTTTAAATGCAGAAGGTATCAGGTCTATGCCTAGCTTATTAGCCGCCTTCATAAGAAAAGGAACCAGCAGACTTCCTCCAGGGGCAGCCGCCGCTGAAGCCACAACAGTCCCCTTGCCGATATCAGCTATCTGGTCTTTCATAAAGTTAAATTCTGTCGGGTCTAGTTCGTGGCCGTGAAACACTCTAGCTAATTGTGTGCCTACTATAGCAGTCTCTTCTGCTTCTTGTTTAAGGTTTTGAAAGAATTCTTTTGCTTTACCTGGAAATTCTTTTATCCAATTTCCGACCTTATCCAGTACTGCTTCTTGGATTAACTGTTGACGTACCAAGTAGCGCGTGACTTCTAAGGCCTCTGCCATAACCATGGTTGATCTGAATTTAACTCCGGCCTTGGTTACTACCTTTTCTATGGCACGGATGTTTCTAGCGTTATCCTCGTATACGTGGACAGCATCGAAATCACCGTTTTTAAGTCTATCAAGCACGTAACGTGCTTTGTCCATGGGATTAGCACTTCCGACTGCTTGAATTTCTATCCCTGTTATACCTTGATCGTTAAGATATTTTCTAACAGGTTTATCTGCAGACCTGGCAGTAAGAATAACAACGTTTCCAGGGCCGCTTTGGGAGATCGCACTTTCTAGAGCACTAAATGTACTGTTAATAGGTTCTGCACCAGGTGGGTACTTATCAAAATCACCGTAGTCAAACTCATCACCTGACTTAGCACGATAAGTTGCGTACTCTCCACTATCCATCTCTGATGTCGATCCGTCTTTGTGGGTCACACGGACTTTTGCAGTAGATGTTACGAGAGTGTCATCAAAATCAAATATACTAAGCACACCTGGCATATACAAAACCTCACCAGGTAAGTAGGCTTATTTGAGGCAATCTTTAAACCCTTGTGGGAAATATCGATTAGATCTAGTGTAAAACCTGTCCCAGTCTGCGTCTAAGATATAAGTGATGGCATGATCTTCTTCACTTCGAACGCTACGCCCTACCGCCTGTACAATTGTCTTGGCTGTTTGCATAGGGTACCACCATTTCCATCTGTGCATCCTCTTCTTGACTAGCTTGTCGCCTAGGTAGGGATACGGCACTTTACAGATAACTTGAAATCGACTAGCCTCATCGCTTAAATCGACACCTTCTGTCATCGAGGGGGACAGCAGAACGGTTGGCTTTTTAGAGTTAACATGCTTTCTAAGGATTTCATCACGATTGGAAGAATCATGGATTAAGATACGAGAACTCTTTATGCTTCTGCGAAGATAGTGAGCAATTTTGTATGAGTGTGCATGAATGATACCCTTTTCATTCTTGTGCTGCTCTAAAATGCTCTTGACCGCCTTAGCTAGCTTAGGAAGGGTGTTGTCAATCTCCGCCGCACTCATCTTTCCAATCGGGCATGCAAATATTGGTCGCTTCTTTACAGGGAAGGGTGAAGGAATAGAAATAAACTCTACTTCATTCTCATCCAAACCGAGTGTGGTACAAAAACCTTGCTTGTCAAGAATGGTAGCAGACATCATAACAACTTTATGTCCTAGTCTAAAAAGAATCTGCTCTGCGTATGGTGAAACATCAATAGGCTTAAATTCAATCCGTCGACCTTTCCTATTCTCGGCCGGACGGATCTCAAATACCCAATTTTCCTTGTCATAAATTTGAAGGAACTGCTCAATCTTTGTGTAGTGACTACCTAAAAGTTCGAGCTGTCGAGCAAGAGAAACAAATTCTGTTAACTTTGTCTTGAGCCCCTGGTACTTATCCAGCATGGCTTCAACGTGCTTCTTATGAGACTTAAGTTTGGGAAAGTACACATCCTCAATCCACTTAACAGCTTGAAATTGAGTTGTAATATCAGGCATCTTAAGTTTGAGCATAGACTTGGCAAACCTCTCAGTTACAGCCACTTCAATAAATTTGCTAAGCTCAGTCTCAATATTATGTGCTTCATCAATAATAAGAATTTGACGAGGCTTAATCTTTCCGCTATAGGAAGCTTCTGTCAGCAAGTAAGGAAAGTTAGTAACGCTATTCTTGGAATTAAGAAATCGATCTTTTTCTTTCTTGTAAAAGCAACCAAACACACATGCATTCCAAAATCGAGAGCCTTTCTCTTCTGCTCTTAGTTCTTTGTGACTATCAGCACATGAGTTACCCTTTTTATATGTACAGTTGTAATTAGAAGAGGACTTAATTGAGCACATACCTAGGTTGCCAAAGTCACGAATATACTGATCTTGCAAGATCTTTTGTGTGGTGACGTAGTAAGACCCGGGACTAATATCGTCTTCTTCCTTAGGAGGTCGAAGTTTATTTAGAACAGTTTGAGCAACTGTATATCCCACAGCACTTTTCCCAACCCCGGTACCTGCCTCAATAAGGACAAATCTCTTTTTGCTATTAATAAGAGACTCTAGCGCAAACTCAATTGCTTCCTTCTGGCTAGGTCGAATTTCTTTGTAGGGAAAGTACTTTTCATAATTCATCTGTTATCTCCAAAAAGAGTAGTGTCCAAATAAATTATAAACTGTCAGAGTAAGATTTACATATTATATGATCTCATCGACGAGACCGTATTCTAAGCACGTGTCTGCATTTAACCAAAGATCATGCTTAAGAAGATCATCAATCTTCTCTTCCGGTAGGTCAGTCCGTTCCAAATAAATCTCTTTGATCCTGTTCATAAGTTGCTCTTGATTCTGTAGTTCATCTTTAAACTCTTCAAACTTTCCATGAACCATAAGTGTAGATATTTGATGAATAAGCATAAAAGCGTTTTTATAGATAAATCTTTTCTTTCCACAAATACTAATCAGTGTAGCAGCTGACGCAGTAGATCCATTAACGTATGTATGAACGGGTGTCTTGCAGTTTCTAATAACGTCTGCTGCAGCGAGACCAGAAAAAAGATCTCCGCCGGCGGAGTGAATATGCAATTCAATAGGGATGGGAGGTGTTTTAAGTCGAAGTGACAAACATTGCATTTCAATGTCTAGATGTCGTAGAAGCTTGTTTAACTCAAACACTTCCTTGTCGCCCACTTGACTATAGAAATAGATTCTATTTTCATCTACTTCGATTCCTTTAGGTCCACCACCTAAGTCCAGTGTAGGGTTACTTGACCCGTCCAGAATAAATACGTCTGATGGTATCTCTTCAGTCGGCTGTTCTTCAGCCGTGAATCGATATCCTTTTCGTCTTAGTTTTTTAAATCGATTGATCAAGTTTTACCTTCCTTGTAAATGGAGCGGGCGATGGGTCTCGAACCCACAACATTCAGCTTGGAAGGCTGACACTCTACCAATTGAGCTACACCCGCATATCATACTAACAGTATAATCATTAAAAAGAATATGTTTCGGAAAGAATAGTGGAGCCACTGAGAGGACTTGAACCTCCGGCCGGCTGATTACAAATCAGCTGCTCTACCAACTGAGCTACAGTGGCACTATTTTTTGTTCCTCTTTTTAAATCTAGCGATACCATCACCCCGAGCTTTCTCAGTAACTCTCTCGTCGCCTACCATGGTACCAGAGTCTGTAAATTCTCCTCTGATTTTCCCTTTCCAATAATGAATTAAAATTTCTTCACCAGGCTGGATATCTCTCTTTGCCACAAACTCTATAGAAGGAACAGGTGTATTCATTCTATGAGATGCATTAGCATTGTCATTAGAATGATTGTATACACTTCCCATTCCTAAAGCAATTGCTGCTTTCCCATTGAAACTAAAAACATAGTCATGAAGTATGTGTCGATATCCATGCAAATCAAATAGATGAACCATGGTGTACTGATCAAATTGAATTACAGGTGCACTTTCGAATATTTCATTCTTTTTAATAAATTCTGTCGCAAAGACACCTAGCCCATGAAGAGAAGACTCTCTTACTTCTATCTTATCACTGTACCATGGACTAGATCGGCGTGGCCCTTCGACAAAAAAATTAGTCATGATTTTCTATACAAAAAATTTACAGAACTTGTCCCAAAATCCAGGTGCCACAGTATCCCTAGGGTTTTTTTGCGCTCTGGCATGTGCATTATTAAAGTCATTTTTTGTCATGATCAAGGTGTTAAACTTTCCTTTTTCATCAACTATCATGAGGCGTAGATAAGAATCACTTGATTTTCCTCCACGCTTGTTTGTAAGATTAATTGTTTGAACTTTTCCAAGCTTCATAAAATACTCCTATTATTCTAAAATTTCAAATTCTCCAAATGGGGTGTACACCGTGTAGTCCCACTTATCTAAAACTTCTTTGTCTAGACTCTTTATTTGTTCTATAGACGTGTCTAGGCAGATGATTAAATCAAATCTAGACATGTATTTGTCGTATATAAAGTGCTCAGGATCTATCCCATCAATGTCTTCCCAGTTGTCCTTAATCACACCACATATCTTTTCTCTTATTGTCTGAATATTTGGCTCATCTAGATCACCTATCATGTTCATATCTTTAATTTGTCTTACTATACTATTTTTTGGATCTTTATTTGGGACAATAAACTCAATACACTCTTCAATAAGATTCATATTTCTTATTGCATATTCAACAGGATTATCATGATCACTGTACATATTGTACTGTAGTGACAACAAACACTCACATGCGACTTTTGTCTCATCTACAAACACATTTGAAGTAATTACTTCGTACTTTGTACTGTTCTTGGGAAGATCAAATTCCATATTAACTTATAGTTGGCGGAGAGGGTGGGATTCGAACCCACGGTAGCTCTCACTACGGTGGTTTTCAAGACCACTACCTTAAACCGCTCGGTCACCTCTCCAATCGTTAATCATATTCTATATCATACTGTGTTTTTACAAAAAGTACATAATTTTCATATCACTATTCTAGAATCTATACTTAAAATACAGGGGTATACATATGAAAACAAGATATTCGATTGTCAGTTTAATTCTCTTGATCATTCTATGTTTATTGTTCTCGTCGTGTGTTGCACACACAGGAGGAAATTCAAGTAATTTTAAATTTCCTCTAGCATCTTTTACAAAGATAGAAGCACAGGCAAACTATAAGCCTGTACAGTGCACACCACCTGATGGCAAACCTGACTGTTCTGCAATGCTAAGCACACTTCCTGTTGCAAAAGCTACTTCTGTAGGGTCTGGGTCAATTATTGCTGTTAGGAGCTCAGGAACATATGTTTTAACAGCAGCTCATGTCTGTCGTGAACCTAGGACGCAAGAATTTACATTACCGAATGGCTATAAGATAAAAGCCGAAGTTACAATGGTCTTGCATGCAATTGACTGGCTAGGCAAAAGACATTCGGCAGTTGAAATTGCTGCAGATATTGACAACGATGTGTGTATTATAAGAACTCCTCCTGGATGGGGCCAAGCCTTAAAGATATCAAATAGTCTGCCATCACTAGGTGAAAAAGTCTATAACATGGCGGCGCCATTTGGTATCTTCGGGCCCAAGATGATTCTAATGTTTGAAGGCTACTATTCAGGAAGAGATTCTAGAAACATACACTTCTTTACTGTTCCTACAAGACCAGGAAGTTCAGGTTCGCCTATTCTTAATGAGAAAGGTGAGATAATTAGCGTCATTCATTCCGCAATGAGATCTTTTGAAAACGTAGGTCTAGGGTGCGACTTAAGAGCAATTCAAAACCTAATTCAGGCTATTCCTCCGGACGAGCCAAATGTTGAACTGGAGGTTACAACCCCGGGTGGCTATTTTTTTCCTCTTTGACGCATAGATCTTCCTAAAGAATTCATTGCTGTGTTTTTTTGTTCTATCTGTTTTTTGGTAGGCTCATTAATAATATCACGTAGGTAACATGTTTGAAAAGACCCTCTCATGTAACAGACGATGGACACACAGTCTACCTTCTCGCCAGGATTGTCAGCATCTGTGCAGTTTAAATAGAAATCACATATTCTACCATATCCTAATTTACCGTCTGAAAGACATGTAAAAAATACTTCTTGACCCTCTGTATAACCCATGTGAGTCTTGGGTTCAGGTTTTTGTTTTTTTCTTCTAGGCATATACGCAATAATATGACACTATAACAATAAGTTCAACTTTCTTTAGACATCATTATCCGCTTAAGCTTTTCTGTGTACTTTCTAGCGAAGTCTCTAGCCTCTTCTTCATTTGAAAAAACTCTAACAGGTGAAGATAGTTTTTTATCTTTAAGGGACTTTACCTGTACATGTGTTTTCCCGTCATGAAGTGGAAATATGTCTATATCAACGTCTAGTGTGTCTTCGTATGTGTATTGAATGTCTTCGGGAGATTGAAATGTATTGTGACCCATTCCTGCATTAGCCATTAGACTGTGGCCTCCGCCAGGAGGCAAGGACTCTAGGAGGAGTCGAACATATTTTCTCAGCAACGTTATATTATTCATCTCTTTCTAGATCCCGCCTTAAATTAAGAAGATCAACTATATTCTTATCAATTGATCGAACATGTTCTCTCATGTCGAAAAGAATAGCGTGGCTTCTAACTCTTTTAAGTTTTTTAATAATTCCGGCTACACTAGAAGAAACTTGTGCTTTTTGAATTTTTTTGTCATTAGGTTTCATACTCTATAAATATAGGTCTTTGCCCGGACAAATAAATTTATAAAGCTACTTAAGCTTATTGCTCCAAGCCTGGTGTGTTTCCATATTCTTTCCAACATCTCGGTATACCGGTTGGTAGATATTAGTATTGGAGCTTTCTTCTGGAATATTCAAATTAATTTTATTGACTGGCTTATAAGTCAAAGAATGAATGTCTGCAGATATCTTAACAGTACTAGGCGTAAGTGCTGTACATGAAACTAGACCTAGCGATAGGCAGCATGTAATGAGTAACTTAAACATTTTAACCTCATGAGCGATAGTGGCGCCTAGGCGCGTTTGCTTCGTATTCCTATAATATATAACATCCAAATGAATTATTCTTTATAATAAATGCAAAAGACTATAGGATTTAAATATCGCGGGTCTATGAAGCACCATGTTTGCTTAAGCTATAGTTCAACTAGAGAGATATCAGGCCCGGATACTGCTGCTGCAGATTCGTTAACGACGGCTTGCTGCGCGTCTAGCATTTCCTGAAGTGCTTCTGCTTGCGCCACCATCGCCTCCATTATTGGAGTTTGAGCAGCCACACCACCTCCACAATCCGGGCAAAGGTGAGCCGCATTTTGAACAGACTCCACAACTTGCTCTAGAGCTCTAGTTGCAACTTCCATTTCAATCATAAGATCGCCAACAGGGCCGGCTGAAGTTTCAAGCATAGCTAAAGGTTCCGTCATAGGTTCAAGCTCAATAGGCGTCTCGTCGGAAGGGATGTCTCCGCATGCACTTTCTCTAATAATCTGGCGTAATAGTTCTTTCGAGAGTCTCATGAGATCTCCTAGTGTGTTTGGTCATTATTAAGTATGCTATGAATCTAATGTTATCTGAATGGACTTAAATTGTTCATATGAGTATATACTTAAGCGCTATTTAAAGATGTCTCTGTGATCATTCTATGTACATGAGAAGACAATTTCTAGATCCTCCGGGGTTAACCACATATCATCCGATAGTTCATCTGAAGAATTAAGATACTCCATACCTCCGGACCATAAGATTCTATATAGACCGTGTGGCTCCATGGTCTTTGCAAAAGGTGGCATCCATTCCACGACCATACCTAGGGCCAATGGGTGCTGAATATACGGATAGAGTGGCTCTTTAAGACGTACAACATCACCTAGATGGAGCTGCATCTACCGGCCTCGTCCGGTTCGAGCGGCAGGGCTCTGGGACATGTTTTTAGTGTTAGGCGGTGTGGAAGCTCGTCCATCCGCTTGGATGTTCTCGCTTCCAGCTACTCGCTCTACGTGTCTTATTTGACGCCCTCTAACTAGTCTAGGCTTTCCATTCCACAAGACTTCATATGTTATGACACCATTCTTTCTTTTTCTTCCAATGTATATCATGGTCCTAGGAACAATACCTTCGTCCCAAATCCAGTTAAAATTAGTTTCAATACGAATAGACTCTCCCCATCCACCGCAAGATTCACTAATTAAATCAGGTACAGGACCGGCAGAGTCAACAAATTGAAGTAGATCCCCATGTTGTAGGTCATGAACTTTCATCATTACCTAACTTAATCCAGTCACCTATTCTAGGGCGACCATCGCTTAAACTTTCTAGACGCTCTTGTTCTCGGAGATAATGTCGCGCCTTAGCTGTTGTCAAACCGGTGTCGACCTTTAAATGATAGTTGGTCTCGTCCGGGGTCTCTCTACGTCCATAAGATGTTTTTGTCCAGTCAAACTCTTCATCATCATCAGGCACAAATGTAAGCTGCTCAGGAAAAGGTGTATAGCAGTGTGTAAGTTCCTCCCCTGCATTAACATCCTTAATAGTCACAAACAAGATGGCGTCTATAGGCTTGTCTTGTTTAACAGATTTCATATTGGCATTGAAAGAATGATTGTACATCCCTCCATAGCCCATGGCAATTGCTCTAAAACCTGTATTGGTCCAGTCAAAAGCATAGTCTTCAAAGATGTGATGCCCTTCTCCTAGAACACTATCTGATAGTTCTGCTGCGGCGTCATGAATATCGCGATGATAAAGGATGACAGGAGAAACTTCAACAACTGTATTCTTTGGAATAGCCTCGAGAGCGAACACACCCCAACACTTAGTGTCGTTGATGTGTCGTACCTCGACGGGAAGGTGGTAATACCGATCTTTGACCCATGTCTCCCTAAACACCTTAATCTCCGGAGCCTGACTTACCCCCTGGTAAGAGGGTAAGAATCGATCTCATACGATCTTTTTCTCGGATTTTGCTTTTTTCAACAGCATCTTCCCATAGGCCCTTCTGATGGAAGTGCCACTGGGCGATCCAGCGTTGGTTTTCAAGCGCGTAAAGAAGATAATCGGTCACATTACATGCGTCACTCCATTCGGACATATCATCATCAGATGCATTTAAAGGGGGCTCCGTCATGAAAATCTGCACACCACCATCATTCATCAAGTGTATACCCGCAACAGGTGCTGATCCTGAGTTAAAAAGCACATTAATGTCAGAACCGCTAATAATGTGATGTTGTATACTGCTCATACTACCCCCCTGAGGGAGCTGTTAGCATCCCCGAATCCACCCAATAACGTATACCTTCGTGCATAACTTGTACCATGGTAACGTTTTCTTGGGAAACATAGGTGACCAACACTAAGGTATTCTCGGGTAGGGTGCTTAAGCGCATATCGTACTGAGTCTCGTGAGGGTCCATCACACCCGGGTCTTCTTCGAACTGATCGACAAGAGCTATAGCTGTTTGCTTGACCGATACCAAGTCCCCGGGGTGTATTTGTTCGAGTATTGACATACATGATGTAAGTATACTCCTCTAGAGCCAACCATCGCGGGCCCAGGCAGATCTGTGGTCCGGTGAGGGCTTATCATGCTTAGACTGCCAATCTTTGCGAGATAAGGCGTGCAAGGCACCTACTAATACACGTCTTTCCTGATTGATATCAAATCGGCGAAGCTCTCTTTCTGGGAGTACTTCAATTGACTTGGCCGGTACGCCTTCTGATATCAAACTGTCTATTACCCCCGAGTCTAGCCATTTGACCTTCCAAAACCGTTGAGTGTCCCAATACTTGCTTCTAGGGGATTGTTCGACCACCATGCCATACCTTTTAATGTTATGATGAACGATATCACCTACTTTGACCTCTGTTATCATGTGACCCTCCGAGCATTAGTCATGTATACATTGTATGTGCATAATGACTAGTGTTCACCCTTTAAAGACACTAGCTCCTCGGGCCTCCATAGTTTAAGGGTACCGTTCGGGTGGAGCACTCTGATTCGTACTTCCCCGGATAGGCTATTAAGAAGGTTCCAATCGCTTCTGTGCTCTCGTTGGTACTCTCGGTGCCAACCCGCTCTATTGACAATATCTGTTACCAATCCGGGACTAAGACTCTCTGGGTGTTGGCGACTTGCGCCCATAGCGACTAAGTCTCCTACCCTAATACCACACCAATGTAACTCTGGGTTCATATTGCTGCTCCTCAACGATAGTGCATACTAAAAAGTCCGGAAATTGCTCCCGAAAATTTTTTGTGATTTTAGGCCCTATTCTTTTTGAACCCTCTGCACTATTTTTGTTTATGTCTCTTGAGCTTGTCTAGCTCTGTCATTTCTGCCATAACCTTCCGGCCCTCTTCTGGGTCGTTAACAGGCATGAGTAGTCCGGCCCCTACCACGTACCATCCATCGGAACGATGGGTCAAACGATACTGACCGGCCAAGTCAAACTCCACACCGTCTGAAAACTTAAGCTTACTGCTCATTGCTTTCTCCTACCTCATTAAGTGCTAGTGCGAAGTCCTCGTCGGACCAGCCTGTGTAGTATGTCTCCCGGATCGTTCTAGGGTTGTACGGTTCGAAGTGCCCTCCGTCCCCACCTTTGGCAAACTTACGCCAGACCGTGACGATCTCCCTATACATGTCTGGGCTCATGATCTTAATGTGTTGGGCGTGAGCTATCATTTCTTCTACTGTGCGTGTCTTATACATGCAACCTCCTAAAATTAAAGAAAAAAGTAAAAAGTTTTCCCGATTTCCCGCAGAAAAATTTTGACTCGAGACTAAGGCAAGGCTCCCGGCAGGGTCCCACTGAGTATGCACAGAGGGCCCTTGTTAGGGGGGCTTTTTTGGCCCTTTTTGAGGGGCCCTCGTAGGGGGCCTCTGACAGGGGCCCTTTTAAGGGGCTCTGCAGCTGTCTGGGTGTCTATGCCATGTGTCTCTCATCTCCTCCTCTACACCTATATAATACCACGTCCCCGGGCTTTTTGCACTGGGGACAATCTTTTTTTTAACTGCCCGTGAAAATGTGGTCCGGCCGGCCAACCAAGGATGACGAGGCTACCCTACCGACCGGACCAAGTCCGGCTACGCAGCCGAGACCCGGGCAACCTCCTTAAA
>Ga0163179_10002515_pt1 | contig 12733 bp, 22 predicted proteins | sample AtlANTMetagenome_FD_109643 | JGI IMG/M metagenome (GOLD analysis project Ga0163179, IMG submission 109643) | Marine eukaryotic phytoplankton communities from the Atlantic Ocean - Atlantic ANT 2 Metagenome | ecosystem: Environmental > Aquatic > Marine > Oceanic | place: North Atlantic Ocean...
AGTGCCTTCGGAATCAGCTCGTCAGCCCAGCAATAGTCCAGCTCCAAACCCTCGACCGTCCTTGGATCCTGCGAGTAATGCATACACCATAGCTGGCTACGGTTCGGCATGATGAACGTCGATTCAGTAAAACCATTCTTCTGAGTGTAGGATATGTTCGCAACCGTTGACCTGATCTTTCTGCCCTTAAACTCTTCAGGCAGATACTTATACAAAACCGGCTGTTGCGTCTGGAGTGAGCTTTGGTGCGTAGTATGAAAAGCGACTATTCTGGTGTCCGGTTTTTCCAACAGTTTCTTGATGCAAAACTTTGCACAAAATTCCGTCTTACCGGAGCGGTTGCCTCCTGAAATAAGAACGGCATCGTTCGCCTCTACCAGCTCCTCTGCATCCTTCCAATGAAACGGCTCGTAGCCGTGGTTATAGGGATCTGTCCTTTCAAGCCCTATCTTGGTGCCTCTAGCCTGCAAGGCTTCACGCAATTTTTTTTCACCACCATCCTGACGCAAGACAAGTTTAGCATCCTCCCGTGTTATCATTCGATACACCGGATGCGGCTCGTATGCGTACTTCTCCCAGTTCAAAACTTTTGCAAATCAGGTTGGTCTATCATGTAGACTTTTTTGCCCCGCATCTCCTTCAGGTTCTTGTCCTGAAACACTTGCTCCTTCTCGGCATATCCAATGATCTTAAATTTCGGAATCTTGCCTGTCACCAGAACGTAGTGGGTCGTCTCTGCATTCTTCTTTTCAGGCAACACCAACAGCCTGCCGTCAGGGTAATGAGTCTGCTTGACGTCCACCTTGCCGCCCAGTTGTGTGAGGCAATCAAACGTCAGCGATTGAGGTGACAACGAGAAGTCCGGATACAGATTGAAATACTTACAGAACGCAACCTCGGCACCCATACCGTCCATGTCCATGGACTGCTGGTCCAACGGTCCGCGCCTGCCGTCCTTAATGCCTGCCGAACGCGCAACAGTGTTACGCATCAAGCCAAGCATGGTCGCCATCAGAACCTCTCCGTTGTCGAGTTCAATCTCCATTGCTCATAATCTGCTCAACCATCTCTACGTCCGCACGTTTAGGCTTACCACCGTGTGCCATCCTGACCGCCTGCACATAGTGCCAAAGATCAATTATCTCCTCCTCTATATGCGTTAAGGCAAAAGAAAGATCCTTGCTCTTCTTTACCAAACAGCCGCCATGTTCATCCTGTCCAGCTATATACTTTCCGTATGCCAGATCCACGAAACGGTTCACGCTATGATGCGCTACATCTTCAGGTTTCATAATAAACTCTTCCACCAACGGAATGCTGTAGGGTTGGCCTTCCATAGCGTACACAACCCGGTCGCAATCCGCCTGCTCACTTGCTCCTCCTTGGTCCACTCAACCCCCATCAGGTTGCCGACCGCATGAATGCACTCATGCAAAAAAACATCCGCCTTGGCCTCATCCGCCAACCCCTGATAGATAACAATCGTCTGACCCTCAAAGTCGCACCAGCCATCCGCCTCGGCTGCTACATGCTCGGTCTTCGAGCAGAACTGTACCCGATACGTCAGGTTCAGGATCCGGATCCTTTTGGGCGGATTAATCTTCATAAAAACACTCAACCTCGAACCCCTGATCCAGCTTCTCCATCAGATCATTCAGGACCGCAAATTCAGCCTCCTGCCCATCAACACCGTGATGGCTTGCCCTGTCCCATATGGCCTCAATCCAATCATTACGCTCCTCCTCATCAGGTTGCCCCTTTGACCTCAACGAACAACTCACCTTCGGACCCACAATCGACATCCGCAACGTGAAGTCCGGAGCGTTATCAAACTTAAAATACCAAAACCTCGTATCACTCATTTCCAAAACCCCGGTCGTCTAGGTGCCGGTCCATCCACAATCCATCCATTCAAATTCTTCTTGTACCGAATCGGACACAACTCTCCCCTCCCATTAGGCATGTACAGTTTCGCATCCTTAACCCTAACCAGCCTGTCACCGTCAACCTCGACAATCTTCTGGTTGCGAAATCTCCAATTCGTCACCTTACCCTCAACAACCTCCGGTTCCTCCACAACTACCTCGTAGTCGTCCGGAAATAGCTCCTGAGAGACTTTCCGAATACCAGAGGGTAAATACTCCACCCGCCTATGCTGGCCGTGCTTGTAGTCATCACCAACCTTGAGGATCCGGTTCCGAATCTCCTTCACCGTCTCCCGGCCAACTCCAAGGTCTGCTGCTAAATCAACTTCTGTCATTCCACTCTTTCCTTATCTCCTGCTCCAACCACTGGATCCGCCCATATGGGGGAATCAAAAAATCACCTTTCTGCAACTCTTTCACCAACCTCCTCCTGCTCCTCAACAACCGCCCAATCCTCGACATCTTTTTCTGTACCTTATGCGAAATCATAAAAACAACCGGGCCAGCCAGCCCTTAACCATTTTACTGTCTCAATAACTATGAACGCCTCCGTGGATGAGGACTTGAAACAACTGGCCAGCCCGGTCAAATGCGCTTTTGTCAAAATTTTCCATATGGACTAATGAATATAAGGGGAGGACCACAGGGGTCCGAACCGACCCCCCCCGCCCCCACTAGATGTAGTGGTAGGAAAGCAATTGCAACACAATATGTAGTGGTTGGTCAAATTAGCGGAATTGGTTGTATCAGGTTGTATCACTTTGATTTTAGGCTGAATTCAGAAAACCCCCATAAACATTGGGTGAAACAGGGGTTAGTGCCACAACTCATTGTTCTTGCACTTCAATAACATTAGCTTTCGGCAGCTTGTTCAGTAGATCCTCGACACTATCTTGGGACAACTTAACGTGTTCATGCCGAATGGTTTGCGTTTCTCCTCGAATGTGGCTGGCCTTTTCAACCGAAATCCCCATAACAATCGATTTGGTTTTGGCATCCACCTTACCATTCTCTAGGTCTTCAATCAGGGAATCAGCACATTGCTCACTGATGTAGTCGAGCTTGGTAGCCATCCGTTTCTTGTGGTTTGGTATCAGGTTCAGGTGCCTCTCTCTGATGCCCTGAAGTGTGTTGAATCCGACTCCTGAATACTCTGACACTGCACTGATTGTGGCACCGTCGCGGAACATCTGGAGGCACTGACGATACAGCACTGGATCCACGTTCTTACCTCGCCCGGAATCAGGCGGACCGGGTAGGTTGGCTAGGTCAGCAGGGAGGTGCTGGTTGGGTGTTTTTGACACCGGTTTAGGTTTGGTAGGTTTTTGCATATCGTTTTGAGTTTTTTAATCGTTCAAGTAGGACAATTGCGGTCCTGTCGCCCTTTCTGGCTGCTGTTTTAAGGCCATACTCGGCAGTCTTAACTTCGGACAACCATGGCTTTTTAAGGGCCAAAATGCCTTTAGCGTAAGAAATCCAGTATTCAGTCGTCCCATATTTGCGTTCTAAGGCGTTTTTATTTCCTCCGAGGGTCATAGTCCCATAGCAATTGGCTTCAGCTCCTTACGCCGTGCTATGAGCTGTTTGTACTGCTTTATTATGTGTGGACCGACTCCGTTCCATGAATATCCGCCTCCGGGTTCAGGGAAGGCGTGTCGTTCTTTGATGGTCTTGATTTCGATGTTGACCAGTTCGAGCTGTTGCCTCGCATCGTATGGGGTAGTGGGTTGTGAAGATCTGGATTGCGAACCGGCGATAACCCAAGTGTCAGGGTCGTCCATAAACCGCTCTTGCCTGAACCAAGTGGACGGGTGAGGTGTGAACTCCATCTCAAGATCTTTCCGGGCTTCCGAGTAGGCTTTGGTCTTCTCCAGAATGAACTCGTAGCCATGGTTCCTGATGGCCTCCTTAATCGGGTCAGTTGCAGGCTTCTTACCTACTCGTCGAGGGTACAGTTTGAACACCTCTTCAACTTGCTCCATATATACAACAGTTTTAGTTTCTGTTTCTGTTTTATGATGGCTGGCGTTTTCCCTGTCGTTTATAGGGACATTTTCACTGGCGTTTTCACTGGAATATTTCCAGTGAATTGCATTTAAGGTAATAGAATTAGGGGTATTCTTGCACCCTCGTTTTACCGAAATTAGACCCGTTTTTACCAACACTTTGCGGCACCTTATGAGTGTCTTCTCATCGCACTGCACAAGGGCTGCAAGTTGCTGGTTTGTTGCACCGAATGGATTCTTCCATCCGAGTTTGTTGGAGAGGTTGAGCAGGCCAAAGTAGAGACGGGTAGAGCTGCATGGAAAAGTGTGTTCCATGTCTAGCCGCCAAAACTGGTTGACCAGCTCGATGTAGTTCAGCTTCCCCAATTTATTTTTGAGCTTCAGTCTTCTTCTCGTAACGACGGTCATCGACCAATCTGCTCTTTTTATGTCGCTCCATGGTGTTGGCAATTTCAGTCCAAGATGCCGCGATCCGCTTTACGTCTTCGAGTGAGATAAAATCATCGTTCCATGCGACCTTCTCTTCCTTGTAATCATCTGGTAGCGGAGTGTAGTGCGTTGCTTCCCACCAGAGACTTTTAACGAACTTAATGCTCATTACGTCATCTGGGTATGCCTTGATATGTGCCATTACTTCTTGCCTTCCTTTTGCTTCCGAAGGTACTCGCGGCGTATCTCGCACTCGGCTGGCGTGTTGGGTGCCATGCGGCCAGTTGCGACCATGTGGCGGATCTTTTTGGTCATGTTAGCATTAACCTCATGCCAATTAGTTTCCTTTAGTGAATAATGCCCTGCACCTCCGGGCATATGTTTGGGTATCTCGGTCATAAGTCAGAACGCTAATGTGGATAATTCTTGAGCTGGATAATAGTTCTTGGTCCAGCACCACAAGGCGTGAAGATTGATGAACATCTCGTACCCTCTTTTTTGTTCCTCATCGCTCCATAACTTCTCGTAGCAATCAGTCGGTTCGACGGTGTTAATGACTACAGACAGGCATCGAGGCTTGTAATCAATGCACTCACTGTATGCTGCTAATTGCAGGATCCATTTATCGTAATAAGTTGGACGGAAACCTTTCTTTAACTTGCGGCACTTTTGAGTCTTAAAATCGACCAGCACCAAGCCGTGTTCCTGATGCTCAAGCAGTGCGTCAGCGCGTCCTCCGTAGCCAAGATCTTTGTTGATCAAAATCTCTTCAGTCCATCGCTTGCTAACGACGTTGGCTTGTATCCATTCGTTGACCTTGACCAGTGTCGGATCTTCCTTGTCCCAGTACTCATTATTGAGCATCGCTTCCGCACCGTGATGTACGTCGGTGCCTCGGTCCGCTGCCTTCCTTGTGGCGGCTTTGGAGTCTTCAATAATTGCGTTGGCTAGTGCTTCAATATCATCACCGTACTTCGCACGTTCCTCTTCAGGCATGGTCAGTGCAGCCTCAAGAATCTGTTGCTGTTTCCATAGCTCCAAGCCCGGAGCTGATAGCATTGAATTAATGCTACTTGGTGAGGGTAGTAGAGCCTCTTTGCGAGCGTCCCTCAGTGTCTTGCCATAGGCTGGTCTACCGTCAACCGTATACCAGTGGCTGGAGTCTTCTTGTTTTAGTATCATCTTATTTTGCTTTCTGTTTTGGGTAATAAAAAAGGGGAGACTTTCGCCTCCCCTTTAGTGCCGATTAAAACGGCGGTTGTTCCTCCGTGAGTTCAGGACCGCATTGACCAGCCACTCCTTTTGCAAGAGATGCAAGGTCAACACCCTCTTCCTTTTTCTCCTCCATGTCCTTGTTCCGAACGTAGGATCCTGATGGCTTCAACGGCTCACCAGTTTCCTTGATTGCGAAATCAATTAACTGGCGTGGACCGTTACCAAAATCACGGTGAACAATGTTCAACTGACACGGCACTCCGACGAGTGATTCAGTGTCGAACTTTTGCTTCTCCGCATCGGTGAATGGACGACCGCGCCAACGCTCCAAAAAGATCCGAAGTGTTGCGCGTTCATGGATGCTTGCCGTGAACTTCTTGCGGATGCTCAACGGCTTGTCTCCTTCCGGTGTGTTTTGGTCCAACTCAAAGCCGAGCCAGATGGTTTCACGTTGCTTCACTTCGTTTGGGACGTTGGTGAAAACACCATTGAATTCGATGATGTCAAAGGAAGCGATTTCCTCTTCAGTCAAACGAATACCTGTCTCACGATTGATGAACTCCGTCGCGCCTTGGAACTGGTCCACGCACACGGCTCGATGTAACCCTTGATCTGCAAGTACATACTCCCGATCATGCGTCCGATTATTTTCTGTTAGTATCATTGTTGTTTTTTTACTGTTCGTTGTTCAGACGATTAGTATCCGTCTGTTTTGCACTGGTGTCAGCTTGGGCTTCGGCTTGGGCTGGCACCTTTTCTTGTGTTGAAGAGATATACTCCCGCACAAAATCCATTAAATCGTTCATGCTTATAATGGCTACCCACTCGGCATGATTCTGTCTCCAAGCAACCACTGGAACCTGACCGGGTTCCGCGTCGTACTTCGCCTGATCCATCGCATTGCGAATGTGTAATTTCTCAACCCGCTTGACCTCGAAGTGAATCGGAAGGTCCGGGCATAGAACGTCAGGAGCTGCATGGCCTGACTTGTCGCGTCCTGCATTCTGGCAACCTCGAATTGCCTCGTAGCCTTGGTCGCGTAGATAACTGGCAAACTCACGTTCACCTCTTGCTCCTTTGTGTTGGCCGTGTAGTGGACTCATTGTAGGTAGTGTAAACAGTTGATTGGGTTGTCATTGATAAACCGGTAAACGCTCTTGGCTTCGATGCGTACCAGTGACTGAACTTTTACAGCCTTGAGCTTTCCGGAACGGATGTACTTGTCCACCGTTCGAGTCGTTACTCGCAGATGCTCACTCACCTCTTTGCGGGTCAGATATTTTGTTGGAAACATCGGTCTTGTAGTCCTTCCATTCCTTTATAACTTCCGGATATACATCCAGCATTCCGTTCATAACTTTGACGTTATGCATCACCGTCCCATGGTCACGTTGCATGACCTTTCCAATTGAACTGTAGGAGTAGCCAAGTTCGCGGAATAACTTACTCACCATACGTCGCAACATAACAACGCGAGGCTTGTCCCGGTCGCGCTTCACAATGTCGTCCCATGTCACGTTGTAGCGTGAATGGTTAACAGTTGTGATGGCGTGTATGGGCGGAGCAGTGTCCTGTTCTACGAGTTGGTGAAACGAGGAAAGCACTTGCTTCATGCTTACTTTTTTAACGGATGGCATATTGCTTGGTTAATAATTTTACTGGCAGCTTCACCCATCTTTAGGCCTTTTAATTTGCAATATTTTTTCAGCCGTTTGTGGATCCGTTCATCGATTACTATCGCTTTTATCTTTTTCATGTTTAGTCAGTGTATAGATGGTTACTAGTCACCTAAGTCAAAAAAAAAGGTCAGAGACGTTCGACGTCTCCACCATAATCCTCGTCTGTTCCATAGCCTGCACTTGCAAGGGCATCTGCATCTGCCTCGACCGGATCCATGTCCGGTTCATCAGGGGCAAGGACGTCCATCATCTGTCTAGTTAAGTCAGTTAACTGATCAATACTAGACTGATGACGAGTGGCCAATTCCTTGAGGATGTCAGTCCGCTTTTCGCTCACCTCAAGACGAGAGTGGTGTTGCTGAACCAGCTCCGTAATCTTGTCCAGCCTACTCCAAAGGATTGTTTCGTTATTTTTATCCATGATAATTAGGATTATTTTACATTAAGCAATGCGCTATCACTCAAATTTTTTTTAGAAGAATCTACAACACTTTTAGAATAGTCTTGTTCTTGCTTAGAATAGTCTTGTTCTTGCTTTTTAAGTTTACGAACAACTTTTCGTAAACCTGTTCCTCGCGTTCCTGATGCACGGTCATTGTACAAGTCAATCAATTGTGCAACCTTCGCAATTTGCATCAGTTCAGGAATTGAGCCGATAGTGCGAACAACATTATAAGCGTTGCGTTCCACCGCCGTGCGAGCGTAATGAATCCATTGCTCGTCTGAGGCTGTCCCAATGTACTTCTGCAAGTTTAAAGGCACTATGTTTTCCGCAATCGTGTGATAGGCTTGTTTCAGCATTTCTTCAGCAGCATTTTTTTGGGTTAACTGAGCAATTGTTTCAGTACATTTTTGGCGTTCTTCTTGCTCTTTCTTTAATTCAATACGCAGCGAGTATTTTTGCTTTTGCTCCTTCTCAACCTGATTTTGCAAACGATCAATTTGATCACGCAAATCATCCGCAACTACATCAGTATTTTCTCGGTGATGTTTTGCTACCAGCCGGTTCGCTTCGTGCCGTTGAGCTGCATTTGTTTCAGAGCTTTTAATCTGTTCACGCAACCCCTCAATCGAGTCTCCGCTTGTAAGAAAACTTCCGTAGTTAATAATTACATACCCACTAATGAGCCAAGTTCCGACGATGCATATTAGTGACGACAGAACTATTTTTTCTATCGTGCCAAGTTTACTTGTGTGTCCGTCCGAAGCATTTTCAATTCGTTGTGTTTGATTGTAGTGCGAAGAACGAAGTGTAGTATCAACGTAATCTTTAGCGTCACGTTCCCCTTCGTTGTTATTTGGTTTTTTATTCATACTTAAATTAAATCCTTTCGGATCTTTGCTTTGGGATTTGTTTTTTCGAGGTGATGGCGAGTCAGCTTTTTAATTAGGGTAGCAAGGGTCAAGCCCTCCTTGGCGGCTTGTTTTTTGAGAAGATCTAAATTGCATTCCCATTCGTAAATGCAAATCCCCTTCTTATCCTGATGTCTGCTGTTCGGCATCGCTGGGACAAGAGGTGACTAGCTGGTGTAATCTTTGCAACTACTTTTTTTTAAAAAAAAATAAAAAAGTGGGTTGACATGATACATCCACCTGTTGCAGTTTGACCCCGTTCGCGGTGCATAGCCACCCGCTAGTCACCGCCCAGAAGACGCAAAACACTAAATAAATAAGCAAAATGACCATGGATACTAAACAGACGGCAGATCGCAAACCGCGATTTGAAATTAATCAGAACAGCAAAAGCATTGCTGTAAAAGCTCGGCACCATAATGGAGCCACGGTTGAATTTTCACTCCAGAAACGAGGCAAGGCGAAATCCTACTCGGTTCGCAAAGGCTCCATTGGGCTGCTCAACACAACCAAGCGAGCCAACCTTGAGGAGGCTGCACGGGAAGGTGCGCGGATAGTCGCTGCCAAGCTGAACTTGCAGTGGGAGACGGAAGAGGCAATTCTTTCGGACACTCGTTTCGCTTCAATTCAGACCATCATTGACACGTTTCAGAAGGCTGCAAAGGAGGGCAAGCTGAAGTCCAAAAAGAACGAGGTAATAAAACCAGCTTACACCGCTTCGTTGCGAATCGTTTTGGGGTACGGGTCGCAGCAGTGCGTCAAGGGTGTTGCCGACTTGTCGCACATTTCTTGCAGCAAGCTGGGCGAGCTGAACGAGGCTGGCGAAAGCAAGGTGTTCGATGACTACCGTAAGCGCATCCTAACGGACTCAAACGGTAACACACTGACTTGCGGACCGACCTACGAGTCAAAGCTGGAGACGTTCAACAGCAATCGACGACAGGCACAAGCTATCTTTAATGACCGCTTCATTAAGCAGGCTTTTTCCAACACGAAGTTGGACCTGAACGCTATCAATGTTTTCCGTTCTGAGAAAAACATAGGTAGCTCCAAACGGAAGGGTTACAACCCGCCGCCGCTTCAGGTTGTTCGCGACCTCGACGACAAGGTTAGTCAATTGTCCAAGGAGGGCGATTGGTCCAAGACGGACGACGCTACCAACGTCAAGTGGAACACGTTGACCCTTTACAAAATCTGCCGCAACTCCGGGTTGCGTTTGGAAGAGTTAATGCACCTCAACTTCAATTCGTTTTTTGCAGCTCGCAAGACGATTGTTGATTCGGAAACTAACCAGCCAAAGGTGGTTGATGTTTTTGTGGTGGACGTATCGTCCAAGGATCCTTATTCCGTCACTGCTGGCGAGTATGGCCAGAAGTTCCCGTTCGCTCGCGGTCGCTCCAAAGACAAGGAACGTGGCTTCGCCCAAGAGGCTTGGCAACCGAAGGGCAAGGAAGAGCGTCAGGTAACTATTCCGAAGTTCATCATTGAATGGCTGAAGGAAGAGCGTCGTCGTCGCGGTGCTTCCGGTGAAGACCGTATCTGGCGGAACCAGCAAAAGTCCGCTAAAACTTGTAAAGAGGATATTCGTGCGTTTTGGGCCGACGAATTGCTCTACGGCACTGATGCCTCTGATCATTTTAAGAAAAATTCCCATGAGCTTCGCGCCTTGTATGGGTGCGAAATCGTCACGGCCACTGGGAGTTTGCACAAAGCCCAGATCGCGCTCGGTCATGCGAGCATCACCACAACCGAGGAGCATTATGCTCACCTAATAACGGACAACGTGTTCGTAACGTGCTTCGGAGCCTGATTCAGGCTCTTCCCTTCAGCTTTCCCTCCGGGGAGGGTTGATGGGAGGAAAGTCCTCCAGCAAAACAGAAAGGATACTAACATGAAGAAACCAGCATCACTGAAGATCAGTCGGACGTTGGTGAAGGCGATTGCAGACAGCATTCGCTATCATCGAACGGAGGGTAGTGACTTGGGCATGTGGTTGGACATTTTCAGTTCAGCCGACGTCTACAAGGTTCGCGAGAAATCGGAACAAGGCAAGGACATTGGTACGTCCTGTTTCCAGTTCGCATGGAAACTGTACTTGCAGGACATCAACGACCACTACCGCACGGTTCGTGAGGACGTTGGCAAGTTCACTCGTAAGGGTGGATTGGATTGGGAAGAATTCCAGTTTGGAGTTTGCCCACAAATTCCCCTTGAGGTGTTCATCGAAACAGCCAAGGAGGAAAAGGCCATCCGGATTGACGTTCAGGATGATTACACCGTCACCGTTTTATCGATTGGAGAATAACATGGTTGACCTGATCGAATCCCAGCTCGCGGCCATCAATGCCGCCAACGTCGCAAAGTCTGCTCGATACCGACAGGCCCGTCTTGCAGACTTGATGAGCAACAGTGTGCGAAGTGAGTCACCTGTTCTGGAACGGCACCGTAAAGCCGTCCAGTTGCACCTACAAGAGGCTATGGATGCCTATGTGGCAGATGACCGGGCCGACCTTGTAAACTCGCTTGGAGCGGCAATGGATGCGTCCTACAAAGTAGCTCAAAGCTCGCGCCGAATTAAGGCGTTTGTCGAGGAGGCTCACCGTGCATAACCACAAGCTCGAATCGTGTTTCTTTTGGGCGTCCGCAATCAGCTATGTGTTCATCGTAGCCATGCTGATTTACGGATCCTTAACTTACAAACTACCACAACGAAAGGAGGTGAATAATTACAATGTCGCAACCAAATGAATATGCCCCATACGGCTGGATAATCAGCGAGGACCAGATTGCTGGCGGGGATTTCGCAAATGACTTCGGAACGGTTGGGCCATCCAACATTAATCCGGAGATTGAAAAACGATTGCAGGCTCGCATCCGTCTGGATGTTAATTTTGACGACGGTGATATTGCCGACCTAAACAGCACCATGACCAAGTTCAAGATGCTCGATGCGGATGGTAATCTGTACTACGTCGGCTACATTGACGGGGAGTATGACCTGACCGAGCCACTCGATGATTTCGGAACCCCGAACGCCGGGGCTATCTACCTGAAGGCACTCGAAAAGGACGGCTCTTGGTCGTCCGCCGTGGAGGCTGAATAATGGCAGCTTTTAATAACATGGCTTACTCTGAAACCCGCACTGAAGGCGGACACTTCTACCACTTCACCGGGCCGTGCCGGGTCACTGGAAAACAGTGGACCGTTGCGGTGCCGGGGGAGGAGTTGTTTCAGTACCGGCAAGGCAAGCTCATTCAGGACGCCATGCCGTCCGTCAGCACTGAGGACCGTGAGTTTCTCGTCACCCAGATTTCGCCACTAGGCTGGCAGCGTCTGTACCCGAACGAAAAATGAAAAAGATCACATTCACAAAACAGGAATTAAAAGCATTAGATTATGTCATTGGAAACGGTTATGCGTATGGAGAAATTTTTGAAGAAGGGCTTCTAGATAAAAAATCAGATCAACGTGCTTTTATCAAAGCATGGGAAAAAATAGCTAAAGCAATTTGTAGCACCGGTAGCTCAATTGGATAGAGCGACAGTCTTCTAAACTGTAAGTTGTGGGTTCGAGTCCCACCCGGTGTACCACTTTCAAGCTCCCCTAACCGGGAGCTTTTTTGTTTGATACAGATGATACACGAATACGGTTCTGCTACGTTCTACCCTGTTCTACACCCTTCGAGGCATAAGTTGTGAATAGCCCCGGAAACATTGGGCCAAATGCATTTAAGCCTTAACAACGATAGGGATAAAAATGTTCAAGTGCCAAAACTTGTGATTTTGTCTCCCGAAGAAAAACATTACAATTTACTGAGCATACAGAGGTTAAATTCAAAAATGATACAGAATGCTACACCAAAGAGGGTTCGTCCGGTGTATCAGGTGTATCATCGCTTGAATTCTGGATAACTATTTGCAACTTGTGGATTTCCATAGCACCCACAATCTCGCCCATCGTGATGTTGCCTGAGTAGCTGACGATCAGATCGCCAAGCGCATCGGCAAATGGTTTCTGTTCAGGTTCAGTCCTGTCAACGTGCAATATCATCGGACCGTTATCTTTTTCTTTTTCCGCTTGGGCGGACCGAGCTGGTCGAGGTACAGACGACGGTCAACAGACTTCA
>Ga0163179_10002516_pt1 | contig 12732 bp, 8 predicted proteins | sample AtlANTMetagenome_FD_109643 | JGI IMG/M metagenome (GOLD analysis project Ga0163179, IMG submission 109643) | Marine eukaryotic phytoplankton communities from the Atlantic Ocean - Atlantic ANT 2 Metagenome | ecosystem: Environmental > Aquatic > Marine > Oceanic | place: North Atlantic Ocean...
AATATTTAGAAAGATTTTTAAAAACTACCCAAATAAAAAATCCTAAAAATCCTAAAAATGTTCCTATTTCTACATAACCCAAATGCCAGTGATCATGCATTGTTCCAAGTGTAATCATAAGAAAAACATCTAAAAAGTGTCCCACTATAATTAAACACGCCACAAACAACAACTTACCTTTTGATCTTTTAGCGGATCGATCCATTAATAGCAAGAAAGGTGAAACAAAATTTATTAGTAAAGTAATTATAATTAAAGGATAAAAATAATCGTATCTCTCTTGAAAATAGGCAACCTCTTCTGGAATATTTGCATACCAAATTAACATATACTGAGCAAACCACAAGTAAGTCCAAAAAATACTAAACGCAAGCATGTACCTTCCAAAGTCATGCATATGACTGTTATTCAGTTCTTTAAAGTAACCACTGTACATCAAATAAATAGTAATTCCAGCAATAAAAGCGCAAGCTGTCACAAAAAATGAAGCAAGAGAATACCACCCAAAAAGTGTACTAAACCAGTGTGTATCTATAGACATTGTCCAATCCCATGCTGCAGTAGAAGAAGTCACCCCTAAAAAGAGAACAAATATTACTGCTACTTTATAACTTTTATTATACCATCTCATACCGTTACCAACTTTGTCTTCACTAATAGAATATCGTTTCAACAAATACGCAAGAAGTATCCAGCCAGCTATATAAGCAATAGACCTTAAAATAAAAAAAGGAATATTTAAATATGCTGATTTATTTGCTATAATTTCATCATAATAATGATGTGTTGGGTCCATAATACCTTCTGCCATCCAATGATAGGTATGATGCCAATGTAGCCCGCCTGTGACAATAATAAACAACATGATAAATGCACCATAAGGGATAAATGAACTAATAGCCATAGGTATTCTCAACAATAATGCTGACCAACCTGCTTGTGCAACATACTGAAGTGCCCACCAAAGTGTTGCTGCAACAGAAACCATTAAAAAGAACAATGTGCTTATTAAAAGACTAGACCATGGTCTTTGATGTTTTGCATGAAAATAATGCTTTGCTGCGTAAATAACATCTTTTACACTATGTACATGACCAGCATCAATATGACAATGTAATTCTTTTTCAACTCTATGAATAAGCTCTGTATAATCTACATTCTTATCTAATGAAACTTTATCTCCTTTATCATAGTCGGTATCATATTCTAATTCTAATTCTTTTGCTATCGCTTTGATAGAAATTTTGATTTCCTCATCACTTAAAACAGATAGAGATTGATAAAAACCTATTCCCAAAGAAACTAATCCTATTAAAATTAAAACAACCGATGTTTGCTTGATATTTTTAGTTAGTTTATACATTTATTTTTCTACATTTTTTAATTCGTTGACATATAAAACGATCTTCCATCTTTCTTCATCCGAAACAAGATTATAATGTGGTCCCATAGCATTATACCCATGAAAAATAGTATGATAGATGTGTCCATCTTTTAAATTTTTCATTGTTGTTTTTGAACGCGGCCTAACTGCAATATCATCAGCATATGAGGGAACTGCGCTATATACTGGATGAGTAATTGACCCTTTACCGTCTCCATTTTTACCATGACAATGAGCACAAAACATACCGTACAAAGATTCACCATCTCGTAAATTTTTATTATTACTTTCTAAAGGATTAATTAATTCTTCTGCTGCTCTATTGAAATCTTCCAATGTGTTTTCATATTCAAATGGCATAAAGCCTCTTGGTATAGTTCCTTGTACTGGTTTTCGAGCAGTCATACTATCAGAGAAATTTGGGTTTACTGAATAGGCATCATAAGCAAATGAATGATACATATCAGGCATATATTCGTATCCAGGATGGTGCTTTTCTTTTATACCATCGGATGCTGAATCACCACATGAAATACAAACTAAGCAAAGTAATATTAAAAGAAAATTATTACTCATTTTTTTAAAGTTTTATTAAAAATCGTTTTCATAAAAGACTCCTTTTTTTTACTTGATTTCATTATTTTTTTTGTTTGTTTTTTTCGAATTTCTTCAAATTCTTCTAACAACTCGTTTTCATTATTTTTTACTTTTATTTCCTCTGCTCCTGTTTCCTTCATTATTTTTTTTATCTGTGTAATTTTTTTTGCATCTGATTCATGTATCTCCATTAAAAACTTATCATCTGTTGTTCTTGGGTCTGGATTTCGAGAACTTGATCCAGGAAACAATCCACATCTAAATAAAAAAGTCAGAACCATCAAATGAGCTGCACAAAATACAGTTGCTTCAAAAGTTACTGGAATAAATGCAGGTAAATTTTGACCATAAGTAAAGTTAGGTTTTCCACCTATCACTAAAGGCCAATCATCAATCATCACAAACCATATTAAAAGTGTTATTAAAAACGCCCCCATCATACCAAACAAAAAAGAAGTAACAGCTATTCTACTGTATTTTAAACCCATAGCAGTATCTAAACCATGAACAGGATAAGGGGAATACACTTCATTTACTCTATGCCCTTTAGCAACTATTTTTTTAGTGGCTTCTAGAAGCTGATCATCATCACTATATAATCCATATATAATTTTACTGCTCATTTTTATTTTTATTATACTTTGAACTTGAAGTTTTTACTATTGTTTTTAACTCTGCTTGTGCAATAACAGGAAATGTCCTTGTATAAATAAGGAACAAGACCAAGAAAAATCCACATGTGCCAATAAATATGCCTATGTCAACAAAAGTTGGCGAAAACATAGACCAACTAGATGGCAAGAAGTCTCTGTGTAATGATGTAACGATAATTACAAATCTTTCAAACCACATTCCTATATGTACAAAAAGAGCTATTATAAATGTAAATAAGATGTTTCTTCTTAATTTTCTAAACCACATTAACTGAGGAGAAATAACATTACATGTCATCATTGCCCAATATGCCCACCAATAAGGCCCTGTTGCTCTATTTAAAAAAGCATATTGTTCATACTCTACTCCAGAATACCATGCAATAAATAATTCTGTAATATAAGCACATCCCACTATAGAACCGGTTACTAGTATAATGATGTTCATGTACTCTATATGTTTTATAGTGATATAATCTTCAAGACTAACAACTTTTCTAGCTATTAAAAGTAATGTTTGACACATTGCAAATCCACCAAAAATAGCTCCGGCAACAAAATAAGGTGGAAATATTGTAGTATGCCAACCTGGAATAACAGATGTAGCAAAATCCATACTTACAATTGAATGTACTGACAATACTAATGGTGTTGCTAAACCTGCTAAAACTAAAGACATTACTTCATGTCTTTGCCAATGCTTTGCTCTACCACTCCAACCAAATGATAGTATTGTATAAACTTTTCTTGCAATCGGTTTTACGGCCCTATCTCTAATCATTGCAAAGTCAGGAATCAATCCCATGTACCAAAAAACAAGAGAAACAGTAAAATAAGTTGAAATCGCAAACACATCCCAAAGCAACGGTGAATTAAAATTAACCCAAAGAGGGCCAAATTGATTAGGTAAAGGGAAAATAAAATACGCAAGCCATATTCTGCCCATATGAATACCTGGAAATATTGCTGCTTGAATCACAGCAAAGATTGTCATTGCTTCAGAAGTCCTATTAATTGACAACCTCCATTTTTGTCTAAAAAGTAGTAATACAGCTGATATAAGTGTTCCTGCATGGCCGATACCAACCCACCAAACAAAATTTGTAATATCCCAAGCCCATCCAACTGTGTTATTTAGCCCCCAAACACCTATTCCTGTACCAATTGTATAAAAAATGCATCCAAAACCCCAAAGCATAGCAGCCACAGAAACAATGAATAAAGACCACCACCATTTATTGGCTTTTGTTTCTATAGGACGTGCAATATCTTCAGTGATATCATGCAAATCTTTTTTGCCAGTTATTAAAGGTTGTCGAACAGGCGATTTATACATTATTATTAATTTTTATTTTTATTTCTAACCTTAGTTTTATAAAAAACTGAAGGTTGTGTATTTAATTCTTCTAATAACGAGTATGTTCTTGGATGCTTTTTCTCCTTTCTTATTCTACTCTTTTTATCTAATGCATCACCAAAAACAATAGCTCCTGTATCACAAGCTGTTTCACAAGCACAATTAACTTCCCCATCTCTAACTTTTCTTTTTTCTTTTTTGGCGTCTAATTTAGCTTTTTGTATATTTTGAATACACATAGAACATTTTTCCATAACACCTCTAGCCCTCACAGTTACATCTGGGTTTAGAACCATTTTCCCAAGATCATCATTCATGTTATAATCAAAATCATCATTATCTTTATAATTAAACCAATTAAATCTTCTTACTTTATAAGGACAATTATTAAGACAATATCTCGTCCCTATACATCTATTATAAGTCATTTGATTTAAACCTTCTTTAGAATGAGTGGTAGCTGCAACAGGGCACACATTTTCACAAGGTGCATTATTACAATGTTGACACATAACAGGTTGAAAAACAACTTCCAAATTTTCAGAAGAAGAAGGCTCTTCCATTAATTTATACATCTCAATAGCTCCAATACCTTGTTCGCTAGCTAAATCTTTATTCATATCACTAGAATAATATCTATCTATTCTCAACCAGTGCATATCTCTATTTTTTCTAACCTCTTCTTTTCCAACAACAGGAACATTATTCTCTGCATGACAAGCAATTACACAAGCACCGCAACCATTACACTTATTTAGATCAATAGACATGTTCCAAAAATGAACTGCTGGCTCATGCTCTTCATATAAATTCAATTCACTAGGGCTCACTTTGCCTTTATATGATTCTAACTTAAAATCTTTATTTCCTGCTTTAGGATTAATTAAATATTCTTTTAGCGTAGTTTCTTTAACTATGCTACGGCCCATCATCGTATGACTATTTTGAGTACACGCAAATTCATGCTCAGCCCCTTTAATTTTTTCTAAAGAAAATCCATTTTTTTGAGCAAATTTCAAATCTTCAAAAAACTCAAAAGCATTAACACCTACTCCATTCGCCACTTTACCACCTGAATCTCTTCCGTATCCAAAAGCTAAACCTAAAGTATGTTCTTGTTGGCCAGGTTGTATATATATCGGAACACGTAATGTTTTATCTTCTCTTTTTAAAATAACAATATCTCCATTTAAACCACCATTAGCAACATGCCAATTTTTCAAACCTAATGTTTTAGCATAAGCAGGACTTACGGTTAAATAATTATCCCAAGTAACTTTAGAAATTGGATCAGGTAACTCTTGTAGCCAAGGATTATTAGATTGTTTTCCTTCACCCATAGAAGTTTTAGAATATAACATTAAAAAAACAGGATCCCAAGCACTTGAGCCTCCAGTTTCCCCATTCGAATAGCGGAAAATTTCAGGGCCAAGTTCGTTAAGTTCTTGTGTTATATCTGTTGCTATTTGAGAAGAAAAAATATAATCTTGTTTTGGATAACTCTTGTCAGAAAAACCATCATGTAAAGTTTGATTCCAAGATTTATTTAAATTTTGATTTTTATAATTAGATTTTAAATAATTATAAAAATTTTGGTTCATGCCCATCCAACTCAAAAAATTAATTTCCGATTCTCTCGTATTAAATATTGGGTTAATGGCTGGTTGCTGAAGGGTATAAACACCTGTATAAGGATTCGCATCTCCCCAGCTCTCTAAATAATGAGATTTAGCACAAACAAAATTCATTAAACTCGCCGTTTCATCTAAAGATTCAGAAAATGAAACTTTCAAATTAATTTTTTCTAATTCATCTTTCAAAGATGGATAGTTGTAAGCTATGTTAACATCATTAATAATTAGAGCTCCTATTTTATTACTTTGAACATCTTGAACAAATTCTTGAAAATCTGAATTTATAGAACTATATAAATTTGATTTTCTATTCCAATCTATTGTTTTTGAATAATTATCTAACACATAGTTAATCGCATTAACAACTAATTGATGTTTTACATTGTTACTTCCTGAAACTATTAAACTAGAACCTTTATTGGCTTTTAATTCTTCACAAATTTGATTCAAGATTGGTTTATGATTAATCAAAGCATATGCACTAACAACGTCTATATTAGAGGCTTCATTCAGCGTAAGATAATCGTATATATATGTCAAATAGAGTAATTGTTGATCTGGATTAAGAGGAATTCTCTTGTCTGCATTTGACCCAGTCAACGATAATAGAGATTCAAATTGATAATGTTTTGACATGCTTTTTCCAGGCTCCCTACCTTTACTATACTGTTTGGCATGGCCACTATCTAACCACTCTCCTAAAAAATCTGATTCAAAAGAGACAATTACTTTAGCTTTATCAAAACTGTATGTCGGAATAAATGCTTCTCCAAAACATTCTTTATTTGCCTCCAAAATTCCTGATTTTGACATTGGGTCAAAATAAACAACTTCAAAGTTTTTATATTTTTCAGAAAACTTTGAAATAATATTTTTAAATGCTGGGCTTATTATAGTTGATGTTAAAAAAGTTATTTTCTTATTTGTTTTTGAAACCCCTTTTAAAGCAGTCATTATTTCACTATCCAAATTCTTCCAAGAAATTTCTTCTTTGTTTTTTAAAGGAAATTTTAACCTATTTGAATCATATAAAGACAGAACACTTGCATAGCCTCTTGAATTCAGCCCACCTCCACATTCTATATTTTTTTCAAATTCTTTATTCGCTGATACTGAGATTGGCCTCCCTTCTCTTGTTTTTACTAAAATATTGGCAAATACATTTTCTTGAAAATATGTACTTGAATAATAATTAGCAACCCCTGGAATAATTTCTTCTGGTTTATTTAGATATGGAATTGATTTTCTAACAGGAGTTTCACAAGAAGATAATACCGCAGCAGCAGTACTAAAACCCAAAAACTTTAAAAAATCTCTACGACTAGTAGTGTGATCATTTTCTTGTTGATCCGCAATAAAATGGTCTAAAGGTAGTTTTTCTGAAAACTCATTTTGTAAATAGCTTTCATTACCTTTTATATATGGACTTTTAAAATATTTTTTACCTTTTTTCATACTTATTTAATAATGGCATTTTCCACACTCTAAACCACCTATATTCTCTACAGTTAAATCGACTTTTTTGTGTTTTTCAACCCAGTCATTATATTCATGATAATATGGGTTATCTAAATCTATTTTTGTGTCTCTATGACAATTAATACACCAACCCATAGTTAATTTTTCTTGCTGATACACAACATCCATTTCTTCTACTGGACCATGACAATCCTGACATTCTATATTCCCCGCAACAACATGTTGAGAATGGTTAAAATATGATAAGTCTGGCAAATCATGTACACGGACCCATTTTATAGGTTTTTCTTCATAATCTTCTTTATAAGTTCTACTATCAACATCATAACCAACGGCTTCATATATCTTGGCTATTTCCTTTGTTCCCGTGTTAGGCCCCTCCACAATATTAGCATGACAGTTCATACACACATTCGCAGAGGGAATTCCAGCATGTTTGCTTTTTCTAGCACTAGAGTGACAATAATTACAATCTATGCCTTGTTCTCCAGCATGAATTTTATGTGAAAATTCTATAGGCTGTTCAGGTTTGTAATTTTGTCTTATCCCTATTTTAGAGAGCTCTTGCCAGCCCCAAACAATAACAGATAATACACCAAATATAACAACGATAACAACAATTGCTGGATTTGCCGACGCCGCTTTTTTAAAACCTTCAAAAAATGTCTCCTCTATAGAGGCTGCTTTTTTTAATGAATTTTTCAAAAATAACGTGAACATTAAAAACCCTAATAAGCCGACAATTATCAGCATATAAGTTTCCGGTTTGGTCGTAGTTGTATTAGAATCGACAGTATCAATTGCAACATCTTGCACAGCTTCCTGAATTGGAGGATTTTCTATATAAGCCAAAATATCTCTGACATCATTGTCTGAAAAAGTTGGAAAAGCAGTCATTACACTTTGATTGTACTCTTCAAAAATAGCAATGGCTTTTTCATCTCCACCTTCAATCATAGCAGAAGAATTTTTAATCCAACTAATTAACCATTCTTCACTGTATTCTTCAAAAATTTCTACATTTAAACCTGGGCCAATTAATCTTGCTTTTTTTTCATCACCCAAACGATGGCAACTAGTACAGTTGGCTTTAAATAATTCTTCTCCGTTTTGTATATCTTGACCTGCTAGATAATCAACCTGGGCATAAAAAAAAGATGGAATAAATGCCCATAAAACGAGAAAAAGATATAATGTTGTTTTTTTAAACATTAATTGCAGATGAATATTGGAAGCAAATATATAAATCTATTTACATAAAAACATGAAATATTATATGTAAATTTAAATAAAACGTCTATTTAGAATTAATCTAAATAAAGGTGTTAAACTTAAGTCCTTGAAATTGAAAAAGTCAGCTATATTAATTCCCTTATTCTTATTAATATTTTCTAATATTTTTAGTCAAACAAATCAAAATTCAAATTTATCAATAATCAAAAACAAAAAAATAAAAAGAATATTTGACACTTATAATAAGGTCCAACACAAACAAGTTGATGTGTTTACAATTCAATTATATCATAACGAAAGCCGAAGCGCTGTATGGAAATCAAAAAGTACATATGAAAGACTATTCCCAAATAAAAAAACTAATTTGTTTTACGAAGCTCCTTATTTTAAAGTTACCACAGAGTATTTTTTAAAAAAAATATTAGCACAAGAAAAAATGGATTACATAAAAGATGACTTCCCCGATTGTTTTATTATAAAAAAAAGTATTCCTTTAAAAGAATTTTAAGACTTAACTTGATTAAACGCCTCTATAACATCACCAACTTTTATATCATTAAAGTTTTCAATATTCAGCCCGCATTCATAGTTTTTTAAGACTTCTTTAACATCTTCTTTAAAACGTTTTAAAGAAGCTAACTTCCCAGTGTAAATTACTATACCATCCCTAATTAATCTAATTTCTGAATTTCTTTCTATTTTACCATCAGAGACATAACTACCTGCCACAGATCCGACTTTAGGTATCTTAAAAACTTCTCTTATCTCAACATTTCCTATAATTTCTTCTCTTAATTCTGGTTCATGCATCCCTTCTAAAGCATCTTTGACTGCATTAATAGCATCATATATAACTGAATACATTCTAATATCAATAGATTCTTTTTCCGCTAATTTTCTAGCAGAGACTGAAGGCCTAACCTGAAAACCTATTATTATAGCATTAGAAGCAGACGCTAACAACACATCCGAATCTGTAATTTGACCTACCCCTTTATGAATAACATTCACTTGTATTTGATCACTTGTTAGTTTAAGAAACGAGTCACTTAAAGCTTGTATAGACCCATCTACATCTGCCTTAACAATAATATTTAACTCTTTGAAATCTCCTATGGCTAACCTCCTCCCTATCTCATCTAACGTAATGTGTTTTTGAGTTCTAATACTTTGTTCTCTTTGTAGCTGATTTCTTTTTGTCGCTATTTGTTTTGCTTCTTTTTCCTCAGACATTACATTAAATCCATCTCCTGCTTGAGGAGCTCCATTCAAACCTAAAATTGCAGTTGGACAAGAAGGACCAGCTTCTTTTAAAAGATTTCCTCTTTCATCAAACATAGCCTTAACCTTTCCTGTATATTGCCCAGCAAGAATAAAGTCACCTTTTTTTAGTGTTCCATTTTGAACAAGGATAGTAGCAACATAACCCTTTCCTTTATCTAAAGAGGCCTCTATTATGGTTCCGCTTGCATTTCTATCAGCGTTAGCTTTTAATTCTAAAAGATCAGCTTCTAAAAGAACTTTTTCTAAAAGCTCATCTATTCCTAACCCTGTTTTAGCAGAAATGTCTTGACTTTGGTATTTCCCCCCCCAGTCTTCAACTAATAAATTCATACCTGAAAGTTGTTCTTTAAGCTTATCGGAGCTTGTATTAGGCTTGTCAATCTTATTAAATGCAAAAACAATCGGAACATTTGCTGCTTGAGCATGTGATATAGCTTCTTTAGTTTGAGGCATTACATCATCATCAACAGCAATAACTATAATAGCTAAATCTGTAACTTGAGCACCCCTTGCTCTCATTGCTGTAAAAGCCTCATGACCAGGAGTATCTATGAAAGTTATTTTCCTATTATCAGGTAATGTCACTTCATACGCCCCTATATGTTGCGTAATCCCCCCTGATTCCCCCGCAATAACATTTTCTTTTCTAACATAATCTAAAAGAGATGTTTTTCCATGATCAACGTGACCCATAATTGTTACTATTGGCGCTCTCTTCGATAAAAATGAGTCATCATCATCATCTTCTTCTATAGACTCTTGTACTTCAGCGCTAACAAATTCAACCTGAAAACCAAATTCTTCTGCCACAATAGTAAGTGTCTCCGCATCTAATCTTTGATTCATCGCCACCATAATACCCAGTGTCATACAACTAGATATAACCTCATTTGGATTAATATCCATCATACTTGCCAATTCTCCAACCGTAACAAATTCCGTAACTTTTAATATAGATTTTTCTTGATCTGCTATTTTTTGTTCTTCCAAGGCCTTTTCTCTTCTTTCTTCTCGCTTCAGTTTTCTAAACTTAACAGAGCTTGATTTTCCTTTATTAGTTAGTTTATCTAATGTTTCTGCTATTTTTTTCTGAATTTTAACATTATCTATCTCTGGATTTTGATTTTTTTTAGAACCGCCTCCTTTTTGCTGATCTTTAAATATTCTTTTTCGTTTTTTCTTACCTTCTTTTTTTAGAATTTGTGAAGATGAAGCCACTCTCTCTTTCTTTTTTTCAAACTTAGTTAAGTCAATTGTTTCTCCAGTTACGATAGGACCTTTTATTGTCTTTTGTTCACCTGGGCGATTTTTCTCCTTTAAGCTTTCTTCTTTTTGAGTATCTAAAGCATCTTTTTTAGCATTATCCAAATCAATTTCTTTTAACTCAGCATCTTTTTTTTCAAGTTCTTTATTAGAATCTACAACCTTCTCAACTTTCTCTATTTTTTTTTCTTCATTAATAACTTTTTCTTCATTAATAACTTTTTCTTGATTTTCCGTCTCAATTAAAACAGACTCTCTCTCTTTTCTTTTTGAATCTATAGCCTCTTTTATATTTACTTTATCACTAACATCCTGACTAAACTCTTGTAGTAATAAATTATGTTGTTCGTCGCTTATTTTAGTAGTTGGCTTGATTTTAACATCAAAGCCTTTTGAATTCAAGAAGTCCTCAATCCTACTAAGAGAAACATTTAATTCTTTTGCTATTTTAGGTGCTCTAGCTGCCATATTTTTTATTAATTATTTTCAAATTCTGATTTTAAAATATTTTGAACTTCCACAATAGTAGACTCTTCTAAGTCTGTTCGTTTAGCCAATTCTTTGACATCAAGCTCCAATACACTTTTTGCAGTATCGCAACCTATTTTTTTAAAAACATCAATAATCCACTCATCTATTTCATCTAAAAATTCTGACAAAGGAACATCCTCCTCCTCTCCAACATCAATATCTCTATATACATCTATTTCATATCCCGTTAATTGACCCGCAAGACGAATATTAAACCCTCCTTTTCCTATTGCTAAAGAAACTTGATCTGGTTTCAAGTTTACATCAACACTTTTTGTTTCCTCATTAATTTTAATAGATGATATTTTTGCAGGACTTAAAGCTCGAGTAATATATAATTTGGTGTTCTCAGTATAATTTACAACATCTATATTCTCATTACCTAATTCTCTTACAATACTATGGATTCTTGAGCCCTTCATCCCCACACAGGCTCCAACCGGGTCAATTCTATCATCAAAAGATTCAACAGACACCTTCGCTTTTTCACCTGGTATTCTTTTAACATTTTTAACAACAATTATTCCATCTGCAACCTCAGGAATTTCTAATTCAAATAATCTGGATAAAAACTCTGGAGAAACACGTGATATAATAACGAGAGGTTTCCCTCCACGAATTTTAACATCTTTTATTACAGCCCTTACTGTGTCACCTTTTCTAAAAAAATCAGATGGTATTTGATCTTCTTTTCCAAGAATTAATTCATTATCTTGATCATCCATTAAAATAATCTCTCTCCTCCTGATATGATGCACATCACCTGAAATCATCTCACCAATACGAGAGGAATATTTTTGACAAATTATATTATTATCATATTCTTTAATTTTAGATGCTAGATTTTGTTTTAATGTAAGTATTGACCTTCTGTCAAAATCTTTCATGAAAACCTGTTCTGGAAAATCCTCACCTATTTCAAAATCAGGCTCTACTTTTAATGCATCTGAAAGTTGTATTTCAAAATCTACATCTTCCACTTTTCCATCTGCAACTATTGTTCGATTTTTCCAAATTTCCAAATCGCCTTTCTCAGCATTTACAATAATATCGAAATTCTCATCACTTCCATATTTTTTTATAAAAACCCCTCTAAACACCTCTTCTACTATAGTCATTAAAGTAACTCTATCTATATTTTTATCTTGTTTGAAATCTGAAAAAGATTCTAATAAAACTGCTGTATCCATACTATATAATAAATTTTAATTTAACATTAATAAAAAAGAGGGGAACTCCCCTCTTATCAATATCATAAAACAAAAACAGTGCAAATATATACTTTTTTTTTATATTTCACAGTTAGTGGTTGTCCGA
>Ga0163179_10002517_pt1 | contig 12731 bp, 12 predicted proteins | sample AtlANTMetagenome_FD_109643 | JGI IMG/M metagenome (GOLD analysis project Ga0163179, IMG submission 109643) | Marine eukaryotic phytoplankton communities from the Atlantic Ocean - Atlantic ANT 2 Metagenome | ecosystem: Environmental > Aquatic > Marine > Oceanic | place: North Atlantic Ocean...
AGGATGCAAACACCGCATCTCTTGCCTGAGCTTCCACTTCCTTGGCCGCGGCCAACTCCGCTTCTAAATACTGGTAGCGCACGACATTGATCTCGAAATCACTCTTGTAGTCCATACAAACCGGCGAGAGACCTTCTGTGTCTGTGGGCTCCGCGAGCTGAAGCCCAAAGCCCTCGGCCTCATCAATGACCCCCGCATAGCGATCCGACAGGCTTGCGCTGTCGTATTGGTCCAAAAAATCCTGAGGACATTCGCTCAGCTCACCCGCACTATCAGCTTGGTCTTGGCCGTCAGCACAAGCCGACACCAAGAGCACCCCAATCCAAATTCCTTCTCTGCGCATATTGCAATCCCTTGTTTCCGACGAAACAGAGTCTACAACATGCCCCCGGGAAAAGTCTGCGGTCCGGCTATCGTAGCGATCCTCTCGTGATTATATTGATTGGACCCGAGCCTTTGAGTTGTACCCCTGGTCCCATACTTGCCTCCGTACTCATTTCGCCTTTGAGCGAGTAAAACAGAGACACACCGGTCACAGGGTCGACCACTTGCTTGAACTTTCCGTTGAAGGAAACCCTCGTCGACACATCCTCCTCCGATCGCATCGTATGTTCAGTTTCACCTGTTAAGACTGCACATTGACCCGAATCACAGCTCTGGTACCCGGCGAATAGGATCGCTACGCTCGCCGACTCCATGTCTTGATCGTTTCCAAACATGGCGAGCGCTTCTTCCCCGTCCACAACCCAACTCTCCCCAACATTGACGGCCCGGTCTGGATACATCTCATGGTGTCCCTCAAGTTCGAACTCCCAGTCCTCTAATTCCGCACTCTGTTCAAGATTTGGCTCCTCTCCGAGCAACACCGCTTCCCAACCATTGGGTCCGTGAATCTCGCGCACTTCTCGGCCGACCAAAGAACCTTCTTTGTTTTCGGCTGATACCTCTCCCTTCATGTTGCTTATCGTCGACTCCTTTTCTTCCACAGTCTTGACGACAAGCTCCACGGGCTTTCCATCTTCAAAGCGCACATAGGTGGCTTCTTTGGTTGTAATAATTATATTTTCGTCAGAACTCGTCACGTCCTGTCCTGCAAGGTTCGTTCCTTGCCAGGCGACAACCCAATTCCACGCCATCTTACTCACCACTACGGCGCCTTCTTTGGGATAGAGCTGTGCAAAGTTCACAGCGGGACCCTCTTTGCTAAGACCAGCCGTTCCATCATCTCCCGAGGAGTCACCCCCACCACCACATGCCACAAAGCTACCGAGACCAAGCACAATACAGGCCGGGGTAAGAAGACGAGAAGGTTGAAAAGAAGAAAAAGTCCAACTGCGCATAGCGTGTTCCATTCAGAATCGAGAAAAACGAATTGCTGGGATCACTATCACAAGTTTGGTCTGTTGCTAAAGTGCTAATCTCGCTCAAAAAGACCAATGGCCTCGATGTGGCCGGTCTGCGGAAATAAATCCACCGTCCAGAAGTCCCGCATGCGCCAGCCACCTGCCTCCAAGATCGGGCGATCTCTGCCCAAAGAAGCCGGTTTGCAAGCCACATACACCAAACGCTTTGCATCCACACCCGAAAGCCACTCCGCGACTTTGGGATGCAGCCCCACCCGGGGTGGATCGACCACAATCACATCGGCATTCAAATCTCCGGCCACCTCGCGCACAGGTCCAGCAATGTAGCGGGTATTTTCCACCCCATTGCGATCTGCATTCATCCGAGCATCTTCGATGGCCATCTCATTGAGTTCTACACCAATGATCTCCTCAAAATCATCGGCCAAGTGCAGCCCAATCGAGCCGACACCGCAGTACAGATCCAGCAAGCGCTTGCCTCCGCCGGCAGCCTCGCGGATGCGGTCATAGAGCACTTCCGCAGCCAGGGTATTGGTCTGAAAAAATGCGGTCGCAGAAAGCTTGTAGCTCCGCTCGCCCAAGCGCTCCTCAATCCAGTCCTTCCCCGCCAAAACCGCTCGCAAATCCCCAATTGCCGCGTCACCAGTACGGGGATTCACATACCAAAGCACCCCGGAAACCCCCGGCAACTGCGAGGCAAGCAAGCGCATTTCCGCCTCCGCCCCTTCTGGAGGTTCAGCGGTGTAGAAAGCCACCAGGCGCTCTCCGAGCTGGGTTTCCCGCAGAACGAGATGCCGCCAAAATCCAGTGTGGGCCCGTACATCCCACGGCTCAAAGCTCGAACTCTTCATGAAAGCCCGAACCGTTTGAGCTACCAACGCGAGCTCCTCAGAAATCAACGCACAGGGTTCAGGTTCCACAATCCGATCGAAGCGTCCCGAGGCGTGAAAGCCCAAGAATCGACCCGCCATCGGTGCGCCTGCGGCCATTTCTTCATCGGTCAGATAGCACCGCGTCCCAAAGCTCAGCTCCACCTTGTTGCGATAGCCATAAGCTTGATCGACCCCATCCACTGGATGCACGCTAACGCCCTCCAGCGAACCTACTTGGCCATGTACCACCGCTTCCTTTGCACAACGTTGCTCATCCAGTGGCATCTCTTGCAGAGTGCATCCACCACAGAGGCCAAAGATGCTGCAGCGGGGATCTACTGCTGTCTCGGCGGGCTCCACCATACGCACCCGACGTCCCCGTAGAATGCCTTTGCGTCTTCCTGCAGGCCGGACGTGTACGACAGAGCCCGGAGGTGCTCCACGCACATGGACCGGACGATCTTCAAAAACACCCACGCCCACGCCACCATCAGTCAGGTGATCAATTCGAAGATCGAATGGCGGGATACGCTTGCGAGCCATTGGCCGCGTTTACTGCGCCGTCCCCACAACGTCCACCGTGAAACGCATCTCATTGTCGTTGCGCAGGGCACCACCCATCGCAGTATAGGGCGCAAACTTGAAGTCATCATGGGTGGCCTTGAAGGTACCCTTGGCCTTGAAGCTCGCACCATCGGCACCAATGGTCATGGGTACACTGACGCTTTTCGCTTGGCCGCGAATCGTCAGATTTCCGGTCACCGTAATGTTTTCACCACTACCGGTACAACCCGTAGACTGGTAGCTGATGGTAGGAAAATACTCTTGCGCAAGCTGGGTGAGCGCCAACATGTTCTTCTTCACCTTCTTCTGATTGGATGGCGAGAGTCGCGAGTTGTAGCCGACATGGGTGCGCATCGCCGCGGTGTCAGGAGACAGACCCGAGACCGGAAGCGAAATGTTCACATTGCACGCAGCGAGATTGTCCGGATCCCAGGTCACGCTACCGGTCCACCCTGTCGCCAAGATTACATGGTCATGTGCCAAGGCCGAAGCAGCACCGCCCCGCTTCTTGAAGATCTGAACATAGAGCTTGCTGCCTTTCTCAGTGAGGGTGTAGCTCGTTGGCGCAGCTTCCACGGCAGCGCTGAAACCACTCACAAAAAAGGCAAATACGGGTAGAAACAACAAAGGACGCATGGGGTTCTCCTTGGTACGCGACCGCTTGGACGCACAAAGTTCCAAACGATTCACCGGCAGAATAGTCAAAAGCGCATCTCGAGTCGATAGAGATTTCCATCTCCCAACTCCGCCCCGACCACCTTCATTCCCCAGCGCCGAAGTGACTTTTCGATCTGACGCGCGACTTCATTGGGGCAGTCCTCGATTACCAAGTTCTCCGGCTGTCCTTTTCGGTTCACTTCCATGAGCAATACACAACTGCCACCTCGAAGTGCCTCAAAGGCAAAAAGTTCCTGTAGCCGGGAATCATTTTGGGGCGATTTGGGCCAAAGGGGTATCGCAGCGGGGGGCACGCGGATGTGGGCATAGCGAGAGGTGGTCTGACCTTCCAGCACCACAGTACTGGACTCAAAAACAGCGGTGAGCTTTTGAGTTGCCGGATAGGCTCGATCGTCCTCTGTCGCCGGGAAAAAGCGCCACTGCGAGACAGCGTCACGCACCGGTTTGAACAAGGTGTCGGGACAGGAAAGCGGACTCAAAAAGCGGACCTCACCGGTCACCCGCAAGTCCATCTCCACCGTACACGCCACGGCCGTCTGGGAGACTTGGGTGTACAACACACTCTCCGGGCTCGGCGCAATTGGAACATGTTTCCAGAGCTTCAGAGGCGCTTCTTCTGCCAAGACCAAACTTAGCCAAAGAAGACTCATTCGATGACACCCTCCACCGCGCCAGTCTCCTGCTCTACGACGGACTCCTCCTCATCCACAATCACCAACGCGATCTTTTCCCCCAACACTTCTCCCGCCATCCAACACAGAATACCCAACCGAAAATATCCCTCAAGACCACCTGTTCGAGAGGTCAGCCCAAGCAACTGAGCCATCACACCCAATGTGGCATGCACTGGGTCCATCTCGGTTTGATTCTGCTGCTGCGCATAGACAATGAGCGGTATGGGTCCTTTGTCCCACTCTTCACGACGAGAAAACGCCACATACTCACGCAGCACCTTGGACACTGGCGCCGTGGTCTCCAATGCAGATCGCCAACCGTGCTCTTCCGCAACCTGTGCAGCCATTCCCGCCCAGCCACACAGCATCAGCTGCAATTCCAACGCATCCGGATGAACCGGTGCTGCCTGCCTATACTCCTCGCTGATCGCATAGAGTTCCTTCTTCAAGACATGGCGAAAGGCAGAAGCAATGGCTTTGGGTTCAGCCGGCACGGGCAACTGTTCGCAGTAATCCCCAATACGATTCTTCAGCTGGTCATCTACGACCACCTCGGGAAGCGATTTGCGATAACGATCAAAAAAGCCCATTTCAGTCTTCAAACTCCATCAACCAGGTCGAAAACGCATCCGTAGCGACGAAATCTCGCGCACGGGCGACCAAAAATTCTTCCATCTGAGGGCGCCACTCTTCTTCTAAGCCCGACCCGGCCAAGAACTCGCTCAAGCGCACGTCGCCGGCCTCTTCCACCACCGCCACAAGAAGGGATTCCACCTGCTCACCAAGGCCTTCCCAGCCCGCGAGCCCCTGGAGAAGCGCCGATATTTCGCGCACCAAACCATCCGGATCCAGTTTCTCCACCTCGTCCAAATACCGCTCGACTTCCATATCCAAGAGACGATCCAAAATACCTGCACGCCATTCCGCAAAGTCCTCGACGAAGTCCGGAGCACAAAGCTTATCGACCGTCAGATCCATCGAGCGCTGAATGGCCCCATCCACAAAATCGCGCACTTTGCCCTCGACCTGCTTCTCCATGACGCCGCCAACAGCAGTCGCGACCTCGGAGGCCGCACCAATCAATTGGCCAAAGGTGCCTCGCTTCTTCGGGGCCCGCTCAGAAGCCCCTCCTCCCATGCGTATGGTCCGCCCAAAATCATTAAGCGTCTCCATCAAAACCTCACGCAACAGCTTGCGCATGGCACGATGGTCCAAGACGGCTCGGACCAAGAGACGATCGGGCTGATAGGGGCGTTGAGCCAACTGACGGGCCGGGACAATGAGCTCTGGGGGAATCCGTTCGCGCAAGCGACCTTCTTCACGCTGTACCCTGCGCAGCGCACTCTGGACCTGAGACTGCACCCACTCTTCAGTGCGAGATTCGCGTACCGTCGCACGAAAGGCTTCCACAAAACGAGGTGCGACCCATGTGGGGTCCACAATCTCTGAAACAGGGCGATTTAGGAGATCATCCACAAGTAATCGCACCAGGTCTTCGAGCCGCTCCGGTTCGTTTTTCAAGGCTGTCAACACCCGTTCCATCTGACCCATCGATCCCACTTCCTTCCACAGGGCGATAGTCTATCGCGAGATGTTTGAACACCTGAAGAAAGAAAAACCTCTACCGCTGAAAACACGGCTCAAGTACTTGTCGATCGCCGCAGTGGGCGTTGCCGTCGCATTCGCGTTGTCCCTATGGCTCATCGCAGAATTTGTCAGCCTATTTGTGCACACGCCAGGGCCTCCGAGCCCGGTTCCTGTTCACTTCGATGCAGACGGAGACGGCATACCGCTCAATGAACTAGACCCCGTTGAGGAAGACACCAGTACCGATGAAGGGTCGACGCCTGAAGCGACTATGCCGATAGAATCGGAGAAGGACTCCCCACCGCGGTAAGCCACAGCTGATGGGAAGCACGCGTCGCCCCCACGTGCAGTAGACGCCGGGCATGGGCATCATCCGGGTAGAAACGCGCACTCACCCCTACCAGAATCACGTAGTCAAACTCCAGGCCCTTGACCTCACTCACCTCGGTCACGTCGACTCCAGCCTCGAAGGCAAACTCCTGATCGATGACCCGACGTAGCTTCGGTACCTCACCGCGCGAGAGACCCTCGAAATACATCTGCGAAATGCCTGCATTGGGTGTCACCACCGCAATCGAAGCATTGGCCTCGTGGCGCACAAGTTCTTTGAGCGCATCGGCCAAAAACGCCACACAGGCACCATGATCGGTGTACTGAAACAACTCGACCGGAGGTCCTTCCTTCGCGGCGACCATCAAGGGCTCATCCAAGGCCTGTTCGCCCAAGGCATGGCGTGCAAATGCGGAGATGCGAGCCGTGGATCGATAGCCCACCTTCAGAGTGGAAATGGCCTTGCCTTCTACACTCAACATCTCGAACAACTCGTCCCAATCTCGAAACCCGGAATGCTCCACAATGTGTTGCTGGGTGTCGCCTGAGAAGGTCACGCAGTTGTATTTATCGCACACACCCAAGAGCACTTTGAGCTCGATGGGGGAGAAATCCTGCACCTCATCCACCACCAAATGCGACACATTCAATGGACGGCCCTTCTTACGCAACGGCCCCACCCGCAGTTGAAAGAGCCGTAGAAGAATGGCTTCATCCTCCACATCTAAGGCAGCCCGCTCTTCCCTGTCTCCCTCGATCCAGGACAAGACTTTGGCCTGTTGGAGACGGTTCCAATCCGCTGCTTTGCGGAGATCGCCCATCGTGAAGACCCCTGGATAGTGCTCTTCCATGCCCTCATGGAGTAGAACGGGATCCGTCAAGACATGGGTCCAATCCTCAATCACGCCGGAAATATCTGCCCTGACACGTGTGGTAGCCACATACTCTTCCAGAATACGCAGCAGACCCGGATGAAGCTTGAGTCGTGTCACCACCTCGGGGGTGTCATCTGCACGATCACGCGGCAAGGCATGAAACAAGCGCTTCACCAACTCAGCCGACCAGTCCTTCCAAGTGTTGACCCGTACGCCAGCCACACCTAGCCCCGGCAAAACATGGGAAATATAGTCGCGCAATGCTTTACCCCAGACCACCACCTGCATCCGATGCGGCGCAAAGCGGCGAGGATCCTGGTAGGCCAACCAAGCGGCACGGTGAAGTGCAACTGTGGTTTTTCCTGATCCTGCACCACCGCGAATCGCAACGATTCCCGAATCCGGCCGGGTAATGAGCTCAAACTGCTCCGCATCCAACAATGCGGCAATATCCGGCAAGTGTTTGTCGGGTCCACGGCTTCCACCGGAACCACCCAAACGACGGGCGACACCTTCGATCTGTGCATGGGTGACAAGCCCCTCTTTCGAGCCCTCCACCAAGCGAGCACGCGGGCGCTCTTCCCGCGCCCAATCGCCATCATCAGACTTCACAAAGTTGCCTTGCGGTGCAGCGATTCGATTGAGATCCCCGTGTGAAATCGCAACAGTTCGACGCGCCTTAATCACGCCGTCTCGCTCTTCACTACCGAAGACCTCGGTGTACTCATCTCCCTCACCATAGCGATAGAATAGCTTGGAAATCGGTGCATTACGCCAATCGACAATTCGCAAGCCATTGTCGATCCGCGTGGCTTTTCCCAAGAACAAATCACGTTCCCGATCGCCTTCTTTCAGACGCATATGGGCAAAATACGGTGAGGCTGGATCTACACCCGTTTTCTGGCGTCCTTTTCGGAGTTGCTCCAAGACACCGTACTGGCGGTCATACTGCTCCAACAACGCACCCTTGTCCTCGGCTTTTGCGTCGGGAATTTCCTTCCGAATACGCTCTAATTCAGCGAGCAAGGCATCATCTGTCGCACCCTGAATTACCGGATGCTCTGCCAAGACCTTGGACACCTTTGCGAGCAGACGCTCTTCATCATTGACGATGGAATTTAATTGACCGCTGGACTGAGACATCCTGTGCTCTCCTGAGGAACCAAGGCTTCTATCTCAAGTCTGCACGAGTGCAACGTGCCTTTTTGCTAGCACAGCCCAACGCGATCAACGGGTGCGGCGGCGCAATCCCAAAAGCATGAGGAGCAAAGCACCAAATCCTGGCGCGACCGGGACAGCGCTACACCCACCAGGTTGCACATCTGACGCCGGGCGATCGGGCATTCCTTCTGGAAGGAAGCGGCCGGTGTCCGCATCTGCATCCGTATCGGTGTCGGTATCGGTGTCGGTATCGGTGTCGGTATCGGTGTCCGTGTCGGTATCGGTATCGGTGTCGGTATCGGTGTCGGTATCGCTGTCAGTATCTGTATCCGTGTCCGCCTCTTCCATGTACGGAATGTAGTCTTCAAACCACGAATAGTACTTGTCCGCCCGCATCGAACCACCTGCGGCATTGGGCGAATCACACTTAGGCTGCCCGCCGTTGAGATCAAACCCAAAGGAGACGATACCGACCAACTCCATCTCATTGCCCTGCGGCATGAGCGCAGCGCCACCGGAATCACCTGAGCAGATATTCACACCCTGTTCATAGGTATAGAGAATGTAGGCATCGTAGTTGTACAGAGACACATCCACAGTGCGCTTCACACCCGAGTCTTCGCGATTGTCTGAGGTGATTCCCCAGCCCACAAAGGTGACGTCGTCGTTGACCCAACCCACATTGACCCGGTCGGTGTTGACCGGCATCTTCTCGATGCTGCTCATGTTTTTATTGAGCTCAAGCAATCCCACATCGTCTCGTCCGGAATTCGCACCGTTGTAGTCCGGATGCATGTACATATTGCCCACCCGGGAATAGTTCTTCACACCCGACCCATTGTTCTTTGTGATGTCACTGCCAATCACAAAGCAGGTGTCTAAGCCGTGCTGCTGCTTGTACTCCAAACCGGCTTCCACACAGTGAGCGGCGGTAATCACCCAGCGATCGTGGACCAAAGTGCCTGAACAATACCAACCGTACCAGGCATTGTTGCTACACATGGCTAGCAAACCAACAGGCTCATAGTCCGAGGTCTTGGAACCGTTCACAATCGGCGGTGCTTCTTGAGCGGTAGCGCTTGAAATCAAGCCGAGTGTCAAAAGCATCAACATGTGGGTCTCCAATCTACGGGTTTTGCCCATTCCCAAGCACAAGGAACACCTGGGACTTCGGCCAGAGTAGAGTCCAAACACGCAAGCATCAAGTTCAATTTGAGTGAACAAAAGTTGTGGCAGCGATTGCAGACGGACAATAGCAGCACTTGAACCGAGGAGATCAGCGATGTCCAACCCCGCAATTCCACGCGACGAAGTACACACACTTGCCGAAGCTTGTGCAGAAGCTACCGACAGCTTCCGCAACACGGCACAACGCCTACTCAAAGGCCAAAAACGACTGACCAACTTCATGCAGAAGAACATGGTGCATCTCGAACCCGAGACGCGCGAGGTTGTGCTGTATATGTACGCCGTCAGCCTGCGGGTCTTCGAGCAGAAAGGTGGGCGGATGAAAAAAGTGTCGGGTTCGGAGATTAACGCGGTCAGCACGCGGGTAAATGAAGCTCTCGCCGGCCTGACGCCATTCGACAAAGGATTTCCCGAGCGTGTGCGCGGCCAAGACTGGCGGGCGCAACCTCACCTTCTCGACGAATGCCTCTGGGCACTTTTTGAGAAAGCCGAAAAAGAAGAAGGCGAGGTCGATGTTCCACCAGAACAAGCGGGCCTCATGTTCTTGTTGCTCTGGGTGTCCATCGAGAGCCTCGACGCCAACTGGAGCGCCCCAAGCGCCTAACGCTCAGACGCCCTCGCACCTCACCAGATCGCACTCTTCAGCTCGATACGTCCCTCGCTGCACTCAGTACCGTGGGGGAGGGAGAGCATCTTTTCGCCTGTCTCACCCGCGCCGATGTCCTCAATCTGCGTCTGCATCTCCGACGCACCACATTCGACACCCACTTGTACTGACTCAATCGCTCGGTGAGAACGATTCTCGGCCGTCAAGTTCAGCGCAAGCCGCCCACTTGGTCGCTTCTCAAAAACGCCACGCAATTCGACCCAGGGGGACACATCAATCTGCCGGTCAGACGCCGTCTCATGGGGAACGAGGGCGATGACTTGACGCTTGGAGTCCAAGGTGACCTGGAACTGCCCGGTGACATTGAGACCCAAGAGCCCCACAGTGTCCTTGGACGCGCAGTCCTCGCACGCTGCAACGGTGACTCCATCCACGGGCATTCCAGCGAGCCAGACTCTATCCAAGAGGGTCACAGCATCTCGCCTGCGACCATTGGCGGTCAGAAAGTCGAGAACCGGATTGTCTCTTCCAATTCGAACTCCCATTCGCTTCAAGACATCTGGGTGGACTGTCGTCATTGTTGCACCCGTATCAAAGAGCATCACCACGTCTTCTGTCGCCCCATTCTCTCCCTCCAAGGTGACCATTACTTTTCGGGTGCGCGATTTGCCTTCATAGGGAAGAAAGACCTTCTCACCTTCCTCGTCCGAGAAATCACCCATTAGAATGGGCCGCACAACAGTCTGACGGTTCACTGGAGCGGATTGTGCAGTCTCCACCGCGCCAGCCTCCCCCGAGGCATCCAGTTCGATGGCCAACGCTTCAATCGCTTCTAAGGGTGCGAGGCGTGTCGATCCGCCACTGGACCACCATGCGAGGCCCGCATCCACCGCATCAGGCTCTTCCTGATCAAAGTAGCGGGGAAAGCCCACGCTAAGCAGCGCGGACCACACCGCAATGCCGAAGGCAAGCCCCATCAGCCGATGCCGGATCAGCGCCGCGAGCCCCAGAACCGGAAGCACCACGAGCAACAAGGAAGACAGCAGAATCATGCCGTTGGAATCCTCGCGCAACACACCGATGCCCATCCAGTAGGTCAACACATGCAGCAGCGGCCAAAGCGATGCGACCAAACAGAGCAACCAAAAGAAGCGCCATTGTGCCATCCAATCGATCGCTGTCCGCATCCCAGTGGTGCGGTTAGTGGGGGCTTCTGGAGGTCGCATGGGTCGTTCTACTTGGTTCTGCATTGACATCGAAGCCTCGGGCCCCGTGCCTTCTCTCTTCGATATGATCTCTCTTGGGGCCGTCGCTGTCCATGAGGAAAGTGATGGCACCTTGCGTATCGGCGACGCTTTCTACGTCGAAATTATTCCGACGGCACCTGGCTGGGAAGCAGAAGCAGAGGCCATTCATGGCTTAAGCAAGGCCTATTTAGAGCAGAATGGTGTCTCCAGAAAAACGGCCATGGAGCAACTCACTGCATGGGTAGAGGCCAAAACGGATCCCGGGTGCAAAGCGACTTTTGTCGGTCACAACGCCCCGTTTGACTGGTCTCATGTGGCCTGGTGCTTCGCCGCAGAAAAAATGCCCAACGCTTTTGGCTACAAAGCCCTCTGCACCAAAGCCCTCGCCACCGGCGTACTGGGCTGTCACTGGCTGGATTCTGGAAAGGAAACCATTGCCCAAGAACTGAATCTTCCACAAGAAGACACCAGCCAAAAACATCGCGCCGACTATGACGCCGAATATCAGGCCTTGGTCCTCAAGGGACTGCTGGAGCGTTCACGGGGGCTGGCCTAACGTGCCCGGTGACTCGTTCTAAAGCCACCGAACCACACACACCTTTCCACTCTCCGACGCGCTGAAAAGACAGCTCTTGAAGACGCCCCAACGGCTCACCGAATGTGCCGTGCAGCACGTAGCCCTTCACGTCTGCCGGATCGGTCTCCGGTCCAAAAACGAGTAGGTCTCTTCGCGGGGTATCCACCACCCCCGCATACGGTCGGGTGAGCTGTGTGAACGCATAAGAACCCACCCACAACGGCGCGTCCAAGCTCAACTCCGACCCGTGGAAACTCTGTAGCGCCAAGGCGGTCTCGGCTCCGCAGAGGGATGCCTCCGGACCACGCGGGTGAGCTTTCTTCAGATGCCAAAGCGATGAGAGACCCAGTGGGATTGCTGCCCACGGATTGGTGGCAATCCCCACCGCACTCCCAGAAGTGATTCCAGGACCCAAATAGCGCACATGGGTGTGCGTATCTTCCCGCTCAATTCCTCCCAAGAAGTTCAAACTGCCAAAAAAGCCCACCTGAACCACCGTGAAGCTCCCCACAATCCAGACACCCCGCCGTTGCGCCACGCCACGCCAAACCGCCCACGCCACAAAAGGCCAAATCAAGATGCGACCCTGGTCACCCAGCACCAACCAGGCCACAGAAAACAGATCGACGACCCAGTCGATAATGCCGTCCGGCGTACGCTCCGCACCGGCAAACGCCCACCCCGTCAGACACCAATGCAAGAGACCCCAGGCCAATAAAGCCACCAGGGGTGCAATGGCCTGCCAACGCCACCGACGCTCCAAGAAACACGCCACCACCGCTGGCACCAGCAACAGCACTCCCGGCTCTTTGACCCAGCAGGCCAAGGCCGACAACAGCGCAAAGCGGCCCCAGCGACCGTCTACTAAGGCCACGAGCGCCCATGTACTCAAAGCCAATAAGCCCACATCCGTATCTGCACGCCAAAACTGCACCACCACCGGCGGACACATCAACACAGCCAAAGCACCCCACGCCGCCCGCTGGCCGCCGAGTCGACGCATCAGC
>Ga0163179_10002518_pt1 | contig 12727 bp, 17 predicted proteins | sample AtlANTMetagenome_FD_109643 | JGI IMG/M metagenome (GOLD analysis project Ga0163179, IMG submission 109643) | Marine eukaryotic phytoplankton communities from the Atlantic Ocean - Atlantic ANT 2 Metagenome | ecosystem: Environmental > Aquatic > Marine > Oceanic | place: North Atlantic Ocean...
AGTTTGAATTGTGATAAACTGTCCCATTCTCTAGAGTAAAATCCTCACTACGAAACGGGTTGAAGTGTACAGAGTAGTCAGTAGTTTTTGAAGTATTACTCATGTAATAACCTTCAATTTTTGCTATAACTTCTCGACTATTCTTATTCCGTATACGGTTCACACCAGATAAAGAAACAATAGGACTAGCATCATGTAGGGTAATGTTATCAAGAGACTTCACAGGTTGCCAAGATTTACCCGGAATTTTAGCGGATACTGTCCACTTACCAGTATTAAGATTTTTATGAACCCTTACTAATTCTCCCTCTATTAACTCTCTTTCGTATTTCATAGTAAAAACCTTTTGTTGTTTATCTACCTCTTAAGGGACGCACTAGATTCAACTAGCTACGTCCCTATTAGGTTAGGTAGGATTATCTAGCTTATATTAGTTGGGATTGCTTCCCAATTATATAATTCCCTATTTTCTTTAGGTATTCTCTTTTCAATACTTACGGTGAAACATATAAAATGTCCTTGTTTAAATGTATCACCACTAGAAAACCCAAATAAAACTTTATAGGATTGCTTACCAGTTTTAATCCTATGTAGTTTTAAGCCTTTACGTTTTCTAAATAGGCCATTAACCAAAGTCTTACCTTTGCGACTAATAGACCAAATTCTAGTTCCGTTTGTTTTTCTAGATTGTACTTTCATTTTTTAAACTCCAATAGTTGTTAAAATTGTATTGATCTATTATTACATATCTAGACTAAAGAGTAAAGTTTTAATTTTACTTTTTTTTACTTTTATACCTATATCATACTTATATTTTCTTTTGTTTTCTTTCGCACTACATTAGACCACAATAGACTACACTAGTTTAGCTTGTGATTGTGGTTATCTAGTGAGTTGCTAATGTAGTGCATGAGAAAAAGTCCCGCAAGTTTTACTTATAAAGTCATGGGGGGGACCCTAGAAAAATTTTCTAAGTTCTTTTCTTCCCTCATGACCACATGAGAAGCAATTTGGACCTTAAGAATTACATAAATATTAAAAAGAATCTAAAAATAACGCTTGACTTTACTCAGGATTGCGGTATGTACCTAAGAAGTCTGTAGATAAATTTGACAAAAGAGTAAAAATATGCTATAATATTACTATATTAGGTTGATTACTTAAGTAACTCAAGTACGACCTTTAAGATTTGTTCCATTTAAACAAATAACTTGATCTACTTAAGATTACTTAAGACTACTTAAGTATATGTTTTGTCTCCCTTTTTATAGGTCAACTTTGTTGACGAAAAAGGTAAAAGATAAAGGAAATAGTGTATATGTCTTCTTCAGATGATTCCGATTCCCCTCCAGTAAAAAGGAAAAGAGGCAATCCAAATTTATATAAAGGTATGCCTCCCTTAAATCCTGAAGGAAGAAAAAAAGGATCACTAAACAAGTACACAAAATTATCCAGAGAACTCATGTCCAACAAAGGACCAGAGATAGTTCAAAAGGTAATTGATATGGCACTTGAGGGAGATAGGCATTGTCTTAAAATGTGCATGGACAGAATTATCCCCACTTCTAAGGCAGTAGAAATTACACATGACCATCAGGATTTAGGTATTAATATAATAGTTGAGTCCGTAAAAGCGATTGAAAAACAAGAGGAAGAGGATTTTAAGACCATAGAAGCTGAATATGAAGAGAAAAAATGACCGACTTAAACGTCACTCTTCACAACGCTCAAATGGAAATCTTTACTTCTCCCAAGCGATTTAAGGTTGCCTCTTGTGGTCGTAGGTTCGGTAAGAGTTACTTAGCAGCGTGGGTGTTAATTATCAAGGCACTCCAAAGTGATTCTAAAGATGTATTTTATGTAGCACCTACATTTCAGCAAGCCAAGGACATACTCTGGTCAATACTGAAGACAGTAGGAAAAGATGTAATAAAAGCTGCACATGAGAATACAGCCACTCTGACCCTTATTAATGATCGTAAGATTTATCTAAAGGGGTCCGATAGGCCAGATACACTAAGGGGCGTTGGGCTTGCATATGTCGTGATGGACGAATATGCTTCTATGAAACAAGAAGTATGGGAGATGATCCTTAGGCCAACCTTGGCAGACGTAAAAGGGGAAGCATTATTTATAGGAACTCCTGCTGGAAAGAATCATTTTTACGACTTATGGATAGATGCACAGAAAGAGGAAAATGCAGAAGAGTGGGAGTCGTTTCAGTTTAATTCTACTGATAATCCTTTTTTGGACCCGAAAGAGATTGAAGCAGCTAGAGGAGCAATGTCTACTCAAGCCTTTCGTCAGGAGTTTGAGGCTACTTTTGAGTCCTTTACTGGTGGTATATTTAAGGAAGAATGGGTGCAATATGTGGATGACGATGAATTTGATAGCAAGAAAGCTAAAACTCAAGGTAATTTCGTTATATCAGTGGACCCGGCAGGTTTTGAAAAAGCTCAGAGGGAAAGAGGACTCAAATCCTCCAAGCTAGACGAAACAGCTATATCTGTGGTAAAAATATCACAGGATGAATGGTTAGTAAAAGATATACTACACGGCAGATGGGGCATAAAAGAGACTGCCTCAAAGATTTTAGATGCTGCTGAGGAAGTAGAAGCTACTACAGTAGGGATAGAAGCAGGAGCACTTAAGAACGCTATAATGCCCTACATAGAAGATGAGATGAGAGCTAGAGGACGGTGGGTAAATATAACAGACGTTACTCACGGTGGTAAAAGAAAGCAGGATAGGATAGTCTGGGCATTACAGGGAAGGATGGAACACGGAAGAATTAAACTAAGAAAAGCAGACTGGAATAGCCACTTTATTTCCCAGATGTTAGACTTCCCAAGTCCACTTGCCCACGATGATTTACTTGACTCCCTAGCCTACATAGACCAAGTTTCGGTATCTGACTTTGCACAGTCAATAGATTTAGAAGAATGGGAACCAATAGATAATGTCTCTGGATACTAAAAGCATATCGTATAACGACCCAAAAGCAGCACTAAGCTCATGGGTTGCATCTAAAGTAGAACAGTGGGAACAGCATAGAAATACAACTTATTTATCTAAGTGGGATGAATACTATAGAATTTGGAGAGGCATTTGGTCGGGAGAAGACAAGACAAGATCCTCAGAAAACTCTAAGTTAATCTCTCCTGCTACCCAACAAGCCATAGAGTCTACTGTAGCCGAGCTAGAAGAAGCTATTTTTGGACAAGAGAAGTGGTTTGACCTAAGAGATAACGTAGGAGATCAAGACCCTACGGATGTTCAAGTAATTCGCATGAATTTACAAGAGGATCTTCAACGTGCAAAAGTAAAAGATGCTATAGTTGAGTGTCTTTTAAATGCTGCAATCTACGGAACAGGTATAGCCAAAATAAATGTAGACGAAGAAAGCGTAAAAAGAGCTAAAGAATCTCCTATACCTAATACTTTTACTACAGATACCGTAGTATATGAAGAAGATAAGACTACAGTTAGGATAGATTCATTAACTCCTAAGGAATTTGTAATAGATCCTGCTGCTACGTCTATAGATGAAGCCTTGGGTGTTGCCCAGATAGTAGTAAAACCTAAGTATGAGATTATAGAGGGCATAAAAAACGGTATCTACGAAGATAAGCCTGTAGGAAGTTACGATAAAGTTGACTTGGGGTTTGACGAAGAAAACAATTCCTTGTCTTCAGACGATGATAAGGTAAAAATTACAGAATATTGGGGTAGAGTTCCCAAGAAATACCTAGATGCTTCTAATACAGAGCAGGGAGCTTTAGGTGATGACTTTGATTATGACGAAGATGAGCTAGTAGAGGCTGTAGTAGTTATAGCCAACGACTATACGGTATTAAAAGCAACAGAAAATCCTTATCTAATGGAAGATAGACCCTTTGTGTCCTTCCAGATGGATCGTGTCCCTAATAAATTCTGGGGAAGGGGCATAGCAGAAAAGGGGTATAACCCCCAGAAAGCTCTTGATGCTGAGTTACGTGCTCGTATAGACGCTCTGGCTCTTACAACTCATCCAATGATGGGCGTTGATGCAACGAGATTGCCAAGAGGGGTTAAATTCGAGGTCAAAGCCGGGAAAACTATCCTCACGAATGGTGATCCAAGGCAGACCTTGATGCCCCTGAATTTTGGACAGATTGCTCAGTCTACATTTACTGAAGCAGCAGAGATGGAACGCATGGTTCAGATGGGTACTGGAGCAATGGACAGTGCTAATAGTAATTTTTCTAACCCAAGAAATAATACAGCTTCCGGTATGTCTATGCTTCAGGCTGCGTCTATTAAAAGACAAAAACGTACAATAATGAATTTCCAAGAGAATTTTTTAATTCCTTTAATAAAGAAATCATGTTGGCGTTACATACAGTTTGCACCAGAAAGATACCCTGCCGGAGACTATGAGTTTGTAGCACATTCTACTATGGGTATTATGGCAAAAGAACTAGAGATGACACAAATGATACAACTGTTATCTCTTACACAACAAGGTTCTATGCCGTTTGCTATGTTGTTGATGGGAATATTTGAAAATAGTTCTATGGCAAACCGTGAGGAAATGAAAATGGCTATAGCTCAAATGATGCAACCAGATCCTCAGGCACAACAAATGCAACAAATGGTACAACAAATGGGGCTTATGAAACTCCAGATGGAAATAGAAGAGATGAAGGCTGGAGCAGCTAAAGAGATGGCTCAGGCTGCTAAGATACAATCTGAAATACAGGGTACACAGTCTGAAGAAGCCTTTATAGAAAAACAAATGCAGTTGACTGAGAAGATGGCTAAGATTGAAAAGATGAAGAGTGAGATACAAAACATTCAATCTGAAACAATGAGGAATATGCCTGAAGTAGAACACCTGCAATCAGAAACAATACTTAATCTTGCTAAAGCACGTAAAGAAAGATTAAATTGACAGATAAAGAAATTTTAGAAAAACGTCTAGATTTATTTACTGACGAGTCATGGGGCATCTTTACTAAAGAATTAACTTCAATGGCAGAATCGTTAGAAAATATACAAACAATAGACGATGAGAAAACCCTCTATTTAAGAAGAGGGCAGGTGGACATTCTAAATATGATTATTAATTTAGAAGAAACCACCAAATTAGCGTTGGAACAATTAGAGTAATACCTAACTCCAACATTGTGTTAACTCCATAATCTTTATAACAGACGGAGGATTAGTAATATGGATAGTGTAGTTGTTGAAGAACCAAAGGAAACTCCAGAGCAAACTAAAGAGTTTTCTAATATAGTAGAAGAGGCTCCATCTGCGGAACAACCTCAAGGAATAGCAGGAGAAACGCCTGAATTACCTGATAAATTCAAAGGCAAATCTATGGAAGATATAGTTTCTTCCTATGAAAATCTGGAGAAAGAACTAGGTAGGAAAGGTCAAGAGATAGGGGAACTCCGGCAGTTAACCGATGGTATTTTACAGCAACAACTTACCACTAATCAAAGCGGAACAGAAGTTCAGACAGAGGAAAAAGCAGATTTTTTTGATGACCCTGATAAAGCAGTCAGTAAAGCCATAGAAAATCACCCAAAGTTCCGAGAGTTTGAAGAGCAGCAAGCAGCACAGACAGCAGCAGCTACAACTCAACAACTTAAAACTGAACATCCTGATTATCTTGATGTCGTAGCAGACGCTAAGTTTCAGGAGTGGGTAAAGGAAAGCCCAGTAAGGACACAGTTATATGTCAATGCTCATAATTATGATATTAATTCAGCAAGGGAACTCATAGGAAACTGGAAAGAACGCTCGTTGATTAATAACACAAGTGAAGCAGAGGCAGCTAAACAAACCAAAAGAGATCAGGCGTTAAAGGCTGGCAAAGGTGTGTCTAGGACTTCTTCAGAATCCACAGCCGGTAAGAAAATCTACCGTAGAGCTGATCTAATCAGACTTCGTACTAACGATCCTTCTAGGTATGAGGATTTGCAAGGTGAAATCTTACAAGCCTATGCTGACGGAAGGGTTAAATAATAACCTATAAAGAAAGAAGGAGCTAATCATGGCTTTAGGTACTGCCCAACAGACTACTACAACGGCTGCGAATTTTATTCCGGAGTTGTGGTCTGACGAGGTTATCGCAGGATACAAGGCAAATCTTGTTCTTGGTAACATCGTGACTAACATTAACCACAATGGCAAGAAAGGGGATACAATTCATATTCCTGCTCCTGTTCGTGGATCTGCTAATGCAAAAGCAGCAAACACTCAAGTTACTCTACAGGGTGACACTCACAGCGTAGTAAACTTGAGCATTAACAAGCACTATGAGTATTCAGTAGTCATTGAAGACATTGTTGAAACTCAGGCTTTATCAAGTCTCCGTAGATTTTATACGGATGATGCTGGTTATGCTCTTGCCACTCAAGTTGATACTGACCTTTTTGCACTGTTTGAAGGTGTTCAAGGTGGTACAGTGGGTGGATCTGGTGCTGCTCTGTGGGAAAAAGCAGTTATTGGGGGTGACGGTGCTACTTTGTACACTGGTAACTCTTCAAATGCTAACGACATTACTGATGCAGGTATCCGTAAAATGATACTTACATTGGATAATGCCGATGTTCCTATGGATAACCGTTGCATGGTTATTCCACCTGTAGCAGCTAACGATATGCTAGGCATTAACCGATTTACAGAACAAGCGTATATTGGTAATGGTGAAGCAATTCAGACAGGGAAAATTGGTAGCATATACGGAATGGATGTGTATGTATCTAGCAATTGTCCTTCTCTTAACAGTGCTGCACAACGAATAGGAGTAATGTCTCATAAGGATGCTCTTGGTCTTGTGACCCAGTTGGGTGTTCGTTCTCAGACTCAGTACAAACAAGAATACCTTGGTGACTTGTTTACTGCTGATACTCTGTATGGTGTAGGTGAGCTAAGAAATGACGCTGCTGTGTCATTTGCTGTACCTGCTACATAAATAGTATAGGGGGTCCTTAGAAATAAGGACCTCCGTTACTTTAGCATAAAGAGGAACAATGATAAATTATAGAGGCGAAAGATTTTCTGGTTATAATAAACCTAAAAGAACTCCGGGTAAATCTAAAAAGTTTGCTGTTGTCGCTAAAAAGGGAGATCAAACTAAATTAATTAGGTTTGGAGATCCAAATATGTCTATTAAAAAGGACCAGCCTAAAAGAAGAAAAAGTTTTAGGGCTAGGCATAAATGTGATACAAGCCCTCCTGATAAACTAAGTGCTAGATACTGGAGTTGTAAAAAATGGTAAGGGAAGTTTAATGCCGAATTATAACTATACTTGCAGGTCTTGTGACCATATTCAACAAGAGTTTAGACCTATGCATAATAGGGCAACAAATACTAAATGTGTCAAGTGTGGGGACATATCAATAAAATCGCTATCTAGGCCATCTTTAATTTTAACTCTTCCAGAAGACAGGTGGGCAAATGAACACGAGGTCGAAGGAAACGGAACAAGGGCTAACGTATAATGAAACCAGTAAAAATGAGGACAGCAGGTAGAATCGTTAAACCTAAAAAGAAAAAAAAGTATTCTGAAGAAAGTAGAAAGCGTAATGCTTTAAGGTGGAAACAGGAATTACGTGGTATTTAAAACTTATAGGAGGTATTAAAAATGGCACGATTTAAAATGGTTGATGGTGTAAAAGTCCAATTAACCGATGACGAAGAAAAAGCTAGAGATGCTGAAGAAAAAGTATGGGCTGATGCTGCCCCTGCTAGAGCATTTGAAGGATTAAGGTCAGAAAGAGATCAAAAATTAACTGAAACTGATTTTTATGCTTTAGGTGATGTAACTCTTTCAGACGCTATGAAAAAGTATCGTCAGGATCTTAGGGATCTTCCGTCTAAATACGATAACTCATCTGTAGTTAAAACAATTACTTGGCCCTCAAAACCGTAAATATTATGGTTTGTATTCATTGCGAACATCTCTGCCACTGTTCTAAAGAAAAGTGTAATAGTTGTTCCTGTGGCGACTGTAACTGTAGGGAAGAAACTGTAGAGGATACAAATAATGAGTAACTATACTCCACAAGTAACATGGTCTGGTAAAGACTCACTTTCAAGTTCTGATCCAGAAAAAATAATAAGTGGTGCTGATTTTAACACAGAAGTCTTAGCTATACAGACAGCCATTAATTCTAAAATGGACACCACTAGTGGAACAACTACAGGACAGACGCTTATAAATCCTGTATTAAACACTAGTGTATCAGGTACGGCAGTAAAAGATGAAGACAATATGGCATCTAATTCTGCTACCCACATAGCTACACAACAGTCTATTAAGGCTTATGTAGACGCTGGAACAGTTACCTTTACAAATAAGACATTAACTGCCCCTACTATCAACGGTGCAGTAGGAGGAACTACCACTTCCCAAACAATCACTACCCTTACCACTACAAACGTAGATGGTATTCTAGGTGCTAATACTCCAGCAGCAGTCTCAGGAACTACTGGTTCTTTTTCTGGTAATGTAACAGCTTCCACTGCACCTAGTAGCGCAGCCCACCTAACAAACAAAACCTATGTAGATGCTTTATTTTCTGGAATGGCACAAAGAAGTGCTGTACGTGCAGCTACTACAGCTAATATTACTATATCTACTGCGCTTAATAACGGTGATACACTGGACGGAGTGACACTAGCTACTAACGATCTTGTCTTGGTAAAAAACCAAACAGATGCTGAAGATAACGGTATTTATATTGTTCAAGCTTCTCCAGCCAGAGATGACTTGTTTGATACATATGACGAACATCCCGGTGCTTTAATAGCCGTTACAGAAGGAAGCACAAATGCTGATACAATATATTTATGTACGTCTAATAAAGGTGGTACTTTAGATACTACTGATTTAGTGTGGACTCAAGTTCAACCATCAGCTACGTCTTTATCAGGTCTTACAGATACAACTATTTCAAGCCCTCAAGCAGGGCAAGCTTTGATATATAGTGGTTCAACATGGCAAGCAGGTTCGGCAGGAGTAGGTGTCGGATTAACAATAGCATTAAGTTAAGGAGGAAAAATTGGCAGATACACTTCATATGGTTTCAGCAGATGTAGGCACTAGTTATGCTGCTGCTTTAACTGCTGGATCAGGAGAGACATTAACCGTAATTGGTTGTCAGATTGCTAATATGCACGCTTCTACAGCGTCACATATATCCGCTAAAGTCGTACAGTCAGGCGGTGGAAGTGAAAGCATAATAGCACATGAAATCAATATACCTGTTAATGATGCTTTTAATCCAGTGCAGGGAAAACTTGTGTTGGAAACTGGCGATGCATTGCATCTTAACAGCCAGAACGCATCATCTCTTGAAGCCACAATCTCTTACTTAAAGCAGACTTAGTATGAGTGGGTTCTTAACGGGTAGGACATCCCTTACAAGTGTCCAAACCGCAGATATAGCAGATAATGCTATTACCTTAGATAAACTAGCTCACCAAGCTGACGGCTCTATTCTGACATTTGGAACAGATACGGCTCCAGCATTACTAGCTCCAGATACTAGTGGACAGGTACTTACGACCAAGGGTGCAGGGGCGTTGCCATCCTTTGACGCTGCTGCAAGTCCAGCATTGTCATTTGTTTCAACTCAGGTTGCATCTGATTCTGCTAGCATAGCATTTACAGGAATTGACAATTCTTCTGACACATGGATGGTTCAAATGGAAGGATGTCGTATGGCTACTGAATCATACTATATGCAAATCCATACTAGTAATGATACTTCCTCACATAGTTATGATACAGGGGCTTCTGATTATGGAACGGCTATGATAGGTGCTTACTATGATACTGCCTACGCTAAATTTGATAACGAAGATGATTCCATATTAATGGGAATTGATCCGTATGCCGGAGGAAGTGACGCTACTACTGGAATGAGCGCAAGAGTACATATTCACGCTCCTGCTAATACTGATTTTCATACTTTAATTAGTTGGGAGTGGTCATTGCAACAAACTTCACCAGCACCTTACGCCATGCGAACTTTTGGAATAGGAAAACGATCAGCAGCAGAAGCTGTAACTGCTATCAAGTTTTCTATGGTAAGTGGAAACTTAGCTGAAGGAAGATTTTCCCTCTACAAGCTGGCACATAGTTAGGAGATATTGATGAGCAACTTTTTAACAGGACTTAATCAACTTGATCCTTCAGTAAAAAGATTTAATGGAGGTGGGTCTAGTTTTACATTAGATGAAGCAGGAACAACTACGGCAACACGGTTAGTAGTTGGGGGCGTAGAGCAAGTACCCGGAGTTGATTTTAATGTAAGCGGTACGACACTAAGCACGACTTCAGCAACTCCATCTGGAACTAACAACGTAGTTAGCTTTCAATACTTTAAATCTGGGACAGTAAATACCGCAACTGCTGTAGCTACCAATGGTGTAAACAACGATGCAATGGCTGATGATGCTGTTGGGATAGCCGAACTTAGTGCAACAGGTACAGCGTCTAGCTCAACATTTCTCAGAGGGGATAATGCTTGGGCTGCTGTGACAAGCCCGGCATTGTCATTTGTATCAACTCAAGTTGCGTCCAGTTCTTCTAGTATAGAGTTTACTGGAATAGATAATTCTTCTGAAAGATGGTTTATTGAAATTGAAGGAGTAAGTTCTTCTGGAGATGTTGTGGGTATGCAAGTTCAAACTAGTAACGACACATCTTCGCACAGCTATGATTCTGGAGCGTCTGATTATAACTGGGCTATGGGAGGAGCATATTGGTCTACTTGTTATTGTAGATATGATGACGCAGATGATTCAATTTTAACAGCCTATGATCCTTTTTCTCAAGGTAGTGATGCTGAAAATTCTTTTAGTGGACAATTTATTATTCATAACCCTTCAAACACAACCTTTCACCCAATGATAAGTTTTAATACTTGGTACGGATCAACTCACGCAACACCTTTAGCTCAAATGACTTATGGTCTGGGAAAAAGAAAAGCAGCAGAGGCAATAACCGCAGTCAAGTTTTCTTATACATCTGGGAACATAGATGAAGGACGATTTTCCCTTTATAAGCTAGCACATAGTTAGGAGAAATTAATGTCGCAAACTAAAATAGACGTAGGAATGATAAGTGCTACTGGTACTGCTTCAAGTAGCACTGTATTAAAAGGAAATGGCACTTGGGGTTCTGGAAGTCCTCTTGAATTTGTTTCTTCAACAACAGCTAGTGATAGTGCATCTGTGGCTCTTACCGGAATAGATGATTCTGCGGATACATGGATGGTTTTAATAGAAGGGGTAAACGTAGCGGAAGATGCTAAAGAACCTTGGATAAGAACCAGTAACGACACTTCTAGTCATTCTTATGACTCTGGAGGTTCTGATTATGCTTGGGTTTTTAACAGTGCTTATGGCGCATCTACTACTTCTTACAATAAATTTGAAACAGGCGATTCAAAAATACAAATGGGGCAAGACGCTAATTATCCCGGCAACGATGCTACTTCTGCTTGGTCTGCAAAAATATTTATTCACAATCCTTCTGTAACTACTTACCACACAATTTTAACTTTTGATTTTAGTATGCAGGGAACTAGTCAAGAATCTCATAGGACTTTTGGTACTGGTCAAAGAAAGGCAGCCGAAGCTGTTACAGCAGTACAGTTTCTAATGTCTAGCGGAAATTTTGACACTGGTAAATTTTCGTTATTTAAAATTAAACACGCCTAATAGGAGAAATTAATGGCAACTACAAAAGTAGATAAAAATTTAATTGATGGAACATTAGGTGGATGGGAATTTGTTAGCGGAGCTACTGCATCGGGAACTGCTGCTGTAGAATTTACTGGAATGGCATCTGGGTATGATTATCAAGTTCAAGCGTATGATATTGTTCCAGCTAGTGATAACAAAGATTTATATTTACAATATGGTACAGGAAGTACGCCAACCTACCAAACCAGTGGTTATGCTTATGTTGTTGGCGGTATTGTAAATACAACAAAGACTGCTGAATCTAGTACTTCGGCTTCCCAAGTAAGACTTTTAGGGCAAGGTGGGGGAACAGCCTCAAATGAAAGCTATGCTATTAGTGTAACTATTTTAAACCCTGCTGATACTGGTGCGGAGACAGTATTTTTTGGTCAAGGAGGGGGTAAAACACAGGGAGCAGAAATGCTAAGTCAAGATATAATTGGGCTTAGAACTACTGATGAAGCTGTAACAGCCGTTAAAATTTATTTTAGCAGTAGTACAAATATCGCAACAGGCAAATTTTTCTTTTATAAAAGACCAAATGCATAATGGACACAGGTATTGATGTCAAATTACTGCTTCAGATAGGAAGTGTTTTAGTAGCTATAATTGGGGCTATGGCAGTTGCTAGGCAACAACTTAAAAGTTTATCTGAAGATTTTGATTTATTTAGAGAGACTATTACCAAGAAATTAGGAAATATAGCTAACGATGTAGATAAAGTAGAGAACCAAGGCATTGCTTTTGAAAGCGAAATACGAACAAGATTAAAAGTAATATCTACAATTTTATCTGTAGAAAGACTTGAAGAGCAACACAGAGAATTAGAAAAACTTCATGCTGCTGATGACGTAGCGCAAATAAGACTAGACAGATTAAGAAGCGATTTAGAAAACTTTAGAGGAGAATATTTATCTTCTCACAACAATGCACATAAGTATATTCCTCCTCCAAAGTATGACTAAGGTATAACATGAT
>Ga0163179_10002520_pt1 | contig 12716 bp, 27 predicted proteins | sample AtlANTMetagenome_FD_109643 | JGI IMG/M metagenome (GOLD analysis project Ga0163179, IMG submission 109643) | Marine eukaryotic phytoplankton communities from the Atlantic Ocean - Atlantic ANT 2 Metagenome | ecosystem: Environmental > Aquatic > Marine > Oceanic | place: North Atlantic Ocean...
CGACATAACAACATTGTCATTTATTTCGTGAGCCTGTCTGCCATCGAGTGATCCCGCAGGTCTGCCTAAGGTACTAGTAAATTTTTTGTTAGCGCAGATAATACCAAGAGCCGGCCCTAGTATTACCCCGGGGTGAGGGAGGTTCATTATAAACCTAGTCGCTGACTCAACGCTCTCTAATGGGCTCGAACAAATTTTAGAATACCTGAGAAAATACAATAGCTCTTCTATTTCTCTTTCTCTCTTTGCAGACATAGTTTGCAACGCACTAAACATTTCAGTTTGAACTTTTCCTAAAAGGACAGACTCAGATATCAACATGATCCAAACTGACACCCCAATTAGCGCACACCCTTGAATAATAGCGGGGGTTACTGTCATTAGATATATGCCAATCAGTAATGTCGCAGCGCTTATAAGTTGCGAAATTTCTCTTGGTATTTGAGGAATCATTCTATCTCCCTACTCTTTAAAAATCTAACTCTATAATAATTGTCAAATCTACATTACCGTGATTACTGGTAGGGTTAACAGAAAGACAAATTATGTCATTGGCACTAAAAGCTGCCGAATCTGTAAATGTGGCAGTAACAACAGTATTAGTAGTAGACAAATTAACTGTTTGCGTTTCAACCGCTGTTGTGGATACATCTGCTGTTCCGTTGGAAGCTTTATGCAATCCGATTTCTGTACTTCCAGGCGTACCGTCGCTTCTGATCAAGACCGTCTTAAGCTTACCTGTTGCTGGCATTACAAATCGATTGTTAACGCCGGGAGTTAGATTTGAGCCTGAAGCATTCCACCTAATGAACACGCGCTGCGTATCGGCAGAATATGAGTACTTTGCTGAATATACGTGCCTTAGAACTAACGTGCTCTCGTCTACGTCGGCTCCAGTGATTGAGTCGTCTTTAATATTCTCGCCGCGTATTCTAGTTGCCATATCATTTCACCTTTAAATATTTTTTATAAGTTTCCGGAAAGTTTTCATAATATTTTGTTCCCATTAACGATTTATGAGTTTTTCCAAAAGCTTTTTTTAATCCAACGTTAATTAAGAAGCAAGGAGCTAATCCCCTTACTTTTACGCCATTTACATCAAGCTTATCGTTAGGGTTGACACAAATAGCACGATAGCTTTTTAAATTATTTTCTTTTAAAACTTTGTTTAAAAACTTTTGGAAACTTCTCGTTTCGCTGTCTTCTATAGATACTAATTCTTCATTTTCAAATAGCGCAAAAATTCCAGTCTCATGACCAGAATCAATCATATTTTTAACGCAATCAATAAATGACTCTTCAGAAGAATCAAAATTCTTTATAAGAATTTTATTCTTAAGTCTCTCAGCTTTTGCAAAAGGGCAAGGAGGAAATCCTCCAAACTCCTTGTTGGGAACTTCTAGAAAGTTAATCAAGTAATCTAAGATCTTTTCTTTAGAATTTTCTTTAGTAACTAAACTATCTTGGCCAGTGTTTGTTGATTGCATACAATAAAAATAAATTAAAAACTATCAAAATAAAAAAAATATAGTAATCACTCATAATAAAATTGGTGGGCCCGCTCGGACTTGAACCGAGGACCGTCCGGTTATGAGCCGGATGCTCTAACCACTGAGCTACAGGCCCTTATATAAATAAGGTTTAAAATTAGTCCGCCCCCAGGGAATTGAACCCTGCTTCAAGACGCTTATAAGACGCCTCCTAACCACCAGCCAGCCGGGGCGGTCAGAGTCTTATATGTTATTTCCTCTCTTCTTGCAGTCACAAACATCAACTCGAGATGGATGACCTTCGATATACAAATCTAAATAAGCAAAGATCTTTCTGTTCTTAGAGTCTAACTTGAGGCCACAAACAACAGCGGGGTATACATCATGTATTGATACGAAAACAGGATCTCCTATTGCAATATTGTTCTTGTTGAACTCATGATTAACTAGATCTAATAATTCCGTACTGCGTTGCTGCAACTTTTCTCTTCTTTCTGTTAATGAAGATGAACTGTTCTTCATTTAATTTCTCTAAAGTTATATCAAATATATTCGAATCAGAATGTTTTTTTACCAATAAAAAGTCAGACATCACATTATTTCTCAAGTTGTCTATGTCGTGGTAGTCTCCGTTAGTTGGAAGATTCTCCATGATTAGAAACCTAACAAATTCCATTTTTGCACTCTTTGCAAACGTATCCGCCGAATTTCGGTTTTCTAACATTTGCGAAATACTGGTCGCAATAAATACAATCAACTCCATACTCACTTTTGCCGCGCTCGTATGCATCAGATCTATCGATCATACGAGCATAAGTTCTTGCCATAAATCTTGCTTGAGCCCTACCTGCCATCTTCATCTTCTCCGTCGTCTTTCCAATATTCATTTATCTTATCGTTTGCCCAACAAGCGCCTGTGAGTAATGTCGAAAAGAACGCGAGGACTAATAAAATTTTGACTCCAAGATATTCCATCTATCTCCCTGCCCACTTTGCAGCTTCTCGGCTACCGACATACTGATAGCCTCCCTTATTAAAAAGAGGAGCAGAACATTTGCGTTTATGAGCAATTGCTTTTTGCGCTTTAGCGTCACCGCAATTTAGACATACATGATAGCCGAGCTCTTTACGACGAGGGTGAAACTCTTCACCGCACTCACGACATTCAGGCCAGTCCATCATTTCGTAATCAACCATTCCCAATTCCTTTCAGTGAAATATGGCCGCAGCACCAGTTCAATTTGATTATGTAAAAGTTTTTCTAAAATTTCTGCTTCCTTTTCGTTAATCATTAACTCAAAAGGAAGGACAACACGAGCGCTAATATATTTTGTCCCTATGTTGGTGTGAAACACTGTATCAGGGGTTAAGCATTTAGTCTCTAAAGCCACGACTAATTCTCCTTAAATGAAACCTTATCTCGTGTGATTGGTGAGAGAAAGACTTGTTCTTGACACCAAACTTTTTCTTTAGTTTGCGCCATTTCCTTTTCATTTTTCTAGCTTCTTTTTTATCTATACCAGCAAATGGATCTTTTTTTTCTACGTGGTTATTCAAAAAGATACTGGTAGGAATTATTCCAGCTTGTAACTCTGCTAAAACTGTTTCAACATCATTATCTCTGTTGTGAGGCATGTTGTTTCCATAAAATGGGTGGTTACTTGAGCGCTTCTAGCAAAGCAACTCGTTCACCTGTTTTCATAAGCAGAGAATCTTAAGATATTCCGCGTGCTGAAATATCACAGCTAGGTTCCCTTTGTATACAATATTCTCTTACCGAGAAGCACGCACTACTTGTATTCCAACTGAATACTTTTATATTATATCACAAGCTGTGATCTATTACACGAGTTTATTTTTGTTTTTAGCAATTCTTATTTGAGCGTGAGATAAAACGTAGAAAATTTCATTGACTTGTAGTTCCGAAAGAAGGCTGTTGTATATTTCTTCTACAGAAAAACCTTTGTTTATCTTCTCTATAGATTCTTCTATTCTTTTTTCTAAATGATCGAGCATATTGAATTATATATCGTGAAGAACTGTTTTTATATTGAAGTTTTTCCTGATTGAATCTCCCAACATGTTGGTTAATTCAAAATCATTTAAGTATATGTTGATTTCTGAATATTTTTCTTTGCACAATTTGTGATTTGAGAGATAAAAATTAATATTTCTTTTGTAGAAAGAATCTAAAGTTTCTCTTTTAGATTTTAAAATAAGCTCAGGCTCTTCTATTTTTACAGTTTTTAGTAAAAATTCTATCCTCTTTTTTGTTTCTTTGCTTTTTTCTTCTATCTCTGTCATAATCAAGAAATCATGATGTGGATTATTTTGTGCTTCTTTAACAACTTTTAAATAAAACTCATCCCAATAGGTAGGCCCGGGAATATCCGGGACGGTGGGGTATATCAAGCAGTCTTCGCTCTCTAACCATTCTTGAATTTTTTCTCTATCTACTGGATAATCAAAAATGAATCCCTCGAAAGAGAATATAGAAAGTGTTCTCGTCAAGGGTCACCCCCTTACTCTACTAATAAATAGTCAACATGTACCTTTTCTATCTTACTATTTTCCCATATCACGAAGTAATATTCTCCGTCTGCTTCCAAAACTAAACCTCTCCCGGTAGGATAACTGTATTTATTGTCAAAGATTTGAAGGGTAGCAAAGCGGTGTTTAACAATTGATCCCTTCGGTATTTTTATATTCTTTTTCAAAACTATCCGAATCGCAAAGCAAGCATTCAAAAAGGAATGGATCTTTGCTGTGCTTGTTAAAATACATCACTCCAAAGCCATGAAAACTGCAAACGTCACAAACGCTTTTTGCTATTTCTTTACTTTTTGATAATCGTTTGGATCTTTTTCTCTTCATTTTCTTCTTTGTTTGTGTAGATGTCAATTTCAGAAGCGTGAGAAATATCTAGATAAATAGCAGAGTGAGTATAAAAGTCGACTTTTGTGACGACTTTTTCTTTTTTGCTTTGGTTTTCTCCTACTTGCGCTTCAATGAAATAAGTCTTATCAGACTCTGGTACATTCAACCCATTAGCTGCAAAGAAAGGAAGAAATAAAGCTATCATAATTTTATTCATGTAAATTCACCATATTTAATTTTAATGCATATAAAAACGAACGAATATATTATCATTAAAAAAACTGATAAAACTGCTCGAGTTATAGAAATATATACTGCTCCTGAAGAAAATGACAAATTATTGCTAATTTATTACCCAGATGGCAAAGAATCTTACGTTTTTAATTCTCAAATCATTCCTTTAAGTCAGAAGAGGATACTTCGCTAACTAAAACTGGAACATAAATTCCTTCTTTAAAGCGTTTATCAGTCCTTGATTTCATACTCTCGTAAAAGTCAATATTAATGACATCGCAAACGTTGTTAATAATCTCCATCATGTCTCCAAACTTTTCTGCAGAATTCTCTGTAACAGCTTCAGCAAAGAGTAAACCAATCTCTCTTTTTGCGTAGATCAGGAATTCGCCTTCGGACAATTTCTTTAACTGAACTGTTTTTCCAGTTTCAAGACTGTCGATAACTTTTTTCCTAGCTAGCCTCATTCAACTACGATCTCTACTCGGTTCCTTGCTGCAGTCTTTTTGACAACGATAAATTTTTCTATCAATCGTTGAGTCGCTTCTCTATCAGTATCTGTCGATAAAGTTGCAACTTGTACCCATTTTAATGTCGATATTAATTTTTCTATCTCTTCTAACTTAAGTGTTAACAATACTTCCCTCCTCTTCCTCTGCTTCGATAATCTGCTTCTTTAACTCCTCTATTTCAATCTGACATGCTGGACAAACGATATGAACGCCAGTGTGATTTTGGTATACTTTCCAAGTTTCTAACTGTTGCAGATTACTTTTATCAAGTGGAATTCCGCAATTAGAACAGCTGTCTCCTATCATAGACATCCTTTCCGACATCTTTTTAACAGCTTTTTTCATTAATTTTTTTTCTTGATTCTGTTGTTTTCTTCTAAGTTTTCTATTTAGTCCCATTTTTTTCCTCAGTCTGAACAGTAAGCGCAGGTTTAACCGGTTCGAGAGAAGCTGCCTTTTTAAAAAATGAGGGAGCAGCTTCGATAATCATCTTACTGCGTTTGCTGTAGTAACGTCTAGCAAATTCCTCAGCGGCTTTTACCGGATCAACTCGACCACGCATTGCGCGCCACAAAGGTTCTTCAAGCATCATAGCATTTGATAAACCTATTGTTGCCCAAAGAAATTGTATCTTTTCTCCGCGAGATTTACAAAGGCTTCCATCGACGGGCATGCCATACATTTCATAAAGTTCACAGACGAAAGCTGCTACCCAAGGATCAGTGTCAAACTCTTCGGGTAGATTAATACCTTTTGTTTCTGACATATTATTGTCCAGCGAGAATCTGACTAAATTTTTCCTTGAGAACTTCTTCATCAAAATCAGCATCGGCAGCTAGCGACATATAAGGTTCTCCCTTGACCCATGATATATCAATAGATCCTTCTAAGTAGAGATCAAGCACAGCTTCAAGCGTAGAAATGTTCGCTTGCGGAACTTTGTGGTTTCTCTTAGCTTCAAGTATCATTTGCTCCATCTTGTATTTGGAGAAATCAAACATCTCTGCATTTTGTGATTTTTCTTTTTTCATCATCACTCCTCTACTTTTTTTATTTTATACGGAAATAGCGACCAGTTAATATTCAAGACGATACCTCTGAGATCAAGCTTGACTTGAACTCTCATAAAATTCACGTAGCCATTGTCAACTTCTTGACAATCGATGACGTTTCCTAGATACGCCTTTCCTTCGAAACCGATGCATTCAACACGGTCGCCTTCTGAGAATGGTGGCTTTTTCAAAACTTGCCTCCTATTCTTAATTATGTTCTTCAGACTGTTGAATGCACTCGCGACTCTCTTAACGGGGGTAACTTTCATCTTGATCCCAGTTTTCCCATCCATTTCTTCGGAGGACTCTTGGCGATCTTTGATATTGCTCCTACAGCATATCTCTTTCTGATTTTATCAAAAAGTGAGAAGCTGGGTTCGATCTTATCTTTTGGGTGAAATTCATAGATAGACCCAAAGGCCCATTCAATTCCTCCATAGATATCCATACGAACCCAGACTTCCTGGCCTAACTCATATCCGCCCCACTCTTTGATATCAGGCTCTTTACGCCGTGAGGCCAGACGCTTCTTGTTTTTTCCGGGATTACGCTTTTTTCCGCGGGGCATAACTGATCACCCAGTCACAATCATTTCTTCAGTTGGGTAACCGTTGATGAGGTGGTCCAGGCTGTCCCGGACATCTTCACCCAAGGTGTTGGGAGCCTCGTTGCCAATACAGTTCCAACCGGGACGGTGGCGCCGCGCGAAAATTTCCAGCTTGTTACGTTCGGGGAACATCAGTTCTAAACTATCTTGCAGATCCTCTGGCTTTTTGCTATGTGCCAGACCCGGGTGTAAGAAGATGTTACGCTGGCTTCGGTTGGCCAACTCCTTTGTGTACTTTCCCTTGACACCAACAAGGCAGGGTTCATGACAGTTACGAGCAAGACGACCCATCCCAAATGCTAGCTTGCTACGATCATTCTTATGAGTCTTGGCCCAGATCCAAAGTTGCTTGTAAGTAAAGCCCCAAGATTCCATGACGTCAATCCCGTTGAGAAGTTGACTGCTAGGCACCCAAAGCGCCAAGAGGCTGTTCTCAGCAGCAATGTCGCCAACCGGTAAGTCAGCGATTGCTCTTGGGTTTAGAGTGGGGTACTTTCCAGCTGCACCGCGGACAACGTTGTCTTTCTTCTCGTATTTCAGCTTATCGTCAAAACTCCATGGTGGATCAGCGACAATGATTCCAAACTTTTGCATCTTAGTTGGGTTCCTTTCCCATATTGTTCAGAATAGATTATAACCGGCACCGCCGGTTTTTTCACGATTTTGCTTTGACTAAGTACATGAATCGATCGACCATGCTTATGGGTAAATTGAAGACTCCCTTGTGCCCAAAATGAAACGTGATGAAAGTCTGCTCGCAACCCGGGTAACCATCGCGGTAACCCAAGACAACTCCTGGCCCATAAGACTCATCACACCGGGCATGATCCGGATGCCAATGCCAGACTTCTCCTGGTTGGGGTTTCACGGTGAGACCTCGAAGTCATCATCAGGATCAACGCACCATGCAAAATAGCTTTTCAGGTTTCGGTTTCTGAAATCGCGGTATTTGTCTGTATCGATTGATAATCCGAGTTTCTTTGCGAGGGTCTCTCCGCGCTGCCACGCGGATATCTCATCCATAACGACAGCAACGCGATGGCGCAGTGTACGCGAGTTACACTTTCCGTACCAAAGGTCGAGGTAACCGTGGGGCTCTCCGCTTCGTGATTCCCTAGGGCCAGTTAAGAGGTCGACGTGGCCACACTCATGTAGAAGGCTATAGTACTGATGACGGCTAGTCTGTCGACGACCAATAGAAACCATTTTGTCATCCAGCGATGCTTCGTCATTTGAGTCTTTTCCGGTATACCACCTGACTGACCAACCGGTTGATTCTAGCCACGTAACGAGAACGGATATTTGAGCGTCGTAGTTCACACACCGACTAGCAGGAAAAGCAGTTTTGTCAGTACTACGCCTAGCAACGTAACAGGTATGATGACTTTCCAATCCACTTCTAGCCTCCACGAGTTTGTGTGTTGACTATAAATATGGTTGGTCGGGAAAAAGAGTATGATGGGTGAGTTTAGAGAGGAGCACTCAAGAGTGCTTCATGAAAAACTTGCACAATCATTTAAGTTTATTAATTTTTCTATAGATATCCATTCGGCGCTATCTTTAATTGGCCAAAGCACATATGCTCCTGGAACCGGTCCACGATTCTGCAATTCGATCACTAAACCAACATTCCTTTGAATCACTGATTCATTTTTTTCTAACCTTATGCTAGTTCTCAAGCGTACTAAATCTCCTTTTTTCATTTCTTTTTAGTAGCCTTAAGTTCCTGTTTTCTATCTAAGAAATCCTTTTTTAAAAAAATATAACCCTCATTTTTTTCTACCATAGAATAAAAATTTGCGAAAACCGCCCGAGAGGCGGAAGAGATTGTTCTTTTATTCATTGCGGACTGAATATATTTTCTGGAAAGATCGGCTCCAACGAAGTCTGAATCTTTTACTTTTTTTAAAAAATAAGAATACAGATTATTTGCAGTTTTTTCGGAAGCACCACGACCTAAGAATTTATACATCCCTAAAAGCTCTTTGCTGTAAGGTTTGCACGTATACATACCTCCGCAACATTCTGTGTAAAGGTACAACATAGGGTTTTCTTGATAATTAATATTGTGATCCCATCTTTTGGCGGAATCTAAAATTTTAAGAAAGTCTTTAATATTCAAGTGATTGACCTCAAAATATGATATTTAAACCGGGAGACATTGTAAAAGTAAACAGACATAAAGCATACACGCCGGAAAATCTAATGATACTCCCTATTGAAGAAGACACCTATAAATTATATCCAAAAATTGACATTAGTACATATCCAAGCTGTAATGATTTTAAAGGAAAATATAAGAATTTTCAAAACGAAAAATTTCTAATAATTGGAAAAAAAGGAAGACCTCTGAGTTTTAGTATAAAAGAAGAGTGGGAGCTATATGATATATACTATGTCTTCTATTGCAATCAAATATTCGAATGTTTCTCTCATTGTTTAGAAAAAATTGAATATTGCAATTAGAAATCTTTATAGTAAATCATTCTCACCTTGCACGTTTCATACGTAACAACTTCACCTAGCATTAATAAATCACAACCTTTCAACAAAAAGCAGTTTTGACCTATTGCTCTTGGTTTTTCTGAGTAGTTTAAAACTACAACGGGAAGATATCTAAATTCTTGAAGCATGCCGGCAATATTGTTTTGACTAAAACCATTCACTAAACAAAACAAATTTTCTAAATCTAAATCTTGTTCCTGTTCCAATTTTATCTCTATCAATATTTCTTTAAAACTTTTTTCATATTATTCATTAATTTGAAACTAGTTTTCTGGTATTTTTCTAAACTATCCCAGCTTATTTCTGGTCGGATTAATTGCTGCTTAATTTCCTTTATTTTAGGAACGCTTAGTCCGGTATAACTATGTTCAAAGAAATCTAAATCTTCCAAACTCTTATCGTAAATTTTAGATAGTAAATACCTAGTAGATTCTAAAGATATTCTTTCACCAACGCCGTAAGGTCCTCCGGTCCAACCTGTATTTAACATCCAGCAAGTTACATTATTGCCTTCAACTAAATCCTTAAGCATATCTGCATATTTTGCAGGATTCCTTGTCATAAAAGGTAATCCAAAGCATGGGGAAAAAGTAGCAACTGGTTCTTTAACTCCCTTCTCTGTACCAGCTACTTTAGATGTATAACCAATCACAAAAAACTTTCTAGCTTCATCTGAATTTAATTTAGCTATAGCTGGTAAAACCCCAAAAGCGTCGCAAGTCAGTAGGACAACATTCAGGGGTTGCTGGTTTGTCGATCTTTCCGGAACAGAATTGTCAACATAAGATATTGGATAAGAACACCTAGTGTTTTCAGTAATGGAATTATCGAAAAAATCAACTTCGCCGGTACTCAATACGACGTTTTCAAGTATAGAAGATTCTCCATGACAAGCTTTCCATATATCTGGTTCTTTCTCTTTATCTAAGTTTATAACTTTGGCGTAGCACCCGTTTTCGAAATTAAATAATCCGGATGAACCCCACCCGTGCTCATCGTCTCCTATAAGATTCCTAGAAGGGTCTGCAGATAATGTAGTTTTTCCCGTCCCGGACAAACCGAAAAACACGCAAGGGTTGTTGTTGTCTTTATCTACGTTTATAGAGCAGTGCATTGGTAAAATACCATCGTCTGGTAATATATGGTTGAGTATAGTAAAAACGCTTTTTTTCATTTCTCCAGCATACTGAGTACCTGATATTAGTATTAATTTATCTTCCATCGATATAATAACACTTGGTTCTGAAGAGAACGAGGGTACATAATAAAGATCAAAATCGTATTCTTCTCTTTCTTCTATTTTTTCAAACATGTTCAAAGAAAAAAGAGAATGCCAAGCTAATTCGCAATAAACTTTTATATTAATATTAGCAAAATCTTTATGGCCTGCTGAGACGCTTTGAACAAATAAATCTTTTTTTAATGAAGAGCTTTTAAAAAAATCTTCTTTATACTGATTCCAAACGTTTTTATGCATCCCTTTGACGTTTCTCCAATCTACGGTGTCGATCGTTATTTCGTCAATAACTATGAATTTAGCGTTTGGGGATCGACCAGTGTGTTCTCCTGTAGAGACTGCTATAGAGCCATTACGAAGTTTAATAGCTCCTTCTTTTTCTATTGCTATATCTTTTAATTGGTTAATCATTAGTATCTCCTAGACACTATAATATTAACTCACTATGTAGAAAAGTTCAATGTCTACATCTTTACCTGCAGGAGTTACAGCTTGAATTGTAGAGACTGTGTTGTAAGCAGCAAAATTTCCTCCCGCAGCGACAATCGCTGCAGATTTTGTAGAGATTAAATGAGATTTTAGAGGTTTTAGTTCTACATGAAAACTTCCAGCAGCAGCAGGAGCATCTGTAATCATATTTATGACAAGCCTCAAGCTAGTCTCATCGTCTAAGTTTGTAACTTTGATATATTGTACAGCATCTTTATCGATTTGACCAGCCAAATTCGATGAACCATAAGTCACTATAGTACTAGTGCTGGCAGCACTAAGAGTTAAAATCCTGTGATTATAATCAGTAACATTAGATACTGAATTCTCTGTAACAGCTTCTTGTTTTATTCCATTTATCTCAATTGACTCTCTTATATAAGATCTAAAAGTGCTTGAAGAAATTGTAGAACCCATTTGATACTCCTAAAATTATAATTATAATTATCTTTATGGAGACGATCATGATAAAGTTAACTAAAAAGGCTGGGGATAAAGTAAAAGAAATTATTTCTAACAAAGAAAAAAAACCGTTAGGTTTACGAGTTGGAGTCAGGGGAGGAGGTTGTTCGGGGTTTAGTTACTATTTAAACTTTTCTTACGAGCAAGAAGAAAGAAATAAAGAAATTGAAAGCGAAGGAATTACTATTTACGTAGATCCAAAAAGCTATCTTTATTTAATGGGAACTGAAATCGATTTTGTAGATGAATTAAATCAATCAGGTTTTAAGTTTGTCAACCCGAACGCAAAAAGAACCTGTGGTTGTGGTGAGAGCTTTAGTGTATAGCTCTCTTCTCTTCTATAATTAAAGCCCCGAAATTGTGGGCGCTCTCAAAATTATAACTATACTCATACTCTTTGACAATTGCGATCACTATCTGTCGCATCTGTCTTGATTTTCCCGTGATTATGCGCGCAGGTAAATCTGCAAAGTTTAAAAACTCTCTGACTTTATCGTCAGCCGAGGCGTGTCTAGTCATATGAAGATCTAAAGTCTCAATTTTCATCTGCAAATTTTCATGTGGTGATCATAATGAAACCCAAGTATGTTGTCGTCAAACATACCGACAAACCTGTAGTCCGAATAGCTCATAAGCAGCGCTTCTTGCTCTTGCTCTCTCGGTAGACACGCTTCATCTATTATAGACATTAAGTCGTTATACATCTCAAGTGCATTCGAAGTCAAGTCAAAGTTTGAACCGTTTCCTGCGGCGCTGATGTCAGTCCAATGGTCAGGTCGCCCTGCCCAGCCGCCACCCGAGAATGCGTAAACTTTGAGCCTTATACCGGCGCTCACAGCATTTTCAACGACAGCTTTAGTAATAGGTCTGCCCGGAATAGTGCGAGCAGGGTGCTGCAAGAACGACTGTTCGACTTCATCACTAAACACTATTACGATTCTTTCAGCGTTAGGTCTCCAGCTTATGCTAAAGTTTTCTTTAGGAGGTCTAGAGCCTGTATCCGCGAACCACCGTGCTGCGGCGATGTCGACGTTGGCATTCCCAGAGATATTTTGAACAGCTAGATACACAGCATCTAAAAGCATCTCGTTGCCAGTATCCATCCCTTCGTTTCCTAATGCTGCAAATGCTGCTAGGAACTGGTCAAACGGAGATATATCTGAGACCTTCACCAAGTACTCGTCTCCATCTTCTTCGAACTCTTTGGGACCTATTATAAGCCCCCACTGTAAAGGTTCTTCTGCAGCAAAA
>Ga0163179_10002521_pt1 | contig 12716 bp, 9 predicted proteins | sample AtlANTMetagenome_FD_109643 | JGI IMG/M metagenome (GOLD analysis project Ga0163179, IMG submission 109643) | Marine eukaryotic phytoplankton communities from the Atlantic Ocean - Atlantic ANT 2 Metagenome | ecosystem: Environmental > Aquatic > Marine > Oceanic | place: North Atlantic Ocean...
CGAAAGGAGAGGGGCGCTACGTGGTGGGTTACGCCGCTAAAAATATGATTCTGACCAATCCCGACCGTACCGTGTACGGGGTAAAACGCTTGTTGGGTCAGAAGTACAATTCAGCGGCCGTGCAGGAGCTTCGGGAACATATGACGTATGGCATCCGGGAGGCTGCCGACGGTGGAGTAGAGGTCCAACTGGGGGAAGAGTGGCTCAAGCCTTTAGAGGTGTCCGCCATTGTTTTACAGGTTGCTCGCGAGGTCGCGGAGCGGACCTTGGATGAAGAAGTGGTTGAGGCTGTCATTACTGTCCCGGCGTATTTTAATCATGCGCAGCGGGCTGCGACGATGGAGGCGGCACGCCGGGCCGGCCTTCGGTGTGAACGCCTTCTCAATGAGCCGACAGCTGCGGCGATTGCCTTCGGGTTCCGTCGGGATGTTGAGCAAAATATTGTGGTCTTCGACCTCGGTGGCGGTACCTTCGATGTCTCGGTGTTGAATCTCTCGCAGGGTGTGTATGAGGTTTTGGCGACCTCAGGTGACACCTTCCTCGGCGGAGAGGATTTCGATTTCCGATTGCTGGATTTCCTTGCGAGCCATTTCGAATCGAGAACAGGGGTCGATTTGAGATCAGACTCCACAGCACTCCAGCGGCTGAGAGAGGCGTCAGAGCGGGCCAAGTGCGAACTGTCATTTGCAGAACACGCGACGGTGTTTATCCCTCAAATTACGCCCACAGAAAATCTCGAAATTGTACTAAGTCGCGGGGACTTAGAGTCGGAAGTAGGGGATTTGGTTGAGGCTTGTATGGACATCACGGTGGCAGCGGTTCACGATGCAGGTCTCAAGCCAGACCAGATTGGGGACGTCGTGCTTGTTGGTGGACAAAGTAGGTCGCCTATCATTCGTCGCCGCCTGGAAGAAATCTTTGGAAAACCGCCGTCTCGAGGCGTCCATCCGGAAGAAGTTGTGGCTGTGGGAGCCTCTCTTCACGCTGCATCACTCGATGATCCTGAAGCCAGTGACCATTTATTGATTGATGTCACGCCTTTTGCGTTGGGCATTGACTCAGCGGGTGGGAGCTTTGCGGCACTTTTAGAGCGGAACTCCAAAATTCCTTCGGCGCGAACCAGAACCTTCACGACGGTGGTCGATAATCAAGAAATGGTGCGGATCGTGGTCCGCCAGGGGCACTCAAAAAGGGCGGAAGAGAATGAATTCCTTGGGGAGTTTCGTCTGGAAAACCTACGGCCCGCGCCGCGTATGGAGCCCAAGTTGGATGTGACTTTTCGGCTTGATGTGAGTGGGATGCTTCATGTTACCGCTACCGATCGTGTCACAGAGGAACAGCAGAAGATTGTGATTCGAAACTATGTGGATACCGCTGTCGAAGGTGTGAAACCAGTGGTCGACCGCAGCGTAAAAGAAGACCGGATGATCGGTGAGGGCCCTGCGGAGCGTTCGAGAGGGCGCGGGCCGGCCGAGGACTGAGTCCTGCGCAGTGCTGCTATGCGGTTAAACCGCCATCCACGACAAAAGTCTGGCCAGTAATATAGCTCGAGCCATCTGTGGCCAGAAACCGAACCATTTGTGCAAGCTCTTCTGGTGTGCCCATTCGGCGCATTGGGATTTGTTTTTTCACTTCTTTGATGACGATGTCAGGCAATGCCTGAGTCATTTCCGTATCGAAGAAACCGGGCGCTACGGCGTTGACCCGGATGTTACGTCGTCCCAATTCCTTTGCTAAGGAACGGGTTAGCCCAATCACCGCTGCTTTGGACGCGGAGTAGTTGCACTGTCCGGCATTGCCGCGAATCCCTGAGACAGAAGTAATATTGATAATGCTGCCGTTGCGCTGCCGCATCATGCGCAGAGAAGCGGCGCGACAGGTCCGGAAGGTTGCCGTGGCATTGGTCTGAATCACGTCCAGCCAGTCCTCGTCGCTCATGACGGGGAGAAGCCCGTCCCGGGTAATGCCTGCGTTGTTGACGAGAATCGATACATCGCCCAAAGCGTCCGCTGCTGCGAAGAGCGCGTCCACACCGTCCGGCGTGCTGATGTCGGCCTGGACTGCGTGCGCGTCACCAATGGCAGCAACCACTTCGGCAGCCGCTTCAGCATTGGATCGAAAGTTTACGATGACGGTCGCGCCGGCCTTGCCTAGTTCAAGCGCGATGGCTCGACCGAGGCCTCTAGAGCCGCCTGTGACGATGGCGAGTTTTCCGTTGAGTTCCATGCCGCCGCCTATAACAAGCCTTAGCTGGCGCCGACGCCTTTTGCTCGCTGCAAGCCATCTTTATAGCTGGTTTTATTCGGAATCAGTTCCAGTGCCTTTGACCAGCAGGTGACGGCTTCGCGGCTGTCGCCTTTCATAATGGCCATCTCACCTTTCTTCGCAAGCAGATCGGCAGAGTTGATGATCGTATCCGTCTCGATAATCTCTTCGCGATAGGCTCGGCGTTGTCGTTTGTCACGGACGTAGTGGTAGGCTTCCTCGACACGCTCTCGGATAATCGAAATGCCCTTTCGGAGTTCGTCGGTGAGATTGTGGTAGGCCTCAGGATCAAACTCCTCAAGGAGACGCTTATGGGCATCCTCGATCTCATCGGTGAGGGAGATCCAGTGAATTTCTAGCGCATCGAAATGCGTGGCTGACAAAATGCTCCGGGCTTTACTGAGAATGCGGCTGGAAATTCTGTCGAGATAGCGTTCAATGTCTTCTTGGTCGCGGTAGTCGAGGATACTGAGTTCATCCAGCGCCCAAAGAACACAAGCGGTTTGATTGCGAGAGAGGTTGGTGACCGTGAAGATCTCGCGTAGACGCCAAGAGTTCGCACTGATGACCTCTAAAAACCGCTTTTCCACACTTGAGAATTGGATTTCGGCCAGGACTTGACCCGTGTCGTCATTGAAGTGGACATATCTATCGAGGTTGGGGCGATGCCTTTCCATGAGTTGCTCACGGGGCATTTGTCGAGAATGGTCGCGCAGGGCGCGGTAGAGCAGGGAAGGCACGCGCACGGGGGGATTCACGAATTGCTCCTGGAACCCATCGAGTCGATGAAAAGCCCAAAGACCTTCCGCTTCGTGCAATACGTTCTGCAGGATGAACTCCACCTGCTTTTCGAGCACGGAGATCATCTGGCCGAAATTGAGGAGACCCATTTCAATCAGAGCTTCGCCTTGCCGTATATTCTCCGATTCCATGAGTTGGAGGCTCTGGGCGAGCTGCTCTTTGGTGATGTGTTCTGCTTTGAGCAGTAGAACGCCTAGAGTCTCCTCGGCCTGTATCGGCTCGGCTCTCCATCCGACGGGTCCACCCTTCAGCCAAAAACCCCATCTTTTGGTGCCCTCAGCGGTGACAATGGTCAGCAACCCGGTGGACTTCTCGATTGCTAAGCCCATGAGTAGGTCGCGGAGTTGTCTTCCGGCCAGTTCGCCTTCTGCATCCGGTGAGCGCCCTGCAACATTTGGGAGCAATAAGCCGCGCTGTTTTGAGCGTTGTGCCGGCGGAGGCGTGCCGGGTGTTGCGTCCTGGATCTGTTGGATATTTGCGGCCTGGGCTTCAAGTTCTGCACGTAAAGCATCTACGTCTGGAACGTCTTCCGAGCGCACAACCTCCCCATGCTCCACATACCAATCGCGGATTTGATCGAGGAGGCCGAAGAATGCATCGATGTCCGCCTGAAGCGCGTTGCTGATCTCTGGGATGCGTGCGCCAATGCTTCCGTCTGCCCCCTTGTGGACGACTTGGCAGGAAAAGGGTCCAAGGTGCACCCCGAGTGGCAGATTAAGGTCCAAGCGGAACTCAGCGGCCAGGTCGGCGGGGGCGATTCCAGCAGGAAGAAACACGGAACCTTGGCTGAGGTCAGAATCCCACCGGGCAAGAAACTCGGTCATGGAGTCAAATTGGAGCTTTGCGAGTCGTGTTGCCATCGTTGTGGGTGATTCTACATGAGTAGACCCAGTTTTTGGGCTTCGCTCACTGGAATCTTTCCCGACCCGTCTTCCAGGTCCACCACATAGCGGGGGAGTGCGACACCCGATACCTGACGGGACAATTCCCGATGGATTCGCAGCCCCACTGTGGCAGAGACTCTGAAGTGCGCGTTTCCCGGGACAGGGTCGGTATGGTGGAGGTAATAGGGGAATATGCCGTGCTCCACGAGCCGTTCCGAAAGACGTCGCAGTACGGCCACGTCATCGTTCACTCCTTTGAGTAAAACGGATTGGTTGAGCATGCTCGCACCAGCCCGCCGGAGTGTTGAGAGGCCGTGCAGTACGGTGTCGGAAAGTTCATCCGGGTGGTTGGCATGCACAACGATCCAGAGTGGGGCGTGTTCTTGGACAAGTTCTAGCAAGCCGGCATCTACCCTATCGGGCGCTGTGATTGGCGCACGGGTGTGGATTCGTGTGACTGCAAAGTGCGTCTTCGCGCGATGTAGAATCGCGCCTAATGCAGAATTGGTCAGGCTAAGTGGGTCTCCACCAGACAAAATGAGTTCGCGTGCACCGGACTCGATGGCAGCAGAGAGAGCGAACTCGAGTTCCTGTGGGGTGGGATCCAGTGCAGCGCCGGGTTGGTGGTCCCGGCGAAAACAGTAACGGCAATAGAGGTGGCAGCGTTTTGTGACGAGAAGAAGTGCGCGGTCCGGATGCTTTTGAACCAACCAGGGTACAGAACTCTTGCGTTGATCCCCTACAGGGTCGGGACGGTCTCCGTCGGTACGCAGGAGCTCTTTGGCTTGTGGTAGCGCCTGGACTAGCAACGGGTCATCGGCTTTGCCGCTTGAACGACTGAGCCACGAGCGGGTCAAGGCGACTGGAAAGGCCTTTGTTACTGCGCGAAAAACATCATTCTTGATGCTTGGAAAACGATTCAGGATCTCTTGTTTTCCGACAACACGGCCTTCGCGGGCCGGATTGCTTTCTGTGTGATATGCAGCTTGTGTACTTTTATGGAGTGGCATCGGAATGGGCCTTAAGTATCAGACTTCTGACTTTCGCAATGGACTAAAACTTGAGCTCGATGGCGAGCCCTATTTGATGGTGTATTTCCAGTTTGTAAAACCGGGTAAAGGCACCGCATTTACGCGTACGAAATTGAAAAGTCTGATCTCAGGTAACGTCATTGAGCGAACATTTCGCACCGGTGAGAGTGTGGATGCTGCAGATTGTGAGGAAATCACAATGCAGTACCAATATGACGAGGGGGACATGTTCCACTTTATGAACATGGAGACCTACGAGCAGGTGGGTATTCACTCGGACATTTTGGATGGAGCGGAAAAGTTCCTGATCGACGGCATCGAAATTGATGTCATGGTCTACAAGGGCCGGCCCGTCGGTGTTGAACTCCCCAACTTTATTGAAGCCGAAATCACCTATTGTGAGCCTGGAGTAAAGGGCAATACCGCTCAAGGCGCCACTAAGCCAGCCACTTTCGCGAATGGTGCTACCGTCCAGGTTCCGCTCTTTGTGGACCAGGGCGAGGTGATCAAAGTCGATACGCGTACCAAGGAGTATGCGGGCCGGGTCAAGCAATAGCGATACATCCCAAGGTCTTACGACGAAGGGCGCAGGCACTGCAGGCGCTTCGCTCATGGTTTGCCACGAATGGCTATCTGGAGATGAGCCCACCGGTGTTGGTGCGCTCTCCCGCGCTAGAGGAGAATCTGCACGCCCCCGTCGTGGGTGAGGGTTTCCTTCACACGTCTCCAGAGTTTGCGTTGAAGCGGGTTCTGGCGGCTGGACTGTGCCGGATCTATGCCGTGTCCCCTTGTTTTCGAGAGGAGGAGTGGGGGCCTCTTCACACGCGAGAATTTACCATGGTGGAGTGGTATCGGGTTGGGGCCGGCTATCTGGAGCTGATGGAGGATGTGGAAGATCTGATCCAGTACTGTGGGACCCAGATGGGCGTGCCACTTCCTGGATTCGAGCGACACCGCTACGCCGATCTTTTCGAGCGCTTCACCGGGTCACCTGCACCGGTGGACGCTGTGGAGCGGCAACGGGTCTGGATCAATGAGATCGAAAAACAACTGCAGAGTCCTACTTTTGTCTATGACTATCCGGCAGATGAGGCGGCGTTTTCGGAGATTCGAGGGAGTGTCGCCGAGCGGTTCGAGCTGTTCTTTCAAGGGGTCGAACTCGCAAATGCTTTTAGTGAGTTGAGAGACCCGGAGGAATTGCGGCAGCGCTGGGACCGTAACAACACGGCACGCGTCAAAGACAGTCGGGCTCCACATCCCGTGGATGAACGCGTGATCGAAGCAGTGAGCACACACCCAAGAGCTGCGGGTATTGCGCTCGGGTTTGACCGTTTACTCTACGTGCTCTGCAATCTTAGCGACATTCGCCAAGGGCAGATTCCCGGCTAAGTGACGCTCACGTCGCCGAGCATGCTGCATTAGTGCGAGTGGACGTCATCCATGCTGTGTACGTGCACATCATCTGGATGTGGGTTCATCAGCGGATCGGACACGGGGACCGGAGGTACAGATGATAGGAACCGCATCACTACCCAAATGAATCCACTCAGGAAGCCAAACGTGACGCCCAACTCCAAGAAACCAATCGGAACCGATTTGACGTCGTACATTTGCGGCACGGACGGAGCTGCCACGATGTAGCGCTCCAGCCAGATTCCCACAGCTGGCACGAGCAGCACCAACGTGAGCACCTTGGGCATCTTCTTGATTCCGCGTGACAAGAGCGTCAGGAAAGGAATCAAGAAACACATACAGCCGACGACCATGGCCAGACCGTCCCATGGGGGTAGACGAAGGCGCACAATCAAGAAACCGATTTCCTCGGTCATGTTGCTGTACCAGATGGGGAGGAGCTGTGCGTAAAACATATACGCCCAGACACCACAGAAGCCAAAGATGAGCTTGCCAAGGTCATGGTAGACCGCTGGGGTCAACAACTCAGAGATTCCAAGCCATTTCCCGCAGGTCACAGACAGGATTCCAACCCAGATCATTCCCAGCCAGAAGCAGGAAACAAAGTACCAGCCACCGAACATGTTCGAGTACCAGTGGGGTGAGAGGCTCATGACCAAGTCAACGATCGCCACCGTAAAAACACATGCGAACAGGGCGCATACGATGGGAGCAATCATGCGTTGTTTGGTGGCGCTTGTCTCCACCTCTTTCTCGTCGCCTTCCCAGTTTTTGATGTAACGATTCCACCATTTGGGATGCTTGCCATCTAATTTTTTAGAGGCAATGCCGAGGTCGGGACGGAGGCTTGTTCGGAGGTACCAGAAAGACACAAGCGTAAGGATGGAAAGGCTAATGAACAGCCGTGCCATCCAGAACGGTGCATCCAGGTAGATCGCTTTGTGGGGCGTAGCGTGGTAGGTCGGTTCTGGTGTGTACCACTCGTAGAGCTCAAGGCCACCCGTAAGGATGTACACGGCCAAAAGAACGAGCGTAAACGGCATGAACACAACGAAGCTCTCACCGAGCCGCTTTAGGGAGCGTCCCCAGCGAGCCAATGTGAGTGACATGACGCAGGCCAAGATGAGTCCACCCATTGACAATCCCATGAAATACACGAGATTTGTCAAAAAAGCGACCCGAATCCGCGTTCCGTGGCCCTTCAAGAGAAGGCCTGTCACGAAGCAGAGAATGCCGACTCCGACGCCAATTTGGGCGGTCAGAATTAGCCACTTTGGAGCCTGTTTAGGTGCGTAGTGGGGAGCGGGGTCGAAATGAGCGCTCATAGTTTCTCCTGAACCTCAGCTACAGGTTCTGGGGCAGGGAAAAGGCTGCGTAGGTAAGCAACCACATTCCACATTTCTTTGTCGTCCATGGCCCATCCGTAGCTTGGCATCAGGGCGCCACCATTTCGAATGGTCAGGTACAAGTAGCCTTCGCTGCGCGCCATGGAGCCGGCGAGGGGAATGCCCGCGATAGTTCCACCAGAGCGTTTGGCGACGGGGCCATTTCCCTTGCCCTCTACGGCGTGGCAGGGAGCGCAGTACGTATTGTAGTGGCGTTGGCCATCCACCAGATCCACATCGTGTGGATTGGAAAGAGCGTCGGCCTCTGCGAGAACATTACGGTTGGCGTTGGGCACGAAATTGGTTGGGACGGTCCCATCCGCCGGCAGGCGCATGGGCTGCTCGTAAGCCTTTACGGCCCGCGAATCGAACATGTCGATCAACCACCACTGACGCGTGGTTCCAATACTGTAGTTGGAGAATGCGAGATACGTCAGTACGAGGAACACCACGGCACCGGACACGTAGGCTCCGGTGTGGTGAAAATGCGGGAGGGAGACGCCAAGGTCCTTGACCTCTTCTCGCTCTTCCGCTTCTTCGCTTGGCTTTCTGAGCATCCAAAGGATGACGAAGAAAGCGACACCGGCGGCTGCAATGTAGTACCAAACCAGTAACTTAGTCGACATTCGTCACCTCCTCGGGCTTTGGCGCCTCTTCGGTGGGAGCATCGGCCTCCGAACTATCGGAAACGGTTGGGGTGACCTCGATTGCGCCAGCCCCAGCGAGTATCTCTGCGGCCTTTTGTCGACGTTCGGGGTCCACATCCTTGAGGATTAGGCCAAAATGGTCGTCGGAGAAGCGTGGGTCGCAGACTTCGACCTCCATGCTTTTCGTCGGAAGGCGGCAGTGGTAGAGCATGCCAAGGAAGGTGGCCAGGCCGCCGAAGAGCACGGTGCACTCGAAGACGATGACCATAAATGGCGGTATGGCAACAAGCGGCTTGCCGCCTGGGATCGCCATGGGCCAGTCCAGTGCGGTCAAAGACTGCAGAATGAAGCCGGTGCTTGCGCCAAGGATTCCGCCACACAGGGTCCACCAGCGCACTGGGCTGGGTTTACCTTTGTACAGAGCGTCCTCGATTTCATGCCTTGGAAGGGGTGCAGCGACGATCATGTTGTCGTAGCCTGCACGCTCGAGGCGGTCGATACCGGTCATGAGGCAGTCTAAATGGGCGAATACGCCTTTTACATTGGAGCTCATGATGCAGCCTCCTCATCCGCCTTAAGCGGCGGCCGGACGCCTTCTTTGATCTCAGCAATCGCCACAGAAGGCATCACTTTCACAAACAGAAGGAACCAGGTGAAGAACCAGCCGAACGAACCCAGCATGATGCCCATCTCGTACTTACTCGGAAGGTAGTACACCCAGGCACCGGGGTCGAACATGTGGGCGAGCGACGTCGCAATAATGTTGAAGCGCTCGAACCACATTCCCACGTTGATGATCAGCGAGATGATGAACAGCCATTTGAGGCTTGTTCGAACCTTCTTGAACCAAAGTGCGAGGGGGAAAATACAGTTGCAAGAGACCATGAGCCAGAATGCCCAAGCGTAGTCTCCTGTAGGCCTGTAGATGAACGTGCCCCACTCATAGGGGTTGTCCGAGTACCACGCGATGAAGTACTCGGTGGCGTAGGCGTATGTCAGGATTGCTCCTGTCAACATGCAGAGCTGAGCGAGCCGTTCAAAGTGCCATATCGTGAGGTAATCTTCCCACTTGAAGAGAGCCCGCATCGGGATCAGCAAGGTGATAACCATGGCGCACCCGGAGAAGATAGCGCCGGCCACGAAATACGGTGGAAAGATGGTCGAGTGCCAACCCGGCGTCGAGGCCATGGCGAAGTCCCAGGACACTACGGAGTGAACCGAGACCACGAGGGGCGTTGCGAGCGCAGCGAAGAAGCCGTATGCCGCCATGTAGTGGCGCCATTGATTATCCGTACCGCGCCAGCCAAGACAGAGGGCACCGTAAATTTTCTTGCCGAAGCCTTTCACCTTGTCGCGGGTCGAGGCCATATCGGGAATCAAGCCGATGTAGAAGAAGATTGCCGAAATGGTGAGATAGGTCGAGATTGCGAACACGTCCCAAACGAGCGGCGATTTGAAGTTGGGCCAAAGCTCACGCTGATTGGGGTATGGGAAGAGCCAGTAGGCGTACCAGCATCGACCGGCATGCAAGATCGGAAACAGTCCCGCGGTCATGACCGCAAAGATTGTCATGGCCTCCGATGCGCGGTAGACGCCTGTGCGCCATCGGGCTCGAAAGAGAAATAGGATCGCCGAAATCAGTGTCCCGGCATGACCGATACCCACCCAGAACACGAATGTGGTGATGTAAACACCCCACATGACTGGAGGCTCGTACCCTGCGACACCCAAGCCCTCTTCGAGCTGAACCTTCCAGCAGTACGCACCGACACTCAAGCACGCGAGAGAGACCAGAATGGCCAATGCGTGAAGCTTCGATGGTTTGAACAGGGGACGAATAATGTCCTTAGTGACCTGTCCGTAGGTAAGATTAGACACGCGTGATTCCCCTAGTGGTGATCATTGGAGTTGTGTTCATCGGAGTGGCCGTCACCATGATCGTCACCATGTCCGCCACCGTGCCCGCCGTGATGTGCATCGACAGGCTTGGTGTGTACGATTTTGGTGAGGTAACGCACGCCAGGTTTGGTGTTGAGTGCATCGAGCATCGCGTAGGCTCTCGGGCCCGCCGCGACTTTCGATACCTTCGACTCTGGATCTTTCAGGTTGCCGAAGGTCATTGCGCCCGTTGGACAGGCGGCCGCGCACGCAACGCTCGTGCTGAGCACTTCGTCGGGTACGACGTCGATCCCTTTGGCGCGATGTGTCGCCTTTGCATACCGTAGACGCTGCACGCAGAACGTGCATTTTTCCATGACGCCCATCTCGCGGGTGCTGACGTCGGGATTCAACATCAAGTTGTATGTCTCGGGCCATCTGAACGTGTGGTAGTTGAAGCGACGTGCCGAATACGGACAGTTGTTTGCACAGTACCGCGTGCCGACGCAGCGGTTGTAGATCATGGCGTTCAGGCCATCAAGGTTGTGATACGTCGCAAGTACTGGGCACACGCCTTCGCATGGTGCGTGTGAGCACTGCTGGCACATTACCGGCATGAAGCGCACGTCCGGGTTGTCTCCGGATCCTTCCCAGAAGGCATTCATGCGGACCCAGCCCATGTAGCGGTTTTTCCGATGCTGTATCGGTCCAACGGTAGGGATGTTGTTTTCCGAGGCACACGCAACCGCGCACGCCGTACAGCCTGTGCATGCGTCCAGATCGATCGCCATGCCAAAGCGGTAGGTTGGGTGTTCCGGCTCCGGGTACATATCGTACTCGTCAGCGGGAATTCGCGGGTCGTGAGGAATGCCAAGGCCGGGTGCCAGCGATCCCGTGGGTGCGCTGTCCGGTGTGCTTTCCACGTCTTTGACGTAGGAGGAGCGTGCCAAGGGGCGCCCATCCTGATCGGTATGGCCATTCAATTTGGTCATGGAGTTCTTGCCGCCAGCCTTTTTGACTGTGGCGGAAGTGCCTGCCCAGGCGACTTCGCCAGTGGCTTGATCCCGAACCCCGTTGACTAAGATATTTGGATTGGCGCCGAAATCCTTGGAGTACCGGTTTCCGACTTTGTGGCCATTTCCAACCACGACGGCAACGGCATCATCACGCATCCCGGGAGAAATGCTTACGCCGGCCACGATCTCGCCCGCCTTGGTGCTGACCCGTACCTGGCTGGAGCGGCCGACACCGAGTTTTTTCGCCGCCTTTGGCGACAACTCAGCCCACGTGCCCCAAGTGTACCCGGAAAGGGTCTCAGGAACTTCCTGCAACCACGCTTTGTTGGCGTGCCGACCATCGAACAGGTTCTGATGGCTAAAGAGCAGGAGCGCCATTCCATCGACAGGCTTGGCGGTCTTGATTGGGGGCAACTCAGCGCTAAGTGTAGCGTCCGGCTCAGGGACTGCAGCCACGGTGGCGACGCCCTTGCCTAAGACTTCGTTCCAGTACGTCGAGAACACTGCGAGGGAGCCAGAAGCTGTATGTACTGCTTCCCAACGTGCCTTGAGGTAGGCGTGAAAGTCAGCTGCGGTGAATGCACTCCCGTCCGCCCCTTCCACAAAGGCGGCCTGGACCTTTGCACTTTGCGCCAGGCCAAGGACGATGTCACCCACGCTTTTTGTGTCATGCAGGGCACGCATTGCGGGTTGCTGAAGGGCGTATGTATCCGCAGAAAGCTGTAGGTCACCCCAACCCTCCAGCGCTGTGCCGGGTGGGAGGAGAATCGCGGACTCTGGCATGTCTTCAGGCATGCTGTTCGCGATGACTGCGACCAGTTTCGCCTGATCGAAGTGCTTTTTCAGGGAGGCGCTCGGGGAGGAAAAGACGGGGTCGAGGCCGTCAACCACGATGACGGCAGCGCCGTCCAATGCACTCTCGACTTCAGCGAATGTGTTGACCTTGCCGACGTTGTTTCCGTTCGGGAAGACCGTCTCTCCGAGGTTTCCGGCCACGTGATTGAGAACTAGGGTCGCAAGCGTGAGCTCGAAAGCGTCCGGGCCCTGCGTCGAAACGCCACCGGGAAACACGACGGAAGGCTTGCTTGCGATTTGTTGTGCAAGTGCCTCGAGTTTCTCAAAGGGGACACCTGCGGCGGTTGCATTCGCCTTTGCATCCACGCCCGAAAGCCAGGTTTTGACCTGTGCGGGCGCACCCTTTTTATCGGCCACAAGCTTTGCCAAGGCAAGCGCGACGCTCGCCTCGGTTCCTGGTCTCGTCGAGAGCCAGGTATCCGCTTTTGCGGCGGTGTTGGATACACGGGGCTCGATTGCAGTGAAATGCGCTACCGGCCCATTGTCTTTGTTGCGAGCGTTCTTCCAGCCGAGCGCGTGGTTGCTTCCATCGGACCAGGTA
>Ga0163179_10002522_pt1 | contig 12715 bp, 17 predicted proteins | sample AtlANTMetagenome_FD_109643 | JGI IMG/M metagenome (GOLD analysis project Ga0163179, IMG submission 109643) | Marine eukaryotic phytoplankton communities from the Atlantic Ocean - Atlantic ANT 2 Metagenome | ecosystem: Environmental > Aquatic > Marine > Oceanic | place: North Atlantic Ocean...
AATCTTGTAGTCTAGTCGCCTGAGTCTGATCCCATTGGTGGCATTTCCAAAACTTTTACAGTTATGTCTTTTGCCATATACTCTGCCCATGGTTTGCCACAGTCGTTGCAGGTGCCGGTTGCCTGTTCCTCTGAATCTACCTCATTTCCACAATTTTTACAATATATTCGTTCATAGACCTCGGGTTGTAGAACAGTAATCATTTGACCGTTTTCCTGTTTGTATTCTGTTTTTTTAGCTTCTCTAACTAATTTCATCGCCATTATGTAATCTCCAATACTGATAATTGTACATGTATTTTTGCAGCTGTTCCAGCGGTAATCTTTATAATATCACCTTCGTTTGCAACCAAAGGTTGTTTTAAAACCTCAAAAGGATTGCCTATAGGAAAAGAATCTGTTGTCAAGTCTGTAGCTGGTAAGTACATTTTTAATAAAGTTGACTCTGTATTAGTTCCTGTTGCACTGTCTTTGTCTGTCATTGTTATTGTTACCAACACATTACTAGAATGTGAGTTGTAAAGTCGTATAGACTTAATTACCGCTGTTGTTGACGGCGTAGGAGGTGTAGATGTATCGTCTGTTGTCGGCACAGTATAAAGTGTCGTTTGCGACGTATTAGCGAGAACTAATGTTTTTGATAAAAATGTATCAGCCAATGAACCAGCTCCTTGCTAATGTTTCGTCTTTTGTTTGTTGCTCATACGAAAAGTTTAGTTGTGTTATAATTTGTTCAAGCTCACGTATTAACGTATCAAACTGAGAACGTTCGTATTCAGGTGTTGCTTGTGGTAGTCTACCAATTGTTATCTTTGCCATTATCTATTTCCATCCGGTTTGACATCTAATCTTAGTGTGCCATATCTCCATTTATCACCAACAGCTGTGCTAGAGATCACGACGTTTGCTTGTCTCCCACGACCTCTTGTGTCAACTTTTGTTGTTGTTGGTGTTACAGTTGATAAATTTATTCTTGTATTTGTATAGTTTGTAACTTTTTTATTTGATGAATGTGACGTAGCTGTAGTTCCATTTTGCGCTCTAGTTATACCAATTAATTTATTTAAGGTTGTGTTGTTTGTGCTGTAAGCAATAATTTCTGTTCCTATAAGAACAGACCCATCAGTGGTTGGAAAATTACTAGAATCTTTTAAATTTATTTCTGCAGATGTACCTGACAAACTAGAGCTAATTGCTGTTTTTAAAGAATCAGTTGTTGTTGTTTGAGAAAAATCTTTAAAAGTTAATAATACATTTGCACTACCTTTTTGATTTTTAAAGTCAGGTATATATCTAGATATAGATAATACGTCTTCTCCATCCTGTATGTCAAAATCAGCAGACTGTAAAAAACATTCCATGGCTTGTATATCATTGTCTGTTCCTTCTTCGTGTTGATAAATTATACTAGAACCATCTGTTGCACCAAGAACAGTAGGTGAATCACCAGTAACAGTTGGATTATATTCTGTTGCATATGGGACTTGATAAACTCCGTAATCTAACCAAGTTGTTCTAGCTAATGAATTCGTGTACCACGTTCCTTCAACATAGTTGTAAGTTACGTTTCTATCTATAAAGTTAGAATCTTTACTAGCATAAAACCAAGTAATTTCGTTAAAGTCAGAATTTAATCCTGCATATACTAACGGTTGTTGTGTAATACTAAAATCATCAAACACATAGTCTTGCACAGAACACGGTATTTTTTTAACCGCACCATCAAACATGTAGAATGATTGTTGACTCATCCAGAATGTAGTACCGTTTACATCTACAGCAGCATAAGGCGACACTGCTCCACAGTTAGAAGCTAACTGAGATAAACCAAATATAAAAGGTGGTCCAATAAATTGTAATTGGTGTAGTGATGTATCTGTCCATATAAGAATACCACCACGAGATCTTAGTGTTGTAATAATTTTAGAACCATCTTGTATTCTAAATGACCCTGCTGTGTTTGTGCTTGTTGGTGACCATGTAGTAAAATCTTCTTGTGATGAGAATCTTAAAAATAAATCATCTTTACTTGTTGTTGTACCAATAGTTGTTTCTGTGCCCATAAGGATGACGTGTCTATCAGGTGTAGATAAAATTAAATGTCTTGATGCAGTCGGGGCATTAGCACTGGCTACAACCGCTCTTGTTGTAACACCAGAAGATGTATCCCATCTAAATAAAGAACCATTGCTTTGTAAGCACAATAAATCTTCTCCAAAGTTTTCAAACACCCAATACCTAGAATCTAGAATAGTTGTCGAGGATGATGCTGCTTCGTTCCAACTTGTAGCATTTATAGTTGTATTTGATGCATCAAATATAATTGTAACAACGGTATTATCCGCATGTGCTGCTGCATCGTGACTACCAGCAGACACCGTAGTTGTGCCTTCGTTAGTTGTAAGTTGTCTAGTAACAGTTAGTGTGTTGCTCGATACACCAGTCACTTTCATAATTTCTTGGTCAATTAAAATATAATCATCTTGTTCAAACTTACTACCATCGTCAACATCAACACCTGTTTCTGTTGTATCCAACACCTCGTTAAGTTGGTCTGTAACTCTACCAGTGCTAGCTAGACCATTCCATGGATCAATACCCCAACCATAACCGTATGTGTTAACTTCTTCACCAACACTTAATTGATACTCAACATCCACGGTGCTCGATCCACCGCCCGTGGCACCTGAGCTAGCGTTGCTTGAGTGTGTCACCGTATAAACACTAGAACTAGTAACAGATGTAATTTCAAACTCTGCATTCATGTCTAGTCCACCGACAGCATCCGCGTTAGAAAAAGTTACAAAGTCTCCTGCTTTTGCTCCGTGACCTGCATCAGTCACAGTTACAATTGCTGATCCATTAGTTGTTACAAAGGGGTTTGTAAGATTGCTTTCTGTTGCACGAAGAGGTGTAATGTCGGAAATAGAACCCTCTGTATAAACATATAATTTTTTATCTGTGCCAATAGCCAAGTATCTTGTTCCATCAAGAGATGACCATGCAAACTGCGCACGCACAGCTCCGTATATTTTATCTGTAATTAATTTTATCCAACCACCAATTTTTTCTGGTTGACCATAACGAAAACGTACATTCTCTCCGTCAACCCATTTACCCTCAGCACCATATTCAGTGCTTTGTTTATCAAACCCAGCTGCAAATTTATATGATTGTAATGGCATTACGTAATCCTTACAAACTGATAACTAATAGATCCAGCACCACCAGCACCACCGGCTGTATTACCAATAACAGGGATTTGAGCAGAACCGCCACCGCCACCGCCACCAATGCCTCCAGTGCCACCTGCTGTACCCGATCCTGACGAAGAACCGCCACTGCCACGGTTAGTACCAGCACCATTATGACCACCAACTGACCCATTAATTCGTTGGTCATCACCACCAATATTACCATTATTACCGCCAGCACTGCCATTGGCTAATGTTCCGGTGCTTACTGAAACACCCGCTGTTGTTGTACCGGAAGAAAGTCTTGTTGCACTACTACCAGATCCACCTGACCCTGCTGTGTTTGATCTTAAGGGACCTTTAACACCTCCACCTGAAACAGAAGAACCACCACCTCCACCTAAAGATAAAATTGTAGTACCAGAAGAATTTACCACTGTTGTTGCACCGCCACTACCTGCGCTACCACTATACACGCCTGTTCCTGCTGCTCCACCACTACCAACAGATATGCTTAAATTAGTGCCTGCAGTAACTGTTAAATAAATACCAGCAGCATAAGCACCACCACCGCCACCTGGTCCAGCAGACTCACCACCAGCCTTGTCATAGTCTGCACCTCTGTAACCACCGCCACCTGCTCCAAACGCTGATACAATGTAAATGGCGTTAGCACCTGAAGGAACAGCAACAGTGCCTGTTGTTGACGATGCAGATGTTGTTGAGAATGCTGTGGTGTCATAAAAATCAGAAAAAGAAATTGCTCCTGAACTAGGTATGGCATTACCACTACCATCAGTAGCACCAGAATAAACTAATGATCCTGCAGAATAATATTCGGACAAACTATTTGGCTGAGAGCCACCCCACTCCGCAACAATTTCTGTAGTATTTAGTGAACCACTAGATTTAATAGTCATTACTTAGACTCCTTGAGTGATTCAACCTCTGCTTTCAATTCTTTGATTGCTTCTATTAAAATGCCCACCATGTTGCCGTAAGCAACAGATTTATATTCACCGTCTTTTACAACTTCAGGTAAAATGTTTTCAACTTCTTGTGCAATAACCCCGGTCCCCGCTTCACCGTCCCTGTTAAAATAAACACCGCGCATGTCGGATACTTTATCGAGAGCATTTGGTATTGTTCTAATATCAGATTTTAAATTCATGTCAGAGAATGCTGTAATATCACCCGAAGCTGTTATACTAGAGCTACCTACTATAGTTCCAGAAAATGTTGCATTTGCACCACTAAAAGCAAGAGCTTGTGTGCTGCCAGATTTAATATTTAAATTACTTCCACCACCACTATTTAAAGTTCCAAAAAGTGTTCCGCCATCTTTTAAAAAAATATCTCCACCATCAGCATCAAGTATAATGTCAGCAGCAACATCAAAAGTTAAACTACCAGATGTATGAGCATAACTGCCACTGGTTATTGTTGTGTTACCACTGTTGATACCATTGGTTGCTGTAATTAATCCTGTAAGTGTTGATGTGCCCGTAGCTTCAAACGTACCTGTAACTTTAGCTCCCGCTGTTAATGTTTCAAATCTTTTTGTATTGTTTGAATATAACTCTGCATTGCCATCACCAGTAAACACAGCCATGGTTTCTGATTGATCTGCTTTTTTTATTTGTAACGTGCTAGCATTTATGTCTAATGCACCAGTGCTACAAGTTATGTCACCTACACTACCATTGTGTGTAAGTTGTAAATCATCTCCTGCGGTAGTGCCATCTCCTCCTATGCTAAAAACAGCACTATCATTTAATAATTTAAGATTACCGTTTACTGTTGGGTTTTTAAATTTGTATGCAATTGATTCGTATGTAAAAGTTGCCATTATTTATTCTTAAGCCTCCATCCATGTGTTGAGTCTTGATACACTAATGCAAACGCTGCGTTGTTTGTATCAACGACCATTTCGTCACCAGCAGTATTACCCATAATTCTTTCACTACCAGGTTCTATTGTTAAATTAGACGTATCAAATGTTCCCTCTGAGTCGATAAAAGAAACGGTGTCACCTTGAGAGGGAGACGCTGGTAATGTAATTGTAAATACACCACCACTTGTGTCTGCAAAAATATTGTCACCAGCAAACGCTGTATAGGTTCCTGTTTTTTCTATATAGTCAGCTGATCCCGTTTTTAATTCATACCAACTAGTTCCGTCTGTTGCTACAAATTTAGTTCTACTTGGTAATAATATAATTGTGTTACCGCTCGCACCTAATCTCATAGTTATTGTAGCGGTAGAGGATCCGTTAATTAATAAATATAATTTTTCTACAGCCGGAAACTGAACAATGTGTGTTCCACCAGTACCACCAGCCGTGCCTGTAAATCTTAATGCTGCTTGTCTAGCTTGGTTGTCAGCTTGTGCTTGTGGTCCGTTACCTGTGGTTAGTGTTGTTGTTTGCGCTGAGCTTGAGCCCATTGCAATTTCTTCAACACCGGCTATTGCTTGTTCAATAGCTTGGTTAAAATTATTGTTGGTTGTAGTTCCCCAAGACCCAGCTTGTTCACCATCACCAATAAGTTCTATTTTTAATCTGGTTGAAAATGTTGATGCCATTTATGCGTTTCTCCAATTCGTAGTTTCAGGCGTATCTTCGGTGTCCACGTCTGTCCACGTTGATGTTTCATCCGTCACATTATCATCAACTCCAGCCCATGTAAACAACGAAGGTGAGCTGACAGCCGCAGAAAGCAATAAACTTGACGGTGTAGCAGCTAGCTTTAAAAGAAAATCTGACCCTAAACTTTCAACTGTAGCCGTCATACTTAAATTAGCATTTGTAGCTATAAACCTAGTTTCTGGTGTAACGCCAACAGCAGGTATAGACATGGTTTGCCCAGAAGGCAACATAATTACCAATTGTGATGTGGTGCCGACAGCAGAACTTAAACCCTGACCAGTAACAGCTATAAGAGCACCACCAAGAATAGTACCACCAGATATTGCCGATGTTATAGCTTGGCCTGTTCCAATGTGTCGAGCATCCGCCGTTGTCTGTGACGAGAATCCTGAGTCAGAAAAAGCGGCGAAACCAAACATTAGTGATTATCCTTTAGTTGGGTCAGACGCATCGTCTCTAGCTTTTCTGTTTTTATAGTCAGAACGAGCCGTGACCAGTGCTACAAAGTCTGCTTGATTAGATGGAATAGAATCTGTAAATGAATCATCATTCATTAATCTAGTTGTCCAATTTTGTTGCATACGTTTCCAACAGTTGTTGATTTTACCATCAACTGCTTTCTGTATCCAATCGTCTAGACCAGCATTGTCTGTATCGTTGTATAAATCATTAGACAGAATTTTTTGTTGTAAATCTGTTAATGTTATTTCTTTTTTATGATCAGCCATGTTTTACCTCCTTTAAGGTTGATTGTTTCGTCATTATCCCAATAAATATCCTGAGAAAGTTGTTGCACCAGTATTTATGTCAACTTGGTTATTTGTACCGCTATTAATATAAAACCTAACATAAGCCGTATCTCCAGAGTCCATTTCGTATACATTTGCTACTTGAACAGGATAATAATTTGGGTCTGAGTCAAAAGCAGAAACAGTAAATAAATGACTCCACATACTATGATTACTTGTTTCTAATCTTACACCAAGATAATCACCACTACTGCCATCTACTGCTTGAAATAGAATAGCAGCACACAACATATATTTTCCTGTTACAGGTGCAGTAAAAGTGTAAGTGCTTGTATTAAAATCAGCGTTTATATCAAATCTACCCGTACTTGAGTCATCGTTAAATTGTAAAGTATGATACTGGTTGATATCCAAATTATCCATTGTAGCTGGTGTAACTCTAAAAGCTGGTTGTAGTGGCTTGGTTACTGCACCAGTTGAATCTATAGCCATTTTAGTTCCAGCGTTAGCTCCAAAATATAAAGCGTTTGTGCTGCCGTGTTCGTACTGAATATAACCAATGTCGTTATCCCCACTATCACCAAAAAATATAGAACCTGTATTTGATGTTCCACTTAACACACTTAAACCTGCATTAGCAGAATTTTCAATAACAAGCTCGTCTGCGTGAACAGATGCACTTGCACTACTGTCTGCTGATTTAATATGCACCCCTACTCCTAAGTCAGCGGCACTTAATGCTGTACCTGCAAAAATATCTACACTATCTGCAAGCTTAGCTTTTGTTACATTAGCGTCAACAAGCTTAGCTGTAGTCACAGAACCATCAGTCGGTGTCACCGTTCCGCCATTATCTGAACCTAGTAGTATGGCAAAGAAACTTGTGTTGGCAGCAGGTGCCGTTGTGAATGTCAGTGTGCTTGATGATACTGTAAAGTCTGTGCCTGGTTTTTGTATTACACCACCAAGAGATAAAAGTATCTGGTTAACATCACCAACGGTTACGTTGGTAGAATTAACTTGCATTGTGTGCGTGGTATCAGAACCGTCGAACCCTGATGAAATGTCATCGAGTTGTCTAAACGCTCCTGATTGTAAACCTCTTCCTATGTATGACATTAATCGGCCTCCTCTATATTATTGCCGTCTATTGCTGCCCATTCAAGAATAGCTTGGTAATCTGCATTAGCAGAATTTATTGGAACAGATAAAACTTTAACCATTCCATCAGAATTTGTTGGGTAAGTTACATTAATAACATTTACACTTTCTGTGTGTGGGTCTTTTTGTTTTTTTATTGTACATCCTTCAAACATATTTTCTCCTATAATTCTGCATTAAGCGCAATGTAAGCACTTGCTTCAGTGCTTGCTAAAACCCTACAAGCTTTTCCAGCATTACTTGTTCCTACTGCATCACTAGCTGTAGCGTATAAAGAACTAATATGCTCATTACCAATCCAATAAGTCCAAGCTCCATCTACTGTTCCATTAGCTGTTTGACCATAATAATATTTAAAATAATCTGTGCCTGACCCTTGCTCTACTGTTGGTTGTGTTCTCATTGGTGTAATATGTCTAAAGTCTATATCAATTTGAGTTGATGAGTAAAAATCTCCTAGTGCTACATACTCATTAGTGCTACCGTTTCCTTGAACAGGTTTCCAATAATATCTACAACACCTGTTAAATTGAACATCGAAAGGTATGTTTTCAAAATCTGATGCGTCATCTCCAACTTCTAATTGTATCGCTGTAATTAATATATTGTTATCTGTTGAGGTAAAAAAGTTTGGAACATCTTCAGAGGCATATGCCACATTACCCGTCCAAGAGCCAGCAGGGTCTTGATAATTAGCTCCTATTTGTAAATTTATGTTTAATAATCCACCTGTAGCGTTGCCAGCGTTTATTGAACCATAATTTGTAGGCGGAGCAGGTATAGTAATAATTTTCTTTTCCCAAGTATCCGCTGAACTAACTGTAAAATTGAAAGGATAATAGTATGTTGTGTTGCCGTCAGTAGAACCATTGTAATACCAACTCATGCTGTGTGTCCCAGTTAAATTACTCTTAAACCAGAAACTTAAAGTTAATTTTTGAGCGTCCGATGTTCCGTATCTTAATTTAGATTGTAAAAAAGAAGATGCCTCAACGTGCTGTCTTACCATTGAGTAAGCATTAGCATCTATTGAAGTATCAGTTGTTGTGCATTTTATTTCCAAATAGTTTTGTTGACCTGTTGTTGCTTGGTCGGCTAAAGAATTAGATTTTTGTTGTGTTGTGTAAGCACCACCTAAATTACCTGTAAATGTTTTCCATCTATCAACTGTGGTAAATGTTCCATTACCAGCTGCTACGGCTGAAGTGCTTCTTTGTGCAATTTCAAAATTACCATTAATAATTAAATTTTTAAAATTAGTGCCGCCTCCGCCTTCTACAAATGGTGCTTCTACTTTTGTTTGTGTCATACTATTCCTCTAAATCGGATTACTATCTTGAAAAGTCTTCCAAGCAGCTTTCACAGAATCAGTCCACACTGCGTTTGCCACTGCTTGTACTTCTGCATCTTCACCAGATATGTCTAAGTCAGGGGTTAGAACATGTCTATGGTATTTTCTAGAAAGTTCGGTGCCGTCTTCTTTAATAACAGTGTCAGCTCTAACCTGCACGTGTTTATACTTACCTACTACTTCTATTTTTGATATTTCTGTTGTTTTTGTTATTGCCATTTTTTTCTCCTTATAAATTTTTATGAAACATAATACATGATTGAAAATATAAATCCGCCATTATTTGATAGCTCACTTTGTAATAATGCAGTTGTACCAGCAGTTGAATCCCAAATTAGTAATGGAACAGTTGCGTAATTTATTCTTGCATAACCACCAATGTGATAGCCAGCAGTTATATTTAAGTTTTCTCCATAACTTACATTCATGCTTGAATAAGCACCATTTTCACCAATTACACTAAATGGAAGCCCTGTCATAGTTAAACCCTGAGTAGAAGTGGCACTGCCTAGTGCAGCACCAATTGCATATCCAGTTAATGTTACCAAGTTTCCAACTTTTGTGTACTTACCATATTTGTAAGTGCCGTGCATAGTCATAGCTCCTGATGAAGTTGTAAAACCAAGTGTACAGTCACCTTCTTCGTAATCATCAAGTAATTCAGACGACATAGTTGTTCCATCAGAAGTGACAGCAAAATCTATACCGTGTCCACCTGATCCTCCAAATGTTATGTTTCCATCAGTTAGCGTTAGACCGTCAGCCACAACTACATTGTTACCTGACGTGCTTTGAACTTTTAATCTATCTGTGCCCCCAGTTTTAAAATCTATCTGGTCATCGGTGTCCGCGCTTATTGTTGTATCGGCATCTGCATCGAGAATGAGTTGGTCCGATGCGCCGTTGAGATCTAATGATGCAGCTTGGCCAATGGGTAGTGCGCCACCAATGTGTATTGCATTTACTTCTGAATTATTTGGTGCCGTGCCGACTAAAGTTAGTGTTGTCCCTGATACAGTAAAGTCATCAGTTGCTTCTTGTACAACACCATCGATTGTAACCAAAATAGCTGATTCGTTAAAAGGAGTTTTACTTAATGTAAAAGTTTTATTGGCTGTGCCGTCACCTGTAAATTTATCAGTGACAAAACCTTGGAAAGTATCAGCGGGTAATGTTTGTCCAATATAACTCATTAGTCTGCGTCCTCTATTGTGTTACCTGCATCTACCCATTCAAGCACTTGTTGATAGTGAGAATTTTCTTTATTTAAAGGTATTGTCCAAACACTATCATCGTTGTAAGTAACTTTTAAATTACATACGACACTTGAATCAAATGACGACATTTGTTTTTTTACACTTTTTATACTTGGAACACTGCCCGACCAATTCATCAACTACCTCCTGACGCTGTTCTAGTGCCAGCTGAATTAAACTCACAATCATACTCTATGTATGCATTGGCATCATTTTGAACTAGTATGAGTGCGGGTCTATTGACTGTTAAACCACTTGCAACATTTGGTTGAACTAATGAAGATAAAGTCCCATCATAAAAATTAACAGATGCCCAGCCGGTATAAGCCGGAGTGTCACTATCACCAAGACCTCCATATACTTTAACATTGCCACTATACGCTATTGATCGCTCCGTTCTCGGTCGCACTGGATTGGCAACATAACAACTAATTTGAGTAGCATGATTAGCTATACCTGAGCCAAAACATGGATAATAACTTGATGCTGTATCAGTTGATTGTTGTCTATAATAATACCTTAAACACCTGTTTTCAGTTATGTCTCTTGGTAAGTGTTCAAAGTCTGATGCTGTGTCTCCTATCTCAAGTTGACAACCAGCTAAATAAAAATTGTTACTTGTTGAACTCATAAAGTTTGTTTGGTTGGATGTGCCTAGTGACGTAACAGCGTTAGCCCAAGCCCCTGCTGTGCCGTGAAAATTACTACCCAAAGACAAACTAAACTGCACCCATAAACCTTCACCATTATTATTATCTATTGCTCCAGCAGAAGCTTTTAAAACATCACCGTTTGTATCACCTGGTCCGTAAGTAATTATTTTTTTCTCCCAAGTGTTGGCTGAGTTAATTGTATATTCTTTTGGTATATAATAATAAGTTTGATCTATTTTACGAATTACAGCTGTAAAAGTTCCTGTAAGATTAGATTTAACCCAAAAAGAAAGTGTTACATTTTTTGCATTGTCAGTTCCCCACTGTAGTCCTTGACAATTTTGAGCCTCTATAACTTGACTGATAAGGGCAAACTGTGCTGCTGATATACTTGTATCAGTGCCTGTGCATTTGACTAACAGTGCATTTCTTTGTCCTGTAGTTTCAAAATCATCGTTGTCCAGCGCACTCTGTTCTTGTGTTATCGTCCCGTCATTAAACTCCCAAGTTTGCCATCTATCAGCCCTATAAGTGCCGAGAGAGCTGGATGCTGTAACTGTGGAAGCACTTGTTCCTCTTTCCCAAATTAAAAAATCTCCGTTGATAAGAAGATTTTTAAAATTGCCCCCAGCATTTTCTAAACCACTTGCAGGTATTTTTTGTACCATCTTACGTAATCTCCATGATTGACAACGTGCCTGATAACTGATCAGCCACGGAACAATCTACTTTTATAACGTCAGTAGCTTGTAAAATAACTTTACTTGTACCTAGAACGTCTAGCGCTCCGCCTGCTGGTATTGGTGCATCTTTAATTAAAAAAGCTGTACCATTAGTCGCTGCAGCTCCAGCGTTTACACCTGTTGCTGTATCACTCACCAATTCTACTTCTGCTGTTACCGTTGAACCGCTTATATTTGCTAAACGTAATCCAATAAGTACAGTGGTTGTAGCAGGTGAACTAGGTACAGTATACATGGTATATGCCGTGCCCGCGGAGGCAGGTTCTGCTGCAAAAGTTACTACTCTAAATGTGTTTGCCATCTTATTTTCTCCTTATCCTAATGCAATAGCTAGGGCTGTCGCGCCGCCGTCAGTATACGTGCTTATGTCCGTCATCGCAACTTGTTTCATGGTACCGTCATCATTAAGCACCACTCTATCACCATCTGCCAATGTTGTAGAGCTGGCTGCAGTGCCACCATCCATAATATTAAGCTCTGTTGCTGTTGATGTGACCCCATCTAAAATGTTTAATTCTGCAGCTGTGGATGTCACGTTGGTGCCACCTATATCTAGAGTGGTCATTGATACTTCTCCAGCCACCGTTAAGACTCCACTTGCAACTGTCATTAAATCTGTATCGCCAGTGTGTCCTATGGTTGATCCATTGATAATTACGTTATCTACAGTTAGTGTAGTCAATGTGCCGAGTGATGTAATGTTTGCTTGAGCTGCAGTTTGTAGTGTACCTGCTAGTTGTGTTGCTGTTAGTCTACCTGTGCTTGGGTTGTATGTTAAATCACCGTCTGATTCTAATCCTATATTACCACCATCTACATCACCACCCGCTGTAAAGACGATAGCGTTATCTTCGTTTGTGCTTTCGTTATCACTAATAGTTACTGTTGTCGCTACTGCTGCTGTAGTTGCATTTGTAACTGTAACTCCTGCAATTACAGTGTTAAGTGCTGTGCCACCAATT
>Ga0163179_10002523_pt1 | contig 12712 bp, 9 predicted proteins | sample AtlANTMetagenome_FD_109643 | JGI IMG/M metagenome (GOLD analysis project Ga0163179, IMG submission 109643) | Marine eukaryotic phytoplankton communities from the Atlantic Ocean - Atlantic ANT 2 Metagenome | ecosystem: Environmental > Aquatic > Marine > Oceanic | place: North Atlantic Ocean...
CGCGGCGCGCGCAACCTGTTGGCCATGGCCATGGGAGCGGATCGTGCCGAGCTGGTCGAGTTTGCCGTTGAGCTGTGCGCTCAATACCCGGACTCTCCCTTCCCCGAGGGACTCGAGCGCTTCTTGTACTGTGGCTCAGCGGACCGAGCGGTAAACACCCTGGCCATCGAAAAGGCCACTGAGGCTGTCGACCGAGCCGCTGGCTGGGCAAAGCTCGCAGGCGACGAGTCATCCCTTGCCTACGTCGAGCTCTTGCGCTGCCGGCTGCTGGTGCGCCAGGGGCAAGCAGAGGAGGCACGCGCCCAGGGCGAGAGAGCAGCAAAGCAGTTGCTGGCCGCTGGTGACGACGTTCGTGCAGGCGAGACCTTTAACCAGCTCGCCATGATCGCGCTAGGCACGGGGCAGGCAAAGGCCTCTGAGACCTACCTTCGCCAGGCAAAGAAGGCCTCGACCATCCCGCCAGTCATGGCGCACTCCCAGTACATCGAGGGCATCCTCAACAAGCGTAAGGGACAGCAGGCCAAGGCCGCAGAGTGCTTCGCCCGCTCCGTTGAGTTGTCTACCGAGGCGGGCAACCTGCTCCTCGGACTCGAGGCGATGCTCGGGCAGGCGGAATGCTCGCTCATCACTGGCCGCGGAGCGGAAGTAGCGCCCATCTTAGAACGAGCGCTTGAGATCAGCCGAGCCGTACGCAACGTGCCCCGTGAACGCCTGGCTGCACGACTACTCTGCCAGGCAGAGGCCGCACGTGGACAACTCGAGGCTGCCTTCGAGATGTCGTGCCATGCGCTGGAATTGACGAGAGAGATCGGCGACGGCGGCGAAGAGGGTGATCTGTATCATTGCGGTGTGTTCGGCACCATGGCCGGCAAAGAGCAAGAGGGCCTCGACTATCTCGAAGCGGCCCGCGCTGCCTGTAAAGATGAGACGAAGTCGGGCCTGCTCCCTGAGGTTTTGTTCAACATCGCTCAGATCAAGCTCAAGGCCGAAGAATACGGCGCCGCCCAGGCTGCCCTTGAGCAGGGACTCGGCCTGGTACAGGGTGAAGGCGACCGCGGCCGCGAGATCCGCTTCCTCGAATCCCTTGGCAATCTGCTCAGTTCCCGTGGCGAGCACAGCGGCGCTGCGGCGCGCTACAAGCAAGCTGCAGATCGCGCGCTGGGGCCGCAGGCCAAAGAACTGCGACGCAGCCTACGCAAGCGCATCGAGCAAGAGCAAAAGCTGGCCGTGGGCGCCGGCGCCTGATCAGCTCGTAGCCTTCTCGACTCGACGCTGGCAGTTCTGCACGAAGTCCCAGTCGACCCCTTGGGGGAAGCGCTGACGTAGTTCCGCCTCAATAGCTGTAGGCACACTCTGGCCAAGCACCCGATACAGGGCCAGGAGTGCCTCGACCCGCACGAGGTGCTCGTAGTCTTCTTCGACGACTGCCTCAACCAGGGCCGAGAGCACCTCGAGGTCAGAGGTCGCGGCACAGTGCAATGCCAGGGCCGTTGCGGCGGGCGCGCGGCGAAAGTCTGGCCCCTCGGCCAGGGCGCGTAATAGTCCAGCGCGCTCCTCGTCGGGCTCTCTTCCTGGAGTCCTGGCGGTGACCACGCCCTCTGGCGGACGAAGATTAGGAAGCGAATCACTACGCGAAGCAGAGGGGGCGCGGTCTGCGTCGGCTCCCCTGGAACTCGCACCCGCTCGGTGTCCTCCTACGGTTGACCCCGCCTCAGGACGAACAAAGTCGGGCTCGTTGAGAAGTAACGGTAGATAGGCAGCACACATCACTACGGCCACTGCCGTGACAGCCGCCCAGAGTAACGAACCGAACAGATACCAGCCAAAGAATGCACCTATGAGAAGACCAACTGAGAGCCTCAGCACGAGGCTGGCGCGCGGATTCATCGGTTTTCTCTCGGTGGCCAGAAGTTGACCAGATCGGCCGAAACAGGGAGCCTTTGTCGATGACGAGCAACGACAAAAGCGAAGGCGCTACCGCTTCTCGCCCACTGCTGGCCTGGTTGATCCTGGGCCTGGCAATGCTTGCGTTTGCTGTCCTGCAGACAAAAATCCTGGGCTGGAAGTCGGTGAGCTTGATGGCCGAATGGCCCATCGACCTGACCTTCTTTCACAACCTCGTCTGGAACCTCAGCGAAGGCAACGGACACATTCAGTCCGCCAGCTACCACGAGCCCCCCGGCTTCTTCGGCGAGACCCACTTCGAGCCCATCATCCTGCTGGCCGTGCCCTTGTACTGGCTCGTGCCCAGCTTGACGACGCTGTTTGCTGTCCAATCGATGCTCCTGGCCTTGGGTGCTGTCGGAGTTTACCGTCTCGCTCGCGCCGAGTCCGCCGGCCCCCTGGCTGCAGCGATGGGTGGACTCATCTATCTGGGTTGGTGGCCGCTGTGGCGTATGGCTATGGCCGACATTCGGCCGCTGACCTGGTCGATCCCCTTCTTACTGCTGCTGATCGCCGCGCTCCGCGAGAACCGCAAGTGGGAGTCCTTTACCTGGGCTCTGCTCGCCTGCCTGTGCCGTGAGGAGGTCACTCTGCTGGTCGGCACCGCGGCGCTCGCATCGATGGCGTGGAAGACGACCCACCGCGAACAAAGAAAACAGATAGCGAAAGCAGTAATAGCAGCCACTGGGATGTTTCTTGTAGTCAGCTCTGCGCTGCGCTTGAGCGTTACTTTCTACATTCAGCCCGGAGAGTGGATCCGAGACCTTCTCGGTGGTCGCTTAGGCGAGACCGGCGCATCAGACTGGGGCCGCACTCCAGCATCCATGCTCGGCGATCGCATCCGTTACTTCTTTGAGTGGCTCATGCCGGTAGGCGTCGGTGCCCTGCTCGCCCCGGAGCTGCTGCTAGCTGCGGCGCCGCTGGTGGTCTACCTGTTCAGCCAGGCCCAATGGGAAGCTACCTGGGACGGACCCTATATCCACCATCCCGCCCCAGCCGTGGCACTGGCCGCAGCCGCCGCTGCGGTGGGTTGGACGAAAATTCTCCGTCGACCCAAGCTTCGTCCGGGAGCAGTAGTCGCTGTACTCGCTGTCCTGATCGCCTGGGAAGGCCACAACATCCATGCACATTGGCAATCCCACGTCTTGCCTGAGATCGCACCCTGGCTGATACAGGATGAGGGCCGCTATCAAACTATGGACGTCGACGATAAAGAGCGCTTGCGAGAACGAGTCCGAGGAGTAGAGGAGCTTCGTAAGCTGGTACCCGACGATGCAGCGATCGTCACTGACTACGACACCTTGCACCTGTTCTCGGGTCGCTTCGCTGTGTACTGCTACCAACAGATGGAGATCGAACCAGTCGCGCCCCCTGCGGAAGGCCTTTCCGAGCCCCTGCTGCCCTATAGCCCGAGGCTTACTGACAGTCAGATCAGCGAGCATGCAGACATCCGATACCCAGTGCCGAATCCTCCCCGACGTCAGCCCTACTGGGCGCTGGTTCACCAGGACCACAAGGCCTGGCATCTGCGGGTGCAGGCCGCCGGGATGGTGCGCATCGCAGCTGCCTCAGAATGGGTACTCTATGGACCCAGCGAGGCGGTCGGCCGAGATTCGGGCTAGGATCCTGACGTGGACAGCGTATTCGACGAACTCTCTCTCAAGCTCCGTTCCCGCTACCCCTATGTCTATTTCCTGACCTGGGAGGAAGAACGCGCACTGCGAGGCATCCGCAAGCTGGCTAAAGAGCAGAAGCGGCCTCTATGGCAGTGGTCTGTGGTCTCTGGCTTACAGCACAAAAAGACCAGTCCAGAAGGCACCAGGTCGGCCGAAGCTGCGCTCGCTCATCTGAGCACAGAGAAGAGCCCATGCATCGTCGTCCTCAAGGACTTTCATCATCATATTGAGCGTCCAGAGGTCGCACGTCAGTTACGAGATCTCAGCCTGCAGTTAGCCGAACGCAGCCAGACACTGATCTTCCTTTCTCCGAGCGCAGTGGTCCCTACTGAGCTCGAAAAAGACATCGCGACCCTTGAGCTGCCCCTGCCCGGACTCAAAGAGGTCGCTCGCCTCTTCCACACGCTCGTCAAGGGCCAGAAGATCGAAGTGGATCTCGAGTTGTTCGAGCAGGTGGTCAAGGCGAGCCTGGGACTCACCGAAGACGAAATCAAGCGTGTCTACAGCAAGGTCCTGCTGCGAAGTGGCTCATTCTCTCGCGAGCAGGTGGTCGATATCATCTCGGAAAAGAGCCAGATCATTCGGCGGTCGCAGTATCTGGAGTTTCACCCACTCAACACGACCATGGGAGAGGTCGGCGGTCTTGAGAACCTCAAAGACTGGCTCAACTCCCGTACCGGGTCCTTCTCTGAAAAGGCGCGCTCCTATGGCCTGCCCCAGCCGCGTGGTGTGTTTCTGCTTGGCGTTCAAGGTTGCGGCAAGTCACTAACCGCAAAGGCCATCGCCGATCTCTGGAAGGTGCCCCTTTTACGACTCGATGTTGGCGCCCTGGTGCTCGGCGCATCCACTGCCGAAGAGGGCTTGCGGCGCGCTATTCGCATCGCTGAGTCCATGGCCCCTGTAGTGCTCTGGGTCGATGAGATCGAGAAGGCCTTTGCCGGTGTGGATAGCGGAGCGGGCGACAGCGCCAGCGCGGCCCGCATCTTCGGAAGCTTTATTACCTGGCTGCAAGAGAAAGATGCGCCTGTTTTTGTTGTCGCAACCGGTAATGACGTCCGGCGGCTGCCACCTGAGTTACTTCGTAAGGGTCGCTTCGACGAGATCTTCTGGGTCGATCTGCCGGACATCCACGAGCGCGAGGCCATCTTCAGCATTCATCTCGGCCGGCGAGGTCGCCGAGCTGCAGACTTTGATTGCTGGGAACTGGCTGAAGTATCTGACAAGTTCTCAGGGGCCGAGATCGAACAGTCCATCGTCGATGCCATGTTCCAGTCCTTTGCCGAGGACCGCGAGGTAGAGACGCTCGACATCCTGCGCGCCCTGCGCCAGACGGTTCCCCTGGCGAGGACTATGGATCAGGCGATCAAGGAGCTCAAAGAGTGGGCCCACGACCGCACCCGGCCAGCCACCTATGACAGCCGTAGGGTGGACTACTTCAGCCTGTGGGCAGAGGCCGAAGTCAGCGAAGAACCGGGCTGAACCGTTTCAGCAGATCGGGGAATAGAGTCGCTAGCGCATCGAGATGCTCAGAGTCCAGATACTCGCGCCACTCTCCGGGCCTACCGCTCCGATAGTGATGCATGGGATCCTGCTCCCCTCTCTTCCGCCCGCCTGAGAGTGCTTCGAAGTTGTGGCGGCCGAGCAGGGCGAGCAGAGCGGCGGAGTCGATCCTTCGACGCTGTGCACCCTGCCCGCGCACGCGCGAAAGAGCCGCCCTGGTGCGAGAGCGAAGTCCCTTTTTACTGGGCTCCACAAGAGGGCTGTTCTCCGGGCTCAGCAGCTCAAGATGTTCCAAAGCGCGACGGAGCCCACTGAGTGGATCCTCTACAAGACTCTCGAAGCTAAGTTCCAGTACGCCGGGCCGCTCATAGTCCCAGTCCTGCATTTGTCGGAACTGCTGGCGACGGCACTGCAGCTCCGCAAGAAGCCCCTGTGTGACATCCATGGATTGGAGTTGAGCGCGATGCTCCTCTAAGCCCTTCCAATAGTCCGTGGGGTGACTGTTTCGATGAGAAAAGTAGGAAGAGACAAGGATATCCCTGGGATCACGAACGACGTGCACACCGCGCAGTTCGGTAAGCCCCTGCACTTGAACGTCATCGGCGTTCATATAGACAAGCACCTCGACGGACTCGCGCTGTACAAAGGCGCTCAGGTCACCGCCCACCATGTCCGCATCGAAGATCTGCGCGAAGCGATGACCGGTGTGACTACAGACCTCTTCAAGCAGGCCACTGAGCCAAGTTGAGCCACAGCGATGGTGGCAGAGCAGGGCTCGCAGCACCGCTACTCGCGCTCGTGCTTGAGGGGCCTCTCCATGAGGGCTGAGGCCAGCTCACCCGGAGGGCGACCGTCATAGAGGATCTCATGCATCGCTGTGACCAGAGGCATGTCCAGGCCCATGGAGCGGGCCAAAGAAAAGGTCGAGGCGGTCGTCTTGACGCCCTCAGCTACCTGACCACCGAGACTGGCGGTGACCTCCTCAAGAGTCATGCCTCGCCCCAAGCCCTTACCGACGGTTCGGTTACGGCTGAGATCGCCGGTACAGGTAAGCACCAGATCACCCATACCCGCAAGGCCCATAAAGGTGAGCGGCTCTGCCCCGCGGGCGACGCCGAGGCGACTCATCTCGGCGAGACCACGGGTGATGATGGCGGCGCGAACATTGTGTCCAAAGCCCAGGCCGTCAGCACAACCCGCGGCAATAGCGATGATGTTCTTAACCGCCCCGCCCAGCTCGACTCCCACTACGTCACGGGTGGTGTACACACGAAAGGAAGGCCCTGAGAACAGCCCCTGGGCACGCTCAGCGACCGCCAGATCACAAGAAGCTGCCACCACCGCAGTGGGATGCCCCTCAAGCACTTCACGTGCAAACGATGGCCCTGAGATGAACGTCAGATTCGGGTGCAGTTCCTGGGGAAGTTCTTCCCGAAGCACCTCATCCATGGTCTCCCCACCGGCTTCGATGCCCTTGGTGGCACAGACCACCAGGCAATCATGCCGCAACAAGGGAGCCACCTCTCGAGCGAGCAGACGCGTCACGTGCGAGGGCGAGACAAAGAGCACCATCTCGGCACCATCAACGGCCCGGTCGAGACGGTCGGTGGCCGTAAGCCCGGGCAACTCGAAGTCTGTCATGTAGCGAGTGTTGCGACCCTGCTCATTGACCTCGTCGGCGTGGCCGGGCTCGTAGCACCACAGCATGACATCGTGACCGACCCGCAACAGCACCGAGCTGAGCGCCGTACCGAACGAGCCCGCTCCCAAGACAGCAACCTTTCGCCTGGTCTGCATCAACCGAACTCTCCGGCCCTTAGGCCTGCACTCCAAATTCGCGCAAGCTCTGATTAAGGGATGTCTTACGATCAGTGCTCTCTTTTCGACGCCCAATGATCAGGGCGCACGGCAACTGATAGTCGCCCGCTGGGAAGGTCTTGTTGCGCACTCCAGGGATAACCACTGAACGGGGCGGGACCCGTCCGCGATGCACAAGCTCGTTCTCTCCGGTGACATCGATGATGGGAGTGCTGGCCGTCAGCACTACGTTGGCTCCGAGGACTGCTTCTCGCTCCACGCGGACGCCTTCGACGACGATGCATCGCGATCCAATAAAGGCGCCATCTTCGATGATTACAGGGGCGCTGGAGGCGGGTTCCAACACGCCACCCAGCCCGACTCCGCCGCTGAGATGGACATCGCGACCTACCTGAGCACAGGACCCAACCGTTGCCCAGGTGTCCACCATGGTGCCCTGACCGACGCGGGCGCCAATGTTGACATAGGAAGGCATCAAGATGGCCCCTGGCTCCACATAGGCTCCCCTACGTACCGTCGCTGGGGGCACCGCCCGAACTCCGTCGGCTGCATGGCTGGTCTTGACCGGAATCTTATCGAACCAGCGCAGTGCACCGGAGTCCATCTCCGTCATCACCGCAATCTTGAAGTACATCAAGACCGCCTGCTTCACCCAGACATTGACCGTCCAATTGCCGCCCGGCTCGGAGGGCGGCGAGGCGACTCGAAGGTCTCCGCAGTCCAGTCCGGCGATGGTCTGCTCGACGGCATCGCAGACGTCTTGGCGCTGCGACCATCCGTCGCTACCGAAGTGCTCTTCGATCAGCTTCTGCATGATGTCCTCTGTCTACTTCAGTGCAACGACAAAGGCGTCGTTCTTGAACTTCTCGATGTTCTCAAGCTGTACGACACCGACCTGGCCGTCATCGCGATACTCCACCGTGTAGTCCTGCTTCTCGATGTACCGATTACGAGGGAGCAACATGATGCGGCGGAAGCGTCGCACACCAAAGTCCTCGGCATAGACGGTAAATCGGGTCTGGCGCCGTAGGTCCAGGCGCTCCGTAAAAAGCTCCTTCTTCCACTCCTTGAGGCGCATCCCTACGGGAGGCAGGATGTCCTTCTCACGCAGGTTGCGACGAGTATCCACGTAGTACCAAGAGCTCTCATCAGAGGTGACAAGGTCGTCTCGCTGATCCTCCAGGTCATTGCGCTCGTCCTTGAGCACCTCGTAGTCGGCAGTCAACACCCTGAGATCGCCTCTCAGCTCATCTCGAGTCGCTTCAAGGACCGTGATCTCAGCCTCAAGACTCGCCGCCAGCGCCAGGGCATCATCACGTTCCTGCCGCAACTTGCGTCGCGAACGCACATTCAAGAAGTAGGGCGAGACCCGAGCAGTGCCTTGCGTAACGGTAGTGCCGTACACCCCATCCGCATAGAAGTGCCACACCTCCATCCCCGGAGCGATATTCTCGGTCAAGAGGCTTCTGCGCGCTAAGGCTTCCGCCTCTTTTGCATCCAAGCCATGCGTCTGGCTCAAGTAGTCCACTGCCATGCCCATGTGGGTGTCCCCACGCTCAACGCTATCGGGTGTCGGCAGCTCGGCCTTGAGTTCATCAATGTGATCGTTGAGCGAGGAGATGTTCTTACGAGTATCCAGGATGTCATCGAGCAGAGACTTCAACGTGATGTCCTCTTCCTTGGACAACATCGTCTCAAGAAGCGCAGCCTGCTCACCGCTGAGCGAGACACCACTCAGCTTGCGGCCGGTCTTTGCCTCAAACTTCTGCGCGAGACCAAGGAAGCGGGCCTGCTCCTGCTTGATTTTCGCTTCGTCACCTGCGATCGCATTCGCTGAAGTCAGCTGACCCGAGAGTTCATCATCCTCAAGCAGGATGGAAGACAGGTCACCATCGCCCGACTCTTCCGCGCCATCTGGAGAGGAGTCGCAGGCGGGTAACAGAGCGATTGCTAGAAAGAGAATGAGTGCGGGGCAAAGATTCTTCATGAGAAACTCCGAAAACTGAATACTGAACTGACGGGCGGCGCTCCTTTGTGACCATATGCAAAACGCAGCGAGGCACTCTAACAGACTGCCGCCAGGGCAGAAGCCCCCAAAGCAATAGTCGGCCGGGCGCTGCTACTATGCCGCGATGCTGTCCAGGCCGTCCTATCCAGGTGCTCACCCCAGCCAGGAAAAGGCGCCGATCCTGGCCCTGTTACCGAGCGACGGAGACCCCCGCCTTCTGAGCCTGGCAATAACGCTACGAGGAAACCGGACAGAGCGTCGACTGATCGCCTGGGCGCTACCGAACGAAGCACGTAGCCTCAGAAACCGGCTGCGCTCCACCATGCTGGGCTTGCGCGGAAGCGGAGAGGCGAACCGGGCCCTACGCTATATGGTCGAATCCTCGGCCAGGGGCCATCATGTCCCCGTCCAGGATCTACCTGAACTGCGGGCGGCAAGAACCGAAACCCTAGAGAGAATCAGGCATCTATCTACTGATGCGTTGCTCATTGCTGGTTGGTCACGACACAAGCAACCTTCCACCCATAGTAGCTTCGGCGAAGTGCTGCGAGCCCATCCAGGAGCACTGCTCTTCGTGATGGACTGCCCAGCTGAGCCGTTCTCATCCGCTCTGTTTGTCGCTGTTGGTTCCGACAAGCATGTCTCCCCCGCACTAGCGCAGCTCTGTGAACAAGTAGAGTCGAGCTACGCATGCTGGACACGTCGAGCAGCAGATCTAAAGGAACTCGACAACTTGCTGTCTGAGACAACCGACTCTGATCTGGTGATCATCTCAAGCGGGGCCACAGACGCCGACGAGCTTGAACCGCTACTTGAGCGGCTGAGAGAGGCTGCTACGAAAAGCACCGTGGGCATTTTGCTACCTGAGCATGCGAGCCGAGAGCCGCTGATTCAGTGGGTACTCCGTGCCGCTCAGCCGACCGAGATCACAGTTGCGTAAGGTACGCGTCAATAGCAACTGCTCGCTGAAGGGAAACAACCTCTGCATTAGGGATATTAGGATCGCCGATCACAGGTACCTTCAGACCGCTCCGAGCTTCTTTTCGCTGCAGTGCACTACGCTCTTCAGCAGCACGGAGTTCTTCTCGCCGAGCGCTCGCCAGGGTTTCTCGCTCTAACGACGCCTGCGCAGAGAAAACACCCTCTTTTTTAGCGTTCTGCTCTATCTCAGCGTTCTGCTCTATCTGCGCACGTTCTTTGACCTGTTGCTCAATCTTCTTCTCTGCTGCGCGCTCACGCCGTGCTGCTTGACCAGCCACTGCAAGATCCTTCGTAGAAGGGTTAGAGAGCGCCTGCGTAGCGCGACGAATTGCACGGGCACGTAATAGCTCTTGCTCCGCTGTCCCACCTTGAATCAGAGTCGGCGAGGCTGCACCATCGGTAACGTAGCGTTCGCCATCAGGCCCCGTCTCAACCGTATGGCGGCCCCGCGGCGTCGTCCCAGTGCCAGCACGAGCCTGCTCCATCGTACGACCCATCAAGTCTCGCTCGAGCTTTTTCAGATTTCGAATCACGGCCTCATCTGCTGGGGTTAAGGCTCGTGATTCCCCCGAAGCAGGGGCAGCTTGGCCCATCAATAGAGGCTCTCGGAGGCTTTGCTGTTTCTCGGCAAAAGGCGCTCGGCCCGACATCACCTTTTCTTGCAGAGCCGCAGCCTCTGGGCGCGCCTGATGCGGCATCGAACCCACCGGGGAGCCAAGGCGGCTAGCTTGGCTATCAGCATTGAGACTCGAGAAGGCTCCGCTACGGTTGTACGTCCCTGGCAGAGCTTCTGATCGACGGCGGAAGTAGCTGGGTACCTGTTCAGCATCGCTCTGTGCCGCCCGCAAAGTCATGCTCTCAGTTGGCCGCGAGGGTCGACGTCGTGCGGACGAAGAGCGACGTGCAACGGATGCTTCGAGCGGAGCAGCTTTTTCGGACTCTACCTTCACATCGCTTCGCTCAGCCTCATCAGGGGCCGCCTGCATAGGCAGTTCAAAGCCCCGTTCGGAGAGGCCCTCAACACGCTTGGCGAGCGCGAAATCGCGCGCAAATCCGCGAGGATTAGCTGCAAGTTCACGCAGAACACCAGTCAATGTGCCAGGAATAAGTGAAATGGGACCACTCCGCGAAGAGCAGCACGGGCGAAAAGCCGCGATTCAGAAGGTCTCGTGGGGACTACCCGCGCTGCAGTCCTGAGTCGATTGTACCGGTCACCTGCAAAAAAGACACGGACTATGTACTGCAAAACCCTATGAATACTGGAGCAGAGCAGTATTTTGTACTTTTCTGGTAAAAAGTGTCGCATTGATCGTGCCCCCTGGTATTCTCCGTTTGAGGCTCGCGCAAGTCTTAGAGTCGACGCTGATGTTGATGTTGTTGATGCTCCCTGGAGCGTTGCTGAGTGGAGAAGCTGATAATCGATTCATTTGCGCATGAACGGGCCGCGATTCCTGGGCGGGGGTCGCGGCCTTTTTATGTTCTAGAACGTCAGTTATTCAATGCGCTGATCGGCCTTTCACCTACGCCTCAGCAGCTTCTTACGTCGCCTTCCCTGCAGACTCCATCTACCTCGTTTCGCGAAGTCGTTTAGAATCCTTAGCTTGATGGGTACTCCCGGATCGACAGACGAGTTCATCGAAGAGGAGGTCGCTCTCGGCGATTTTTCCGATGATGAGGAGATCGCGCTCGGCGATTTTTCCGATGATGAGGAGATCGCCCTAGACGATTTTTCCGATGATGAGGAGATCGCGCTGGACGATTTTTTCGATGTAGAGGAGATCGCGCTGGACGGACTACCCAACGAGGAAGAGCTCGCTGTTGGTGCGCATACGGAAGCGGAAGAGTTCTCTCTTCCTGGCTTCGATAGCGAAGAGGAGGTCGCCCTCGGCGATGGGGCGCCAGAAAGCGAGTTCACTCCTCAAGACTCCTCATCTGAGCTGCCCCGAGAGGAGCAGCCGCATCCTGATGCAGCGCACACAGACCACGACACCGTTGAGGCTGATTTTTTTCGGCGAAGCGGGCTCGTGTCCCGGCTCGGGCAGCCGCCACCAGCCCGCAAGTCGGACGTCACGCAGAACGATGAATTAGCGTCCCTGCCCCTCTCTGCTTTGGGCCCCCTGGCAACCATGGACCTTGAGGGGCAGGGCCAGCCTAAAGAGGCCACTGCAGAGCGCCCCACGGCTGTGGTGAGCGGCGCAGTACGTGCCAGCCCAGTTCCGGTCGACGATGAGAGCTCACAGGACGACCTTGAGGAGATCGGCGTTGCCAGCGCCATCACCTTTGCCGTTGAGCCCGTGTCAGCAGCCAGCACGCCAGCTAGGGCAGAAGAACCTCTGGTGGAGCGAGTCGGCCGAGAGGTCGGTGAAATCATCGGCTTGCGACTGCCGGGGAAGAAGCACCCGGCAGCAGAGGGCGAAGCCCCCCTCGCTCTGCCGCCACGCTACACCTGGCTGGATAGCCTGGGTGAGGGTGGCCAGGGTTCGGTGGAACTGGTCGTAGATAGGGACCTGGGTCGATGTGTTGCGCTCAAGACGCTGCACAACCACAAGAAAGGTAAAGACGAGCTCATTGACCTGTATCGAGAGTCCCGTATCACAGGGCAACTCGAACATCCCCACATCATGCCCATCTATGACGTCGGGCAGTTGCCCGATGGGCGCCTGTATTACACGATGCCGCGCCTACCCGGCGAGAGCCTGCACCATGTCCTTGCTCTGCGACGAAGGGGGAACGCAGAGACCCTCAGCCGTTGGCCGCTGATGCCCCTGCTGCAAGTACTTGAGAA
>Ga0163179_10002524_pt1 | contig 12710 bp, 9 predicted proteins | sample AtlANTMetagenome_FD_109643 | JGI IMG/M metagenome (GOLD analysis project Ga0163179, IMG submission 109643) | Marine eukaryotic phytoplankton communities from the Atlantic Ocean - Atlantic ANT 2 Metagenome | ecosystem: Environmental > Aquatic > Marine > Oceanic | place: North Atlantic Ocean...
CGAGAAAAGGTGGATGGCCATACATGGGCAGCAATGACCACTGCTGTTGTAGGCGTGGTGATTATGGGTTCGACCTGGGATAGCAGCAGTGTCGTAGGTATTTCAGCCGCCTGTTGTATCCCTCTGATGCTCGGTATCTACACGGTTCTGTTACGAGATTCTCAGAGACGTGACCCACGAGCCCAGGTGTTCTTTACGGGAGTTATTGGGCTCGTGATCGGCCTTGTTGCTAGCGCCGCAACCGGAGGTTTTGCTTTACCGATTCAAGACATTTTTCTTGCTCTCATCAGCGGAGGAATCTTGTTAGGTGTGGGCCTTCCAATTTTTAACGCTGCCGGACGTCACGTTCCCGCAGCTCGCACAAGTTTGCTACTACTCAGCGAGATCGTGTTGGCTCCGATTTGGGTGTGGTTAGTTGTAAACGAGGTTCCGGCGGGAAAGACCGTTGCCGGCGGAGCGGTAATTCTTTTAGCGCTCGTATGGGTAACGACTCACCCCAAAGCACTCCTTGTCTCACAACCAAGTTGATCTATAACAGGGCGATCGGATTAGCGGGTGAACCTGTTCCGCCTTCAACTCTGAGCGGCGCGACAGTGAACAAAAAACTCCATTTGGCATGCTCTGCACACGCAGCAGCAAGCTGGTCTAAACGCAGATTGTCTAGAAGGTGTACGCCCATCGCCACAATAACTGTTTGGTGGATTGGCATAATCCAGTCGTTTGGATGGTTGCCTGGCAAGACATCACTAACACCATCACAACCGAGAACTGAAATGTCTCGCTCGTGCAGCCATTCAATGCAATTTGGGTGAAGTCCTGCCATGCCCACTTGGAAAGGATGCCAAGGTCCTAGTTCGGCTCGACGTTCGTCTCGTCCAGTCCCAACAAGCAAAATGTCGCCTTCGCCGACTCTTACATTCTGTGCTTTTTCGCAAGCTTCTAGTTCGTCCGCTGTAATTGCATCGCCGGGTTCAAGCCATTTAACTCCCCGTAGTCGAGGAATATCCAAAAAAACTCCACGACCGACGACGCCCTCGGCAGCGACCATGATGCTGCATCGCGTTGCGCCAGTACTTTTTACGGTTTCAGCGGCATAACCGTTGTACATCCGCTTGTTCACAAATACATGGCACAAAGCGTCAATGTGGGATGTTGCCATCCCATGGAACGCCACTCCAACAAAGTCTCCAGTTGACTCCATATTGATGTTTGGAGACACACAATCATCGCCACCTCGGACCATCATGTGCAGCGCTGGGTGCCTGTTCTCTGCGTTGGGTTCAACTGGGAGTTCTCTGGCACAGCTGACAGCTCTGCCGTGAACGACTTCTGCCGCGGCGGCAGCTCGCATTTGTGGTGTTATCAGATTCAGTGCGCCTGATTCATCATCGGGTCCCCATCGGTCCCAATTTTTGACTCCTTCGAAAAGTTCCTCGTGTTGTTTAGACGTCATCCATGGTTCGGCGATCACAGCAGTTCCCCCCGGTTAGTTATTGGTGGCCCCTACTTCCTAATTCAATCTTCTTTAGTGTGTGTCCCATGGCTGCTTATCTGGTTGGAATTCAAACAATTGTTGATAGCGACGCTTTAAACCGCTACATCAAAGCGGCTCTTCCTTCTATGAGCGAGTTCGGTGCCAAGCCGCTAGCAGTTGATCTACACGCAGAGGTGTTGGAGGGAACGCAGAAACCTCCTGGGTCGAGGGTCGTTATTGTCGAATTTGAATCCAAAGAGAAATTGTTGGCTTGGTATAACAGCGATGGATATCAGACCGCAATGCGGGAACGGGTCGGTGCGCTAGATGGTTTCGCTCTGATAGCCGACGGTTTGCCGACGTAGCGATTACTGCTTTTCTGGTGAGCCGAATCCCCCTCCCCCAGGGGTTTCGATCTCAAAGCAGTCAGCTGGGTTGACGTCTACTCGAGTGCTACCCGGCAATTCTGTAGCCGTGCCATCAGCTCTCAATAGACGATTAACTCCAACAAGGCCGTCGTTTCCTCCGTTGACACCGTACGGCGCAACTTTTCGGCGCGAAGACAAAACGTTGACCGTCATGGGTTCCAGAAATTGGAGTCGCCGTATGACGCCATCGCCCCCTCGTTGCGCTCCGAGTCCACCGGAGTTCTGCCTAACTTTGAAATGCTCGATTCGTACCGGATGACGCCACTCTAAAATTTCGGGGTCAGTTAGGCGGGTATTTGTCATGTGTGTGTGCACGGCGCTTGCCCCGTCCGCTGATGGTGTTGCGCCAGCTCCCCCACAAATGGTTTCGTAATACTGGTGTTTGTCGTTACCCCAGATGAAGTTGTTCATGGTTCCTTGGGAGCCAGCTATGACACCTAACGCTCCGAAGAGGGTGTCAACTAGCAATTGACTGGTTTCGACGTTGCCCGCAATCACTGCAGCGGGTGGATGAGGGCTGATCATCGATGGGTCGGGAATTCTGATATCTAATGGGACCAAGCAACCTGCGTTGAGCGGGATAGCGTCGTTGACCATACATCTGAAGACGTATAGGACTGCGGAACGGCAGACGGCCTTGGGAGCGTTGAAATTACCGGGGTGTTGGTCGCTTGTTCCTGTGAAGTCGATAACTGCTGACCGTTTAGCGAGGTCAACTTTGATTGACACCGCTATTTGATTTCCGTCGTCCATTTCTCCGACAAATTCGCAGTCGCTGAGTGCTGCGATGACGCGTCTCACCGATTCTTCGGCGTTTTCCATGACGTGTCCCATGTATGCGTGGACTACGTCGAGGCCGTAATGGTTGATGACGTTGTGTAGTTCGGCGGCGCCTCTCTCACATGCTGCGACTTGCGCCTTCAGGTCGGCAACATTTTGGTCAGGGTTTCTGGCAGGCCAGGGTCCGGTTGTAAGCAGATTTCTGATTTCGTGTTCTAAAAACCGGCCGCCTTGCACTAGTAGAACATTGTCAAGAACTAAGCCTTCTTCGTCGATTGTTGTCGAGTCGGCGGGTGCTGACCCTGGAACGATGCCGCCTATGTCGGAGTGGTGGCCGCGTGAAGCAACGTAGAAAATTCGTTGTCCCGTATTTTCGTCAAAAATAGGTTTCACCACAGTGATGTCTGGGAGGTGAGTTCCGCCGTTGTATGGATCGTTGAGGACGTAGGCGTCACCTGGTTGCATTTGAGGGTTGTTGGCGATCACTGATTTGATGGCTTCACTCATTGACCCGAGGTGGATAGGTAGGTGAGGGGCATTCGCGATGAGTTCCCCATCTGGGTCAAAGATGGCGCAGCTGAAATCAAGACGCTCTTTTATGTTCACTGATACGGCTGTGTTTTCGAGGACAACTCCCATTTGTTCGGCGATGTTCATGAAGAGGTTGTTGAAGATTTCAAGCTGAACGGGGTTGACGTTTGTCCCGACTGCGGGTCGCTGGTTTTGGGACGCAATTCGTTCGATGAAGAGGTCACCGTTCGCTTTTACGTGAGCTTGCCAGTTCGGTTCAATAACTGTCGTCGCATTGGGTTCGACCAGAACTGCTGGGCCAGTTACTGGTGTATCAGTTGCCAAGTTCTGTCTATTTAGAAATGGAGTGTCAATCGTTTTGTTACTCATTGTTGTCGGAAATATCCCAAGCAACGGGTCTTCGTCTTGCGAGTCTGTTTCGCTGACTGACAGTGGTTCTGCTAGCCCGACGGCTTCTAGCTGCAACGATTCAATGACTATTGGTGTCTGCGGCGAGGTAAACCCAAATCGTGCAGCATGGTTGGTTTCGAATGCTGCTTTGACATCGCTATTTGTTCCTGCCGGTACCAGTAGCGCTGTATCTGAGCCTTGATATCGAAGTGATAGTCGGCGCCGAAGTTCTTGCGCTTTGCTTTCGATGCCTTGGTTTTGTAAGTATTGGGTTCCGTTGTTTTCCAGTTCGTGCCAACGCGGGTCTAATCGTTGGAGGTTCTCATCGTTCAGGGTCTGTTCGACTGTTTCATCTCGGATTTGGCGCACGTCAGCCAGTCCGATTCCGACGGCAGAGAGAACTCCTGCATGGGGGTGCACGTATATGTGTTCTATTCCTAGACGATCGGCGACCATGCAAGCATGTTGGCCTCCTGCCCCTCCGAAGCACACCAGTGCGTAGTCGGTGACGTCATGGCCTCGTTCGATGCTGATTTTCTTGATCGCGTTCGCCATGTTGTCAGCTGCAATATCTAAATAGCCTTGTGCGACGCTGGTTTCCGTTTGATGGGTTCCTGTGGCTTCGGTGATTTGTTCAGCTAGCAAGCTGAATGCTTGTGTTGTGGCCGTGATGTCGAGGGGTTGATTTCCGTCCGAACCAAAAACAGCAGGAAAGAATTCTGGGCGGAGTTTGCCAAGTACTACGTTGCAGTCAGTTATAGCAAGTGGACCGTTGTTGCCGTAACACATTGGGCCGGGGTTAGCTCCCGCGGAGTCTGGGCCTACTCGTAGTCGACTTCCATCGAAATGAAGGATGGATCCTCCCCCAGCAGCAACAGTATTGATGTCCATCATTGGGGATCGAACTCGGATGCCGGCTACTTCGGTTTCATATGCGCGTTCGAATTCGCCCGCGTAGTGGCTTACGTCGGTTGAGGTTCCGCCCATGTCGAAGCCGATGAGTTTATTTAGGTTGGCGTTTTCCGCTGTGCGTGCCATACCGACGACGCCCCCAGCGGGCCCTGAAAGCAGCGCATCTTTTCCTTGGAACGCGTAAGCGTCGGTGAGACCTCCGTTGGATTGCATAAACATGAGCCTTGGGCTGGTCTGGTTGTGTCGGAGTTGTTCGTCTACTCGCGAGACGTATTGCCTCAAGATTGGCGACAGGTAAGCATCTACGACAGTGGTGTCACCTCTAGGAACAATTTTCATGAGGGCACTCACCTCGTGACTCACCGAAACTTGTTCAAATCCAAGTTCACGTGCGATAACCGCCAAACGGGCTTCATGAGTCGTGTAGCGGTACCCGTGCAGAAGAACGATTGCAACCGAGTTAAGTCCTTGTGCTCGGGCCAGTTGAAGTCCTGCTCGTGCGGCGTTTTCATCGAGTCGGGTGAGTACCTCGCCGTCGGCACCCACTCGCTCTTCAACTTCGAGCACCTCGGTGTAGAGCATTTCGGGGAGTTCTACCTCGAGAGCGAATAGATCTGGGCGTGTTTGGTAGCCGATTCGGAGAATGTCAGCGAAACCTTTTGTAGTGACGAGCAGCGTTGGTTCGCCTTGTCGTTCAAGTAGGGCGTTGGTGGCGACGGTTGTCCCCATCTTTACTGTTTCGATTTTGTCGAGCGGTATTACTTCATCAGTACCAAGTTCCAATAGGTCTCTTATGCCTTGGACTGCTGCGTCGGCATATCGACGCGGATTATCTGAAAGTAGTTTGTGGGTTTTTAGGTTTCCGTCGGGAGCGCGGCCGACTATGTCGGTAAAGGTGCCGCCTCTATCAATCCAGAAATTCCATCCGTCAGTCATGTTCTAATCCGGAACCGTACGTTCTTATTAATCTGATTTTATCCACGGGCAATCAATCCGATTCCCGTTATTACAAGGCCAATACCAACAATTTGCCACCATCGAAGTGAGTCGTTGTCGAATGTGGCTGCAAGTATTGCAGTAGGTATTGGGAACACCGAGGCAGCTACAGCGACTGCTGTTACTGAACCGCGTTGAAAGCCTGCGGTGTAACACAGCACACCGATGGATCCAAGAATGCCAGCAGCAGCTGAAAAGCGGAGTGCCTGCCCTCGAACCAGTCGGGGTAAACCTCGAGCGACGCAGAAGCAGATGAGAATAATAAAGGCTGTTAATCGTTGTCCCACTACTGGCCATAGCCCGCCTTCAGCACTGGTTTGGGCCATGAACACAAGACCGGTGCCGAAGCAAAGACCTGAGGCACAACCAAGGATGACTCCTTGTTTGACACGATCACCTAACGCCGGATCGAAAGTGGTGACGAGCAGTCCAAATAGTGCGACAGCAACACCACTAAGAACACCTGCAGTAAGCGATGTCCCGGTGACAACTTCCCAAAACATTGGGATTGCCCCGAGTAGTACTGCGACTATTGGCGAAACGACCGCAACAGAAGAGACAGCTAAACCTCGATATAAAAGCCCAAGCGCACACCCACTGGCAACACCTGATGCACAACCGAAAACGTAGTCAGTTGCCAAAAATGTTCCCGGCCCAAAACTTGCTACGAGCAAGGCAGCTGACGTAGCAAATATCAGTCCTGTTGCTGCGGTCGTCGCGGCATGATTTCGGCGAGCGACATACCTGGCAAAGAAATCTGAGGTGCCAATTACTAGGGAACCTACCAACCCTAGGAAGATCGGCATAGCGACCTCCGTTGGTGCACCGAAGCGTCAACGCTACCGGCGTTAGCTAATGTCAGCGCAGTGACAAATGATCTTCAGGTCGGCCAACTTAGGGTTTCGGGTATCGATGTCGAGATTGCAGGTGAAGCCGACGACCTCTATTTTCAGCAGTGTGTCGAGGAAGGAACAATTTTTCAGCCTGCTGTTCGGGTAGCTGACCTACTGCTCAGGGATAGCCCGGTCATCCTCGACATTGGTGCTTCCATTGGTGCAGTGACAGCGGCACTGGCGCAGCGGTTCCCCGATGGTCATGTCGTTGCGTTCGAAGCTGCTCCTTCGGTTCATCGTTCGTTGCGTGAAACAATTCGTCGCAGCGTCGGGGCGACAGTTTCTCTTCAGGAAAGCGGAGTAGGAGCTCAATCAGGAAACATGCGATTCCACGAAGATGGAAACGGCAGTGGCTGGGGTTTTTTGTCGGAGGAACTTGGTGGCGTCGACGTTTCAGTGACCACTGTTGATGAAGCAGTCAGTGCCTTGGAGCTCGACCGTGTGGATTTCATCAAAATTGATGTCGAAGGCGGCGAACTCGGAGTATTGCAAGGAGCTAGCAACACACTCCTACGCGATTGTCCGTTGTTGGTGTTCGAAGTAAACGTTTTTTGTCTGTGGCGTTACGGCAGAACGCTGCCTCAAGATCTCATTGCGTGGGTTCGGGACCGCTATCCCTACACCGCTGTTATAGACAGCGACGCTGCGATAACTCATATTGAAAGCGACGCGACGGTGAATCACGTACTGAATCTTTTGGGAGCGAACCCCAGTGTTGTGGATGTCGTAGCAAGTCATGACCCGATTGACGTCACTACCCAAGATCTTCAGACTGCGCGATGAAACCTGAAGGAGCAAAACGTTTAATCATCGAGCAGGCCATTCACGAGAGGTAGCTTTAGCTCGGACAAAGGGGATGACATGACAGCTGAACTACTAGCTATGAATGCAAGGGTCATTGACGAATTCAGGGCCAACGACGGCAAATGTGGGCCTCCTTTCGATCAAGTTCCTATGGCGTTGGTGACAATGGTCGGCGCGAAGTCTGGCCGTGAACTTTGTTCCCCATTGGCCTACACAACAGACGGAGATGACGTTGTTGTGATTGCCTCAGCTGCTGGGCGGCCTTCGCACCCAAGCTGGTATCACAACTTGATCGCTAATCCAGATGTTCTTTTAGAAGTCGGGTCTGAACAATATGAAGCAACTGCAGTGCTAACCGAGGGCGCTGAACGGGAGCGTTTGTATGCCGCGCAAGCCGCCGAACTTCCGGTGTTCAATGAATACGAAGAGAAAGCAACCCCACGGGTAATCCCAGTATTTCGTCTCGTACGAGTCATCGAATAGAAATTTTCTCTATGAAATTTGGGGTAACAGTCAGCCGGTTCGATGAAATTGATTTAGCGGTTGAGGCCGAACGTTCGGGTTATGACTTTTGTTGGGTGTGGGACAGTCCGCTGTTGCGTTCAAATCTTTGGGTGATGATGGCACTGGTCGCTGAACGAACTCAGCGAATACGTGTCGGCTCAGGTGTAGCTATTCCTGGTTTACGGGTCGCTCCAGTTACTGCTAACGCGATTGCGACCATCAATCGTATGGCCCCAGGCCGAACATTTCTGGGTGTGGGCACCGGCAATACTGCTATGAGGAACATGGGTCAGCTACCCATGAAGGTCGCTGACTACGCCGAAGATCTCAGGGTGATTCGAGCTCTGCTAAATGGTGAGACGGTTGATTACACAGCTAACGGCCGCACACACCCAGTAAATTTTCAGAGCCTCGAACTTGATTACATCGATATAGAAAATCCTATTCCGATCCATGTCGGAGGTTTCGGACCACGTTCACAAAGCCTTGCCGGCGAGCTAGGCGATGGTTTGATTACCGGCATTCCACGAGGCGGAAGTATCCCTGACGCTCTCACAAACGTCGAGCGGGGAGCCCATCAAGCGGGACGAAATCTTGATGGATTCGAAACAACAGCTCTGGTCAACATGTTGATGTTGAATCCTGATGAGACGTTGTCATCGCCTCGGGTGTTAGAAGAAGTCGGATCATCAGTGATGGTCAACGTTCATTATCTCTACGATCGTTTTCTCGAAGCCGAAGCTGAGCCACCTAAATTTGTTGAATCAATTTGGGACCAATACGTAGCGTTCCGTCGAGAACGCGACGCCAACAGATCTATTTCTGACATTCATTCTTCTCATTACGGTCACCTAGACGAGGAAGAAGCTCGGTTCGTAACTCCTGAACTGATTCGTGAATGCGCAATTGTTGGACAACCCGGAGACATCGTCGAACAACTGACAGAACTAGAACGACAAGGTCTCGACGGGATTAATTTTATTCCCCCGGTTGATCAGCAGTACGAAATTTATTCGAGGTTTGCGTCTGAGGTGATCCAGCGAATGTGAGATGTGAGCTATTTGATTGGATTGTGTAGCTATTCGCGAGGAATACTTCTCTAGGTCTTTACACCGCAGCGGGGGCGCGTAAATCTATGACCATGCTTGGGGATTATCGGGTAATTGAGTTAGCGGACGAACGCGGCCAACTTGCTGGAAGCGTGTTGGCCTCGTTGGGTGCCGAAGTGATTACGGTCGAACCGCCCGGCGGTTCTCATTCGCGGCAGGTTGGACCATTCGCAGGAGACGTCGTATCACCCAATACTTCGCTGTGGCATTGGTCATATAACCGAGGCAAGAAATCAGTCGTCCTTGACCTTGAAACATCTGAAGGACGCGACGAGTTGCTTCGTTTAACCGACGGCGCAGACATTGTTATCGAAGCCTTTGGACCCGAAGTGTTAGATGAGTTGGGACTCGGTTACGGCGTGATGGCTGAGAGAAATCCGGCGCTGATCCATTTATCTATCTCTGCGTTCGGTGGCACCGGCCCCAAAGCCAAGTGGCCAGCAACTGATCTGACGATCATGGCGTCGGGCGGGCAGATGGTATTAACCGGAGACTCCGACCGTTCTCCGCTTCGAATTCCTCTACCCCAGGCATACGCTCACGCAGCCGCCGAGTGTTCAAGTGCTGCGTTGATCGCATTGTATGAAAGAGAAAACAATTCAGGGTTAGGTCAACATATTGATCTTTCAGCTCAAGCTTCGACATTGCAGGCCAGCCAGACCTACATGGTCGCCCTAGCCATTAACGCACCGGAATCGAATCGCGAAGCTGGCGGGGTTACCGTCGCAGGAATCTATATACAACTGATGTGGCCATGCGCTGACGGTCATGTATCAGTAACAGTTCTGTTTGGAACAGCGTTAGGTCCGTACACCCGGCGACTCATGGAATGGATTCATGAAGAAGGTTTTTGCGATGAGGAGACTCTGAACAAAGACTGGTTGAACTACGCCGACTTACTGTTTTCTGGCAGCGAGCCGGTCGAAGAGTACGACAGAGTCAAGCAATGCGTGACTGACTTTTGCATGACTAAAACGAAACAAGAGTTATTCGACGCCGCTTTCGCAAAGCGGCTGCTTATAGCTCCAGTCACAACTGCTGAAGATGTGTACAACAACCCCCATCTCCAGGCACGCGACCTTTGGGAGGACTTGGTAGTTGAGGGCCAGGAAGTCAAATTCCCCGGCAGGATGGCCATTTTCTCGGAGACACCACAAGTTCCGTTGCCGGCCCCACCATCAGTTGGTGAACACACGACACAAGTTCTTTCCGAACCGCCAAGAAAGCCAAGCGTTTCGATTCCAGCAATCCCAGATCGTCAGGGGAAGGCCCTTGAAGGTTTAAAGGTGCTCGATTTCATGTGGGTTATGGCTGGTCCCGCAGGGAGTCGTGTTCTAGCCGATTACGGGGCGAACATAGTTCGAGTTGATTCCGAAGCTCGAATGGATACGGCGAGAACCTTGTTCCCATTTCATGATGATGAAGGGCTGCCAGATAACTCAGCGCTCTACAGCAATATGAACGCGAACAAACGCGGACTCTCGCTTGATCTGAATAAACCCGAAGCGATTGAGGTCGTTCACGATCTTGTGCAATGGGCTGATGTGGTACTTGAATCTTTCTCACCAAAAGGTATGCGCGGCTTCGGTCTCGGCTACGAGTCATTACGCAAAATCAAACCTGATCTGGTGATGGCGTCGAGCTGCATCATGGGACAAACAGGCCCTTACACAGAGCTAGCTGGCTACGGAACGATGGCCGCTGCTATTTCGGGGTTCTTCGAACCTACCGGTTGGCCTGACCGTGGACCATCGGGGCCATTTGGGGCGTACACGGACTACATATCAAGCCGTTACTTGGTGGCATGTGTCATGGCAGCTGTCGAGCATCACCGGTCAACTGGACAAGGTCAATATCTTGATTTCAGTCAAGGAGAAGCATCAATGCAGCAACTCGCTCCATTGCTCCTTGATTGGTCAGTAAACGAACGTATGTGGGAGCGACGTGGAAACAGAGATGACGTGTTCGCTCCCCATGGAGTATTCCCATCGGCTGGCGATGACGAATGGGTGGCGATCGCTGTCTGCGATGACAATCAATGGCAAGCATTATGTGATCTGATGGGCAGTTCCGGCGTGAAAGACCTGGCCGTTGAAGAGAGACGAAGCCGTCAAGACGAACTTGAAGAGTTAATTAGTGGCTGGACCTCTTCGCGGCCAAATAGCGAAGTCATGGAACATTGTGTCGCGGCTGGGATTCCCGCTCACCAGGTTCAAAACAGCCGTCACACTCTCGTCGACCCGCAGCTGAAACACCGAAACCATTTCATTGAAGTAGGCCATCCAACTCAGGGCACAACAACGATCGAGAATTCTCGGTTCATGATGTCGCGTACTCCAGCTGTCGTTACCTACGGAGGGCCGACCTGGGGGGAACACAATTGGGAAATTTTGACTGAAGAACTCGGATATGACGCAGATAGGATCGCTGATCTCGCGATTGCTGAAGTTCTTGGTTGACGCTTATTTCTGATTGAACGATGCGTCCAATTGTTGTTCACCAAATCCGGCTGGGGTCGTACCGGTTGTGACGTAGAGGTAGAGAGCTGTTTGGAAGATTCCGTTCAGTGCTGCAGCAACGACGGCAGCGAACATGATCGCCAACACTCCAAGAACCATCAACGCCCAAATACCGGTTGATGACCCTAATCCGATCAGGATAATGCCGGGTATGGCCATAACGACTGTGAGTAATCCGAACCCAACTTGAGCCGTCACATTTTCACCCCAAGATGTTCGCAAAAGCTGCCCAGATCTTTTAAGTCCCGCTATTGGCCCGAGATCGTCGAACATGACTACAGGAACTATGAGGAACGTGATGACGCCCCAGGCCATGTCGAACAAGCCTCGAGCTATGCGCCCAATTTGGCCACCCTGTCGTTCGACGATGGACATGATGATGCCTACTGTTGTCGCCATTAAGGCCCAAGGAATGAGTCTGTGGAGCCGAGCTGAAGCACCAGAGATCGATGAGCCGATGGTCGGGTCGCCACCCGTGAATCGTTCGTGAGCTCCGGCTACGAGGGCGCCTTTAAAGAATGTGTTGATGATATTCATCCCTATTAGACCAAGAAGGCCTATCGCGATGAGTCCTCCACCACCGCTATCAGAGTTGCCGGAGAGGTCTGCTCCTAAACCTGAAGCGACTAGCCAAAGAATCAAGCCATAAATAATCACTGCTACTGCGTTCAGGACCGGAAGTACGAGTAGTTCTCGGTCCAGTCGGATGACCGTCATTGACGATTTTGCTAAACCCCATGTCCGTTTAAACACGACATTCCTCTCGGTTACAAGCCAGCGGTAGTCAAGACTAGGTTGTGTAGACCGCAACAGCCACTATGGCTTGGGCACTGTGGTCACTTCAGGGGGTAGGGGTGATGAAAGAGAACATTCCGGCGTTTCGGCTTCATCATCATGCTTATGTGGTTGATGATCAAGAAGCGACGCGTGTCTTTTACGAAGATCTTTTGGGCTTTCCGCTTGTAGCTACCTGGTGCGAGGTAGAGACCGTCCGAGGCAAAGAACGAACCTATTGCCATACGTTTTTCGAACTTGTCGATGGTTCAGCGTTAGCTTTTTTCCAGTTTTTGGATCTCGATGATCAAGCTGAGATGAAGCTTGATTCTCGCAGCTCGCTCAACCACGTTGCGCTTTCAAGCACATTGGAAGATCAGGAACGAGTTCGCAATTCGCTTGATTCGGCTGGGTTGACTCATAGAACAACTGATCATGGTTACTGCGTGTCTCTGTACGTGACTGATCCGGACGGGTTAACCGTCGAATTCACAGCAGATCCTGAAAATGTGGCTGACATTAACGCCTGGCAGCGATCACATGCCCATAACGAGCTTCAGCGTTGGTTGTCTGGTGATCATTCGCCGAATAACAAG